>artificially_reared_2__coassemble_227_pt1 | contig 35493 bp, 38 predicted proteins | sample artificially_reared_2__metabat2_low_PE_015 | metagenome-assembled genome bin artificially_reared_2 | reverse complement strand
AAGGAGCATGTCGCTCCATGACTATAAAATTTTAGTCATTTTGATACAGCCCCTTCCTTAATGTCCCGGAGTGCCGTAGGTGTTAGGATAAAAACCCGCTTTGAAAGCAGGTGGGTATCCTGTCTAATACATTAGGATTCCCAACAGGCCGTTGGGCATTCAACACCGTATTAGAACGCCAGATTCCCTTATCAGAAATGTTCGGATTCAACAACTAATCACCGTACGTACATCCCAGGGGATTAAGAGTAGAGTGTATATTCATTACAATCATAAAATGAAATTCAGAATATACGATGACAAAAAGAGAAATAACTAGTTATTATGAGTTTATATCTTATATAATCGCTTAATTACAGTGACTTGATGTTGCATACCAGCACCGAAATATAGGTATTATAACGGCAACAAATGCTCACTGCAAAGTTACTTCTCTTCCTGACAGTTATATTATAAGCAAAAAATTTAGATTTAATCATAAATAAAGTAAAAAAACTTATTATAATTTTTTCGAGAGTCTTCATAGCATTTTGCACATAATAAAGGTATAATCAGTTTATAACATTTGATATAGGAAAAGTAAGGAGCTTCAAGTTATGTTACATCAATTTTCTAGAAATGAATTGGTATATGGACCAGAAGGAACAGAAATTTTAAAAAACAGTACCGTTGCTATTTTAGGGATAGGAGGCGTCGGATCTTTTGCTGCGGAGGCCTTAGCTAGAACTGGTGTCGGAACATTGATTTTAATTGATAAAGACGTGGTTGATATTACCAACGTCAATCGACAAATTCACGCAACATTAAAAACGGTAGGTCGTTCTAAAGTAGAGGTAATGGCTGAACGCATTGCAGAGATTAATCCAAATTGTCAGGTCATTCAAATGCACATGTTTTATAATGAAGAAACAGCACCGACATTGTTTGAACATCATATTGATTTTATGGTGGATGCATCAGATACAATTACATTTAAAATTCATTTAATTAAACAATGTTTACGTCGTAAGATAAAGTTTATTTCATCGATGGGAGCAGCTAATAAGTTAGATCCAACCAAGTTTGAAATTGCAGACATTCAAAATACGTCTTATGATCCGGTTGCGAAGGTCATTCGTACAAAACTAAAAAAAGAAAAAGTTAATGGAAAGGTACCGGTTATTTATTCAACCGAGAGTCCAATTATTGGTCGTGAAGATACGCTAAAAGTGGTTGGTAAGGAAGATAGTGAGGTACGTAAGCAGCAATTGCCACCCGCTTCAAATGCTTTTGTTCCAAGTGTAGCAGGATTAATTGCAGCTAGTTATGTCGTTCGTGAATTAACGAAGTCCATTCCGATTCGTCGAAAAGGTCAATAAATTCTAAAAGGGATGTGAAAACAAAATGAAACAAATCGTTTTAGCTGGAGGATGCTTTTGGGGGGTAGAAGCATACTTCAAACGTATTAAAGGAATTATACAAACAAAGGTTGGTTATACCGACGGAACAACGATTAATCCAAGCTATCAAGAGGTTTGTACCGGAAGAACGTATCATGTTGAAGCTTGTGAGTTGATTTATGATGAACAGGTGATTTCACTTGAAAAAATCTTAAAACATTTATTTTCAATTATTGATCCAACTATTTTAAATCGACAAGGTAATGATGTTGGAACTCAGTATCGTACGGGAATTTATTACGAAGATGAATCAGATGCTCAAGTAATTCGTGATTTTATCCAAAAAGAACAAGCTAATTACGAGCAGATGATTGTTGTTGATGTTAAGAAGCAGACAACCTTTTACGATGCAGAAGAGTTTCATCAAGATTATTTAACAAAAAATCCTATGGGTTACTGCCATGTTAACTTATATCGTATCCCAAAAGAAGATTTGAAGGATGAGTATCGTTAAAATTAAAAAGATTAGCCTGTGCTAATCTTTTTAAATTGAGATTATTTTGAAGAGAGAATGAATATGAAAGGATATTAATGGGAGTGGGTGGATTTAAAAATGAATCGAATTAAAGAAGTAATCAAGCAAAAGTCAAAAGAGTATCATGAAAAGCGTGTTTTTTGTGAACATCAAGTAGGATATTTTATAGGGGTGTCATTAATTTTAATCGCGATAGGATTATTTGTTGAATATAGCTATTATTCAACCATTGGTTATTTAGGTAAAACAATCGCATTTGAAATTTTAAAAATACATGTCATGAAATTAGCTATAATTTTAGGATATGCCTGGTTGAATGATTTAATATTAGCCTTTATCGTTAGAACGATTCCTAAATCAATCAAGCAAGCTATTTGTTTTCCGTTTAAAAGACCTACGTTTTTATTTACCTTATTATTAGTTTTAATGCTATCACTAGATGGGCCTATTTCTGTTTTTTGTGTAGCCATTACAGCAATCGCTATTTTTTCGCAAAATACAAAAAAAGGACATACGTTTTATCGGATCCATCCTGTTTTAATTGGTTATTTTATCAGTGTTTTAGGAATTTTATTTACTAACAATAATTTAGGATTAATTGAACTTCCACCGATGTTAACAGCACCTTATGTAGAAGTGACTCATTCGTTAAATCCGTTAACTTATTCTCAATTTAAAGCTGCTTATTATTCATTAGCTACCGTTATCTTTGGGATTTTTGAAGGAAGTTTATGTTTTACACTGATTATTCCCTTAATCGTATGCGCCTTATTTTTGATCAAACGAAAAATCATTGACTACAAATTATTAACGATTTATTTAGGAATTTACACATTAATAGGAATTAGTTTAGGTTTTATTTTTCAGTATCCCTACTGGATTAATGTGTTATTTTTATTAAATGGTTCAATTTTTATCACAGGAATTTTTCTTTTATCTGATTTAGTTATACTTGAAAGTTATCACAATTATAAATATGTTTATTGTATTAGCTTAGGTATTTTATCTGCTTTACTTTGTTATTTTTTTGATTTTATGGCAGCTCCCTATCTTGCTTTAGCCATCATACAACTTTTAATGTGGTTATTTGATGGAGTGAATAAAATCATTCATGCAAAAAATTAAATGATGACATAAATCTAAGAGCTCTAACTGATGTTGGAGTTTTTTTATAGTTAAAATAAGCATAATCATACTTTAGACACTTATAATATAAAGACAATAGTAGCAATTAGTTGAGATAATGAGGTGTTAGAGATGAATGAATTTTTCAATAAATATAGCAGGATTATTCGTTTTTTATTGTATGCAGTATCTTTTTTAATTAGTTTAGTTATCTTGTTTTTATGTATTCAAACATCTTCAGTCTGGGGGAGAATTTGGAACGATATTCTAGGAAGTTTATTTCCTTTTTTTGTGGCATTTTTACTAGCCTACATTATTCATCCACTTATTCTATGGATTGATCGAATTCGGCTACCACGTGTGATTTCTGTCTTTTTATTTTATGCTGTTGTTTTTGGAAGCTTATATGGAATTGTTTCCTGGTTTTTACCAACGATTATTCGCGAGGTTCACGACTTAGTTATGAATTTACCAACCTATTTAACAGCTATTCAAAATCAATTACTTATTTTTGATGAACAATCGGGTTTACATTTATCTGATTTATTTTTAAGTCAATATAGTAAGTGGGTCAGTACATTAACGGAACATATTCGTGAGGTAACAGGGTTTACATTTAATATTGTTTTTTCAATTCTCGGATCCTTAATGTTTATTGTCATTGTGCCCATTGCATTATTTTATTTTTTAAAGGATTATGAAAAAATTCTAAATGGTTTATTAAATTTAGTACCTACTCGTTATCGTTCTCACGTAGCCTCTATTTCTAGTTTGTTAGATGATTCATTAGGATCGTACATTCGTGGACTTGCTATTATTATGGTTTGTGTTTCATTAATCGCGACAGTTTTACTCATGTTTGCTGGGATTGATTATGCTTTATTATTTGGATTTTTAATTGGACTCACTGATTTTATTCCATTTATCGGTCCGTTTATTGGGGCTATCCCTGTTCTTATTTTTGCCTTGTCTATTTCGTGGAATAAAGTTTTATTAGTCATCATTATATTAGCTATTTTACAAGCAGTCGAAGGCAATTTTCTTCAACCATTTATTATTGGACGTAACTTAGACATTCACCCTTTGTTTATTATGATGCTAATGATGGTTGCTGGAACTTTATTTGGACTAAAAGGGGTATTCTTTGCTATTCCAGTTTTTTTAGTGATTCGTACCATTAGTCGGTATATTAGTGACTTGAAACATTAAATAATGTTAAAAAGACTTTCATTGATAGAGATTTATTAGAAAAACAAAAAATGACAAAAAATATAATTATATGATGAAAACTGTTTTAAAATATAGTTATTTTTGGTAGAATTATTTATGATTTGTTATATAGTCCCAGTCATCATAAATAACTTTATATTATTTTTCATAAAGACCGAAGTTTTTTGTTTTTTTACAATAAACCTAGTAAACTTCAGATATAATAATAAGGACCTGTATAGCGTGATTTTAAAGTCATGAGGAGGACTTCATATGAAAGCAAGTAAATACATTGATCATACTGTTTTAAAACCTGAAACAACAAAAGCTCAAATTTTAACGTTATGTAACGAAGCTAAAGAACATGATTTTGCTTCAGTTTGTGTTAACCCATCATGGGTATCTGTTTGTGCTGAGGAGTTAAAAGGGACAGATGTTAAAGTTTGTACAGTCATTGGATTCCCTTTAGGAGCAACAATGAAAGAAGTTAAGGCTTTTGAAACAAAATGTGCTATTGAAGCAGGAGCAACTGAGATTGATATGGTTATCAATGTAGGGGCTGCTAAAGATGGTAATTGGGAATTAGTATATGAAGATATTAAAGCAGTTGTAGATGCAGCTAATGGAACATTAGTTAAAGTGATTATTGAAACATGTTTATTAACGGATGAAGAAAAAGTAAAAGCTTGTGAGATGTCTGTTAAAGCTGGAGCTCACTTCGTCAAAACATCAACTGGATTTTCAACAGGTGGAGCAACGGTTGAGGATGTTCGATTAATGCGTCAAACAGTTGGTGAAACAGTAGGAGTAAAAGCATCTGGTGGTGTTCGTACATCTGAAGATATGAAAGCTATGGTTGAAGCTGGAGCGAACCGTATCGGAACATCTGGTGGAGTAGCTTTAGTTCAAGGTAAAGAAAATACAACAGCTTATTAATCATTAATTAAATTAAAGGAGTGAAAGTTATGTCAATTCCAACACCTCATATTGAGTGTAAAGAACAAGGGATCATTGCTGAAACAGTTTTATTACCAGGAGATCCATTACGTGCAAAATTTATTGCAGACACATTTTTAGAAGATGTGGTTCAGTTTAATACCGTACGAAATATGTTCGGATATACAGGAACATATAAAGGGAAAAAAATCTCTGTTATGGGATCTGGAATGGGGATTCCTTCAATCGGAATTTACTCATATGAGTTAATCCATTTTTACGGAGTTAAGAACTTAATTCGTATTGGTTCATGTGGATCAATTCGTGAAGATGTTAAAATTCGTGATGTTATCATCGGAATGGGAGCTTGTACAAACTCTAATTATGCTGCGCAATATGAGTTACCTGGAACATATGCTCCAATTGCTTCTTGGGAATTATTAAACAAAGCTGTAACAGTAGCAAATGAAAAAGGAATCAATGTTAAAGTAGGTAATATTTTATCATCTGATACATTCTATGATGCTCAAAAAGATTCATGGAAAAAATGGGCTTCAATGGGGGTTATGGGAATTGAAATGGAAGCCGCTGCTTTATATATGAATGCTGCTTATGCAGGAGTGAATGCATTATGTATTTTAACTGTTTCAGATTCATTAGTCACACATGAATTAACAACAGCGGAAGAACGTCAAAATACGTTCACTCAAATGATGGAAATTGCTTTAGAATTAGCTGAGTAATTTTAAAAAGAACAATCGTTAGCGATTGTTCTTTTTGTTTAGGACATTTAAGAATGATTGTCTTTTTTGAGAAGAATCTCGTCTTAAAAAAGGTATAAAATTAACATTCTAACTGATATTAAATAAAGTAATAATAAAAGGATAAAGAATATAAAAAATTAAATAAATGGATTAACAATCTATCTGTCTTTTAGTAATAATGATAGAAGTTGATTTAAATAGGAGTCATTTTTCTTCTTTCATCTAATTATTATTTGAAAATTAAAAAAGATCTCATTCACGAAACATATCACAGGTAAATGACTCGAACGATGTAAGCAAACATCAAAAAATCGTTTAGCTATTAATTGAGATAGCTTAAAAGTAATGATAAAAGTAAGTCAATTACAGGATATAAAACCATATGAATTGTCTAAGACAATAGATACTTATTTATTAGACAATTATAAAGGTTATAAGCTTAATCGTGCATAAGTTCTTGTCGTAAAAGATCCATGTTCTTGCTAAGTAAAAGGAGATTGTATTTATTTCATGTTCTACATTTGAAAATCATAATTAAAATGGAACTTTTTTGATTTAATGTTTAAAATATCCTATAATGAAGAAGCATAAAAAAGATATTAACTATAAATAGGTGGTGACTTTATGGAAGTTCGTCAATTTGATGATTTAGGTTATACATTAACGGTGATCAAAACAGATAAATTTAAAACGAATTTGATTTCAATTTCTTTTCAATCTGAAATTGATCGCGAAACAGTAACAAAACGTTCTTTACTTCCTTATGTTTTACGTTCAGCAACAGAAAAATATCCATCAAAAAAAGAGATTAATACATACTTAGAATCTCTTTATGGAGCATCTTTATCAACGACTGTTGAAAAAAGAGGAAAGATGCATAATATTAAATTTTATCTGTCACTCGCTAATGAAAAGTTTTTAGGCGATCGTGAACCATTACTAGAAGAGGGGGTCGAACTTTTAAAAGAAGTTATTTTAAATCCTCTATTTATTAATGGAGCCTTTAAAGAACAAGTCGTAGAAATCGAAAAACGTTTATTAAAAGAATACATTGAATCTATTTATGACGATAAAGTTTCTTATTCTTTACAAAAGCTTGTGGAGACGATGTGTCAAAATGAAAGCTTTAGTATTAATTCAACTGGATATGTAGAAGATTTAGTAAACATTAGTGCTAAGTCTTTAGTAGAAACTTATCAGCAAATGTTAAATGAAAATCAAGTAAATATTACAGTAGTTGGAGATATTGATCATGAAAAAGTGCATGATATTTTCAAAAAATACTTTGATTTTCAACATCGTTCAGTTAACTTACAAGTGATTGATAAAGAAGATAAAGTCATTGAAGAAGTAAAAGTTATTAAAGAAGAACAAGATATTGCTCAAGGTAAATTAAATATAGGATATCGTACGTATACTCGTATTGGAGATGAAGATTACTTACCTTTACTAGTATTTAATGCCATGTTCGGAGGCTATGCTCACTCTAAATTATTCATAAATGTTCGTGAAAAAGAATCTTTATGTTATTACTGTGCTTCTCGCTTAGATAATTACAAAGGTTTAATGTATGTTTATTCAGGTATTGAATCGCAAAACTATGAAAAAGCATTAAAAATTATTGATAAACAGCTAAAAGACATGATGGCGGGTAATTTTACAGATAAAGAAATGGATTTAGCTAAAAAATCATTAATTAATTCAAAATTAGAATCAATGGATCAAGCTTCAGGGATGATGGCACATGAGGCACTAAATCGCTTATTATCAAAACCATTAACAGTAGAAGAATGGGTTCGTGAAGTCAATTCAATTACAGCTGATCAAATTGTCTCAGTCGCTAAAAAAATTAAAGAAGATTCGATTTTCTTCTTAACTGGGAAAGAGGTGGCAGAATAATGGAGTTTAAAGAATTTCCCCAATTACAAGAAAAGCTATATTATGAACAATTAGAAAATGGTTTAGAGGTTTACATGTTACCTAAGGCAGGATTTAATAAATCATTTGCGACGTTCACAACAAAATATGGATCAATTGATAATCAATTCGTGCCGATTGGTCAAAGTGAAATGAAACGTGTTCCGGATGGAATTGCTCACTTTTTAGAGCACAAGCTATTTGAAAAGAAAGACTATGATGTCTTTGAAACATTCTCAGCACACAGTGCTTCTTCGAATGCTTTTACGTCATTTACAAGAACATGTTATTTATTCTCATGTACAAGTGAGTTAAAAGAAAATTTAACGACATTAATTGACTTTGTCCAATCACCGTATTTTACGGAGCAAACTGTTGAGAAAGAAAAAGGAATCATCGCACAAGAAATTAAGATGTATGATGACAATCCTGATTTTCGTTCATATTATGAAATCATCGGAAATTTATTTAAAGAACATCCAGTAAAAATAGATATTGCAGGAACAGTAGAATCCATTCAGGATATTACGGCAGACTTATTGTACGAATGCTATAATACCTTCTATCATCCATCAAATATGTTATTATTTGTAATTGGCGATTTTGATGTACAAGAAATGATGACTTTAGTTCGTGACAATCAATCAAAAAAAGATTATCAAAAAGAAGATACGATTCCTCGTCAATATCCTAAAGAATTACCGCAAGTTGTTCGTAAAGAAAGTACATTAGAGATGGAAGTAGGAACAGCAAAAGTATTTGTTGGAGTTAAGGACGCCATTAATCATGGTGAGGGAAAAGATCTTTTGAAAAAAGAAGTGGCCTTAGATATTATTTTTGATTTAATGTTTGGTAGTTCTTCAGCATACTATGAGGAAATGTTAGATAAAGGATATATTAACGATACGTTCTCATATGAAACAAACTGTGAGCAATCATTTGGATTTTCAATTATCGGTGGAGACACTCGTTATCCAGATGAACTAGCTGCTAGTTTAAAAGAAACATTATTATCTATCCCTAATATGACATTTGATGAATCAGAGTTTAATCGAATTAAAAATAAAAAGGTAGGTCGTTTCTTATCCGCTTTAAACTCAGTTGAGTTTATTGCTAATCAATTTACCCAGTATGCTTTTAATGGTGTTCAATTATTTTCAATTGTAGATGTTTTAGATGAATTAACGATTGAGGATTTACATCAATTAGCTCAAAATTATTTTGTTGATGATCATATGAGTATCTTCAAATTATTACCTAAACAAGCATAAAAAGCTCCCCATCGGGGAGCTTTTTATGATAAATAAAAAAAGGAGAACCGATGGGGGGCATCAGTTCTCCGAGAGGGGAATAGTATAAGGTTGCATTGGTACTTAGCGAAAAAAGTTTGCTAAGTTCATAACCCAATACGTTTGTTTGATGAGGGGATGTAAAAAATTAAAAATGGAATGAAAAACAATAATGAAAGGAATGTATTGCATGAACGGGGGGGATGTTCATGAATACATATGAAATTATATCAAAATTCGACAAAGTTATGTGTCCTTTTTGTGTTCAAAACTCAAAATCAGAATGAACACGTTTTCGGAGTAAAAAATAAATAAATGATAAAAGGAAATAGATAGGGCAGATCGTATATATAAGTGAATATGAACAAACAAACTCTAAAGGAGATGATTTTAATGTTAAATAATGTTGTTTTAGTTGGTCGAGTGGTGCGTCAACCTGAGTTAATACAAACACAAGATGGAAAGAGAGTATCAACGATTACACTCGCAGTCACACGCTCATTTAAAAATGCTGCAACTGGTGAGTACGAAACGGATTTTATAAATATCACCCTCTGGGAAGGAATTGCACGAAACGTTGTTGAGTATTGTGGTAAAGGTGCTATTATCGGTGTTAAAGGCCGTCTAGTTCATAAAACATACGAAATTCCTAATCATAAATCAATTCGTGTCGTTGAAGTTGTTGCTGAGAAGGTCTCGTTTATTCAAACAAAAACAACTGATCAAAAAGATCAGTTAGAAACTGAAAGAGTTAAAGAACTGGCTATATAAAAATAAACGTATTTTTATTAGATGTGAAGCATGAATCAGATTTTTAAACCTCAATTAGATATTTCTCGTATATTTATTAAACCGCTAATCTTAGTTTAAGTAGCGGTTTTTTAAGTTTAAACTAGTCTTTAAGGTTAGGAAAAGAAGTTTTTAAAACGTCTTGAACTTGAAACAATTATCTGTCAAAATAGAAAGATAGAGATTAACGAAAAGCGGTGACATGATGATTATTACTACAGCATTTGATGAAACAGAAGAACTGATTGTAAAAGCAAAAAAACTTTCTGAGTCATTAAACGTTCCATACATTGCTCGAAATAAAAAAACAGTAAAGTATATGTTAGAACATAAAGATGCACAGATTTTTGTTGTGAATAACCAACGTGGGCTGAGTTATTATGAAAAAGGACATGATGAAATTTTCTTTCATCCTAACATGGCAATGCATCGAATTAAACAAATAAAGAGTGGACAATCGGATAGTTTAGTTACGGCTTGTCAATTGAAAGAAGGGATGACCTTTTTAGATTGTACGTTAGGATTAGCATCTGATACACTAGTAGCTAACTATGTGACAGCTTCTAAGGGGAAGGTAATTTCTCTTGAAAAAAGTTTTCCTTTATCGGTTCTAGTCAGTGAAGGATTACAATATTATGCTACTCATGAAAAACCTGAGTGGAAGTCGCTGATTGATCAAATCAATATTGTTCATACCGATAATTTAGACTACTTAAAACAGTGCCCTGATCATTTTGTTGACGTTGTTTATTTTGATTTTATGTTTAATCAATCTGTTGAAAGTTCTCACGGGATTAAGGTTATAAAACCCGTTGTCTCATATGATATGATGACAAAAGAGCATGTCACAGAAGCTCTAAGAGTGGCTAAACAGCGTGTCGTTGTAAAATCAAGTTATGGAAATCACTCTATTAGTGAGCTTGGCTTTACAATTGAACGTCAAAATCAAAAGCGACATTTCTTTTATGGCGTGATTGAAAAATAATTTTAAGAAATAACTTTTAGAAATAACTATCGATTTTAATGGCTAGAGAGGAAAGATAAGATGATTTCGTTAATTGTGGCATTCGACTCTCATCAATTGATCGGTTCAAACAATCAACTTCCATGGTATTATCCAGAGGATTTAGCTTATTTTAAAGAAAAGACATTAGGACATGATCTTTTAATGGGAAGACAAACTTTTGAATCCATTTTATCTTATAAAAATCAACCGTTACCTAAGCGTCATCATTACGTTTTAACAAAAACAAAATCATACGATTATGAATCAGTTACGGTTTTAGAAAATTGGCAACTATTTATCAAACAGTATCCAAAAGACAGGGAGTTATTTATCATTGGGGGGCGTTCAGTCTATGAACAAACCTTACCTTATGTGGATCGTTTATACATTACACATATTAATCAAGTATTTAAAGGAGATACTTATTTTCCAGTGATTGATTGGAATCAATGGATTTGTATAAAAGAAGAGTTAAGTGGTGAGTTAAAGTTTGCTATCTATGAAAGAAAGGATGAGTTAAAGTGTTAAATATTTTATGGATTCTATTAGCTATTCTATTAATCATTTTAATTGGATCAATTGTTTTAGTACTGTGCGTTAACGGACGCGTTCAACAACTGAAGGATGAAAAGTATACAAATAAAGAACGTTTTGATTTTATTAGTTGGCTTGTTTCGTGGGCAATTCCTTTATTATTTAATGTAAAAGTGGATGCGAAGGGATTAGAAAAGTTAGATGAGATTGAACATGGAGTCATTTATGCTAATCATCAAAGTAATCTAGATATTGTGGCCATGTTAAAAGCGATTAAGAAGCCACACGGTTACATTGCTAAGAAAGAACTAGATAATATCTTTTTATTAAGTGATTCGATGCGTTTAATTCAATGTCAGTTTATGGATCGTACTGATGTAAGACAGTCTGTTAAAGTGATCTCAGCAGCGGCAAAAAGCGTAAAAGATGGACATTTAATGGTCATCTTCCCAGAGGGAACACGCAAAATTCAAGGTGAGATGGGAAGCTTTAAAGCAGGAAGCTTTAAGCTAGCTCAAAAAGCTAAGGCTGAGATTATTCCTGTTACTATTTATAATAGTTATGAAGTAGCTAAACGTTGGCCTCGTCGTACGACTATTCATTTAGAAATTCATGATCCAATCCCTTACGAAGCATATGAGCAATTATCAACTAATGAAATTTGCGAGCAAGTTGAACAGATTATTAAATCTCCGATAAATAAATAATAAAAGACTGTTTTGTTAATCAAAACAGTCTTTTTTATGATAAGAGATAATATGTTTGTATAAAATTTGGTTTATTTGGAAAAATATAAATATCTGTTAATGGAGGAGGCAATAAAAAGTATGGAACCTCAACAAGAGAAGGTGCAACTACAACCTGTCATTAAAATTGAAGAGTGGCTTTTTCTTATTTTATTAGGAATGATCCCTGTTATTAATTTAGTTGCCTATGTTTATTTTAGTTTTAATCGAAAGATAAATCCTAATCAGCGTAATTTCGCAAGAGCAGCTCTTATTTATTTAATCATTATTATTGTTTTAGCTACCTTAACAACAATTTTGCTATGAAAGAAAAGATATCTACGTCAGAAAGTATTTATCTAATAAAGTAATGAATACTTTGCGTAAATATAAAAATAAGTTATAAAATCTGTCATTTTTTCGTTACGTATCCTATAACTTAAAATAAAAAGTGATAATCATTAGACTATCACTGATAGATTACATGTTAAGTTAGCGATAAAGGCTCACTACATTTGTTGCATGTGATTTAGATTGATAATGCTGATTAATAAAGAAATCTTTGATAATTGTTGCATGATAAACAATTCGTACATGATTACCTAGACATTTAATATGGTGTTGATTGAAGTAATTAATAATTCGTGATTCGAGCGTCGTGATAGCGATTTGAGAGAATATATTTTTCATCGTTTCTAAATCGATTTGTTGATCGTATAAAAAGAGATAGATGACTGTTTCTTTATTCTCGCATAAAATTTTATGTTGTCGAAACATACTTTCACCTCATTTTGTCGGGGTTATATTTATATTTTCCCACGGGATAAGCTAAGTATTCAATAAATTATGTTTTTTGATAGATATTTTAGAGAACCAATTCCAACCAGAATTAGTTTAAGGTATAATGTAAAGGGCTTTTATTATGTTAAGAAATAGGTGATAACAATGAGAATGACTGATTTGATTTCTAAGAAAAGACATAACATTGAATTAACAACTACGGAAATTGAATGGATAATAAAGGGGTATACAAATAAAGAAATTCCAGATTATCAAATGTCATCTTTTTTAATGGCAGTTGTTTTTAATGGAATGACTAAAGCAGAACAGTTAGCATTGACTCAAGCGATGGTTAATAGCGGAGATGTTATTGATTTATCAGCGATTGAAGGAATTAAAGTAGATAAGCATTCAACAGGTGGTGTTGGTGATAAAACATCTTTAATTTTAGGTCCTTTAGTCGCTTCAATGGGGGTTCCTGTGGCAAAAATGAGTGGTCGTGGATTAGGCCATACCGGAGGAACACTCGATAAACTTGAGTCTATTTCGGGAATGAAAATTGAACTTGATATGCAAGATTTTGTGAAGCAAGTGAACGAGATTAAATTATCGATTATTGGGCAAACGGGGAACTTAGCTCCAGCCGATAAGTATTTATATGCTTTACGAGATGTAACCGGAACGGTAGAATCAATTCCACTGATTGCCTCATCCATTATGAGTAAAAAAATTGCGGCTGGTGCTGACGGGATCGTTTTAGATGTTAAATTTGGTGCCGGAGCATTTATGAAAACATTAGATGATGCAAAAGTATTAGCAAAAGCTATGGTGGAAATCGGGCGTGATGCAGGTCGTGAAACGGTTGCCTTCTTAACGGATATGAATCAACCATTAGGATTTGCGATTGGAAATGCATTAGAAGTTAAAGAAGCGATTGAAACATTAAGTGGAAGAGGACCTGCTGATTTAGAAGAACTTGTATTACAGTTAGCAAGTTATATGGTTGTTTTAGCTAAAAAAGCTGCTAATACTGAGCAAGCCTATGTGCAACTGAAAGAAAAATTACGTAATGGAGAAGCATTACAGAAATTTAAAGACTTCGTTGCTGCACAAGGTGGAGATATTAATCAAATTGAAGATCCTAATTTATTACCGTCTGCTTCAACTGTTTTACCGGTCATAGCCTCTCAAACAGGATATGTTGAAAAAATAGATGCTTTAAAAATTGGAATTGCTGCGATGAAATTAGGAGCAGGACGTGCGACGAAAGAAGATACGATTGATATGGGAGTTGGCATTGTCCTGAATAAAAAGGTTGGTGAATTCGTTAATATGGGTGATGTGTTAGCTTATATTCATACTAATCAGGCTGACTCAACAGAAGTAATAGCTGACATTCATCAAGCTTATGAGATGACCGAATCTCCAGTTTGCTCACCTACATTAATTTATGATATTATTGCCTAGCTTAACATAAATTTAGTTTGACAAAATAGGTGTGTTTCTTTACGTTTTTATTCATTTAAAAAGGAGTTGACTGAATATCGACTCCTTTTTTTAGTTAATTCTGTTATTCAACGGGATTAGGCAAATTGAGTGAGTGTTTTTCTTATTTCTTTCTAAATGCTTAGACGTGTTAGTTGATGTTGGTAGAAAAATAAATTCATGTCTCATGCACTTTGCATATTTTAATCATTCCTCTCATACAAGTGTAATAACGCTGCAGGTAGAAAAAGAGGTGCAAAAATGAAAACAAGAAAAATGTTAATGAGTCTAGTTACATGCTTTATCTTCAGTTGTTTTATTCATGTCACTGTCGCTCGAGCAGATGAACTAGTGACGGATGGAAAAGCTGCTATTTTGATCGAAGCACAAACAGGGGAAATCTTATATGAGAAAAACCCTCATGAACAATTACCGCCAGCAAGTATGACTAAAATGATGTCTATGTATTTAATTCTTGAAGCGATTAACAATGAATCAATGCAATGGGATGAAGTGATTCGCGTAAGTGAGAATGCAGCGAGTTATGGTGGATCACAAATCTTTTTAAAGCCAGGGGAAGAAATGACAGTACGAGATTTATTTAAAAGTATTGCAATTGCCTCAGCTAATGATTCAGTAACGGCGTTAGCAGAACGAGTAGCAGGTAGTGAAGAAGCCTTTGTTGAAAAGATGAATGAAAAAGCACAAGAGTTAGGGATGAAAAATACTGTTTTTAAAAATCCAACAGGATTGACAACAGAAGGTCATTTAACAACACCATATGATATGTCAATTATCGCCCGCCACTTATTGAGTGACTATCCTGAAATCACAGAGTTTTCTTCACTTTACGAAGACTATATTCGTCAAGATACGGAGTCACCATTTTGGTTAGTTAACACCAACAAGCTTTTAAAGTATGTTGATGGTGTGGATGGACTTAAAACTGGATTTACACAAGAAGCTGGCTATTGTTTAACAGCAACTGCTAATCGTAATGATATGCGTGTTATAGCAGTTGTAATGGGCGGAAGTAAATCAGATATTCGTAATCAGGAAGTAACTCGTTTAATCGAGTATGCATATGAGCAATATGAACTTGTTCCAAAACTTGAGAGTGAAAAAATTGTCTCAAGTGGCTACAATATGTTAGCTAAAAATCGTCAATTTGATATTGTAATAGCTGAACCGATTACAGTTCTAAAAAAGAAAACTGATAAAGAACAAGAGTCAAATTATGAAGTGAATTTAAACAAAGAAATTAAATTACCAATTCAACCAGGGGATCAAATTGGGACATTAACTTACTATTATAATGGTGAAGTCTATCGAGAAATCCCATTAACAGTTAAAGAATCTGTTGAGAAAAATAGTTTTATTGGCCTATTAGGTTATATTGTGTCACAAATGATTTTTGGGGAAAATGCATAACAAGTTTTATGCATTTTCCTCTTTTTTTTTATTTTTAAGACAAATAGCATAATAATTTTAAGCTATATTTTTTGAAATGCTAAAAAATAAAAACACTACAATTGTCGAAAGTAACATATTCTGATAGCCTTTCATTTAAAATGGACTTAATCTAGCACGGGAAGGGGATTATCATGAGTATAACAGTCTCGCTTTATGTAGAAAATCAAGTGTTATATGTAAATTTAAATGGTGAACTAGATCACCACACATCTGATCAATTACGCAGTCGACTTAACACTGTGATGAGTGAGTCACAGATTAAACATATCGTTTTTAATCTTAAACATTTAGATTTTATGGATAGTTCAGGAATTGGAATTATATTAGGACGATATAATCAATTAAAAGCAATTAATGGATCAGTTATGGTTATTGGGATGAAACCATTAGTTTCAAAAGTTTTTGAATTATCGGGGCTTTCAAAAATTATAAAAGTAATTAACGATGACTCACAACTAGAGTCTGTAATTAGGGGGATTGCATAATATGAATAATGAAGTGCATTTACAATTTCCTGCAAAAAGTATTAATGAGAGTTTTGCAAGGCTAGTAATTATTGGATTTGTTACACCGCTTGATCCAAGTGCGAACGAATTAAATGAAATTAAAACGATTGTCTCGGAAGGGGTTACAAATGCCATTATTCATGGGTATGAAGACAATGAAGAGGGCATTATTGACATGAAGGCAAGTATTGTTGGGCGTCGTTTAAAAGTAGTCATCCAAGATTTTGGAAAAGGGATTGAAAATATTGAATTAGCTAAACAGCCACTTTATACAACTAAGCAAGAAGAGGAACGTAGTGGATTAGGATTTATGATTATGGAGTCATTCAGTGATCAATTTGAAGTTCATTCTGCTTTAGGTGTTGGAACAACCATTTCGTTTGAAAAAGAATTTTTACCTATAGATTCATCAACGAAGTAGCATGAAAACATGATACTTAAATGACAGGGCATGAGGGATGGTTACATGAATAAAAAAGAAATTCAAGAGCTTATTAAGAAAGCTCAAAGTGGTGATGAAGAAGCGAAATTAACTTTAGTAAAGAATCATATGGATTTAGTTTGGTCAGTCGTACATAAATTTGCTCATCTTGACGTGGAGAAGGATGATCTTTTTCAAATCGGATGTATGGGATTATTAAAATCGATCAATCAATTCGACGCTTCGTATGACACGACCTTATCTACTTATGCAATTCCACTCATTATTGGAGAGATTAAAGCATTTATTCGAGAACAAAGTCCGATTAAAATTAGTCGTAGTATTAAAAGTAATTTGCATAAGATTCAAGAAGCTAAAGACCAACTCACTAAAAGTCTAGAAAGAGAGCCAACCATTAAGGAACTATCGGAGGTAACTGAATTATCGGAAGAACAAATCATTTTAGCAATGAATGCCCCGATGAACGTGGCTTCTTTAGATAATTATGAAAAAGAAGATATGCCTTTAATGGAACGTATTCCAAATCATCAAGAAGGAATGAGTTTAGAACAAAAAATTGTCTTAAAGCAACTTGTTTCAGGATTAGATCCAATGGAAAGAATGCTAATTTATTTACGCTTTGATTTAGGATACACGCAATCAGAAGTAGCCAAGCGATTAGAAATTAATCAAGTGGCTGTTTCACGACTTGAAAAAAAGATATTAAAAGAATTAAAAGAAAAAATGACGACTTAAAAAAGATTGTTATCAAAAGATAACAATCTTTTTTTGTTGATAACAAAATATGAGTTTATTAGCGATTTTAAGTTCAAAGCTCATAATTTTTAGAAAAAAAGTCATATTAAAGAGTAGAGTTTAATTTTTGAGGAGTGGTGACTAAGCGTGAAAACGAAAAAATATGAAGAAATTATCAAAAGTCATGAAGTTAAACCAAATTATTTAAAAAATGCAGGCGTATCATTTTTCTTCGGTGGACTCATTTGTGTATTTGGGCAAGTATTAATTGAAATTTATATTCGTTGGTTTGGATTTGTTCGTGATACAGCGAGTACACTGGCACTTGTCACAGTAATTTTAATTGCATCTATTTTAACAGGGTTAGGTGTTTATGATGAGTTTGGTCAAATGGCTAAAGCAGGAGCGTTTGTTCCAATTAGTGGATTTGCCAACTCATTAACAGCAGCTGCGTTAGAAAGCAAAAGTGAAGGTGTGATACTAGGAATAGCAACGAATTTATTTAAGTTAGCTGGAGCTGTAATCGTATTTGCAGTTATTTCTGCTTATGTGTTTGGGAGTATTCGTTACTTATTACTTGAATTTAATATTGTCCCACAATTAGAGAAAATGATGACATTAGCTTGTTTTTATCTTCAATGAAAAGTATGAATAAAAAGCGGCCAAGAAAGGATGATAGTCATGAAGGTTGGAAGTCAATCTTGGAAATTTAATAATAGTGTTTTCCTATTAGAAACAGGAACTGCCGTTGGGCCATTAGAATCACAAGGACCGTTAAAAGATGATTTTGATGTCTTGTACGATGATCCATATTGTGGGCAAAAATCATGGGAACAAGCTGAGTCTCAACTCATGAGAAGTGCTATTCATCAAGCTTTAACGAAAGCTCAGTTAAAGGAAAATGATGTGACAGTAGCATTTGCGGGTGATTTAGTCAATCAAATTGTTCCTACTCACTATGCATTTAGAGAAATGGATATACCTTTTTTTGGGGTTTATGGTGCTTGTTCAACCTCGATGGAGTCTTTATTACTTAGTTCCATTTTTGTAGATAGCGATAATGCCAAAATCGCCCTAGCGGCAACGAGTAGTCATAATTCATCAGCAGAACGTCAATATAGAAATCCCACTGAATATGGTGGGCCTAAACCTGATACAGCTCAATATACTATAACGGGTTCAGGAGTTGCACTAGTTAGTCATAAAAGAACAAAGATCCGTATTGAATCTGGAACGGCTGGTTTTATTGTTGATGCCGCTCAAAAAAATCCAAATGACATGGGATCAGCAATGGCACCAGCAGCTGCTCAAACAATTAAACAACATTTTAAAGATTTAGGGGTAGAGCCGTCATATTATGATCTAATCTTAACGGGTGATTTAGCGAGATGTGGAAGCCCTATTTTGATTGATATTCTAAAACAGGAAGGCTACGATATTAGCCAACAACATAATGATTGTGGAAAACTCATCTATTCTGAGGATCAATCAGTTTTTTCTGGTGGTAGTGGCTGTGGTTGTTGTGCAGTAGTAACTTATGGACATATTAAAAAGTTACTTGAAGAGAAAAAATTAAAACGTGTGCTAGTTGTTGCTACAGGAGCTTTATTAAATCCACTTATTGTTCAGCAAAAAGAGACAATTCCGTGTATTGCACATGCAGTTGCTTTGTGCGCTGAAGATTGAGATGAAATGAAAATAATTTAACAAAAAAGGAAGCGATTATACAGATGATGTTCTTAAAAGCTTTTGTTGTTGGAGGTGCAATTTGCGCTATCGGACAATTAATCTTAGATTATTTTAAATTGACACCTGCACATATTACGTGCGGATTTGTTGTAGTAGGTGCAGCACTTGATGTGTTTGGGTTATACGATCAGCTGATTAAATTTGCAGGAGCAGGTGCACAACTTCCCATTATGAGTTTCGGACATTCGATTATTCATGGTGCAATGGAAAAATCAGAACAATTAGGATTTATTGGAATTGGAATGGGAATGTTTGATTTAACGGCAGCCGGAATTACGGCAGCCATTTTGTTTGCCTTTATCGTTGCTTTAATATTTAAACCAAAAGGATGAGAGGTTAAAGATAGATTTAATCAGGGAAAGGTGGGATACTATGGCAGATGATGCACATGTATCTGTTGAGAAGGATATCAATGAAACACAAAAGATATTAGAAGACAATCTAGGTATCGGCAAGAGTTTTGATGTTGGTCAACGTGAAATTGTTGTTATGGAGCGACGAGTTCAGTTTTATTATGTTACTGGATTGATTGACTCAGAATTAGTTGTCGATTTAATGACTCAGTTATTATTATTAAATAGCTTGCCACATCCTGATAACGATGTTTTTCAAACGATTCATAATCGATTAGTTCATCAACAAGTTAGTGTCACAGATAAAATTGATGATATTTGTACAGCAGTGTTAAGTGGACTAATTGCTGTGGTTGTTGATGATGAAACACAAGCTTTTGTTGTTGATGTTCGAAGCTATCCAGGTCGTGGTCCATCGGAACCAGATACAGAAAAAACAGTCCGAGGATCAAGAGATGGATATACGGAGAACGTCATTGTTAACACAGCTTTAACACGTCGACGAATTCGAACAGGAAAACTTCGAAATATTATTTTGAAAGTTGGCGATCAGTCGAAAACTGACGTTGTCTTAATGTATATCGAAGATATCGCTGATCCTCAAGTGGTTAGTGAAGTGAAACATCGTATTGAACAAGTGAAGGTTGATGGATTAACGATGACGGATAAGGAATTAGAAGAGTTTATCACGAATCAAGTGTATAATCCGTTCCCGCTTGTTCGATACACTGAGCGTCCTGACGTTGTTGCTGCGCACTTATATCAAGGAATGGTAGCTATCGTGGTTGATACTTCACCAAGTGTCATGTTAGGACCTGTGACGCTATTTGATCATTTAACAAGTGTAGAAGAGTATCGCCAAACCCCTGCTGTTGGAACATTTTTAAGATTAATTCGTTATGCCGGGATTATTGTTTCAATCTTCTTAATGCCAACATGGTTGTTATTTGTCTTACATCCAGAGTATTTACCAGACTTTTTCAACTTCCTCGGACCGCAAGAAGAAGGAAATATTCCACTTGTTCTTCAAGTAATCTCGGGTGAAATTGGGATTGAGTTTTTACGTATGGCATCTATTCATACTCCGAATGCCATTTCATCAGCACTTGGGATCGTATCAGCTATTTTAATTGGACAAGTAGCGGTTGATGTTGGATTATTTGGACCTGAAATTTTATTTTATGTAGCTATAGGAGCTTTAGGGTCGTTTGTTACACCAAGTTATGAATTAGGGCTTGCTAATAAACTCTTTAAGCTATTTATTATTGTTGGAACAGCTTTACTTGGAATTTGGGGTTACCTTGGAACCATTATTGGAGGATTTATTTTCTTAGCAACAATGAAAAGCTTCGGTAAACCATACTTATATCCATTAATTCCATTTGACTTTAAAGGATTATTAAAAGCTATTATTCGTTATCCAATTCCTTATCGCTATAATCATAGTAAAAGACAGGATGAAAAAAAATCACAACCTGAATAATATAATTTCCTCACTGTTACAAAATTACGGTGAGGAAATTTTTTTATAGTTATGTTTTTTTAAGAAAGGATAAAGATGTCTTTCGTTATTTTATTTCAGTTTTAGTTAAAGAATTTTTTAAGATTAAGACAGCCAATCAGCCAACGATTTCAAGTTAAGAATAAAGATTAAAAGTTTTAAGATTTTAAAAATGAATGTTGACTGATATATAAGTGAAGAAACAGAATCCACCTTGTTAGTAAGGTGATGAAAAGAAATTCTTTTATGTTTAACGACCTATGACCACGGATATAACTGTCTATAAAAGGAAAAGTGATTTTTTCATAAGACTTATTGTGAAAATACTAAAAATTCGTTACAATTAAGAAATGTTATTAAGTAGGAAGTAGGTGGGTTATGAGTTATGAAGTACGAATTGATGCGTTTGAAGGGCCACTTGATCTGCTTTTACATTTATTAAAAGAAGCTAAAGTTAATATTTATGATATAAAAATTGCCGAGATTACGCAGCAGTACTTAGATTATATTCATGCCATGGAGAACTTGCAGCTTGAAATTGCTTCAGAATATTTAGTAATGGCTGCAACTTTAATCGAAATTAAAAGTAAGAGCTTATTACCGAAACAGGTCGTTGAAATAGAAGATGAATATGAAGAGGATTCAAGAGAAGCTTTAATTCAACGTTTAGTTGAATACCAGCAATATAAAGAGGTAACGAAAGAATTACGAGAACTAGAAGAAGAGCGTGGGCAGTTTTTCACTAAGCCACCTATTGATTTCTCAGATTATATTGATCAAGAAACAAAACTTCCACAAAATCTTCAAGTTGAGCAGTTAATTTCTGCCTTCGAAAAATTATTGCGTCGTCATAAATTAGCTAAACCATTAAAGACAAGAATTGTGCCACAAAGTGTTTCAGTTGAAGATCGAATGAAATCACTGAGCCAACAATTAAAGTATAAAAAGCGTGTTGCATTTATAAGTTTATTTGAGCAATTTGATAAAGAATATATCGTTGTGACCTTTTTAGCATTACTTGAACTGGTGAAAGCAAATCAAATCAGTATTTCTCAACAAAATTATTATGAGGACATTTATATTTCAAGTTTAGAAGGTGATGAAGTTGTTTAGACAAGAACGTTTAGGTATCTTAGAAGGGTTATTATTTGCTGTAGGTGATGAAGGAATTAGTACACAGCAATTAGAGTATGTACTGGATGTTAATGAGGTTGAAATTAAATCACTATTAATTGAATTAAGAGAGCGTTATTTGTCAATTAGCAGTGGGTTTGATATTATTGAAGTTGCAGGTGTCTACAAAATGACGACTAAAAAAGATCACGCCATTTATTTAAAGCGCCTCATTCAAAATCCAAATCAGCGTGGGTTAACCAATGCAGCTTTAGAAGTGTTGGCGATTATTGCGTATCGTCAACCTATTACACGTCATGAAATTGAAAATATTCGCGGAGCAAGTAGTGATAATGTATTAAGGAAATTATTAACATTTTCGCTAATTGAAGAAGCGGGACGTTTAGAAGGACCTGGACGACCTATTTTATTTCGAACAACCGATGATTTTTTAGATTATTTTGGGATAAAAACATTAGAAGAGTTACCAGAGCTTCCATTTGTTGCTCCAGATTTTAATTTAGAGGAAGAAACGGATCTATTTAGCATATCAGAAGAGTAGTAAATAGAGCGATGGTATTTGGGCATACTATAAGTGTAACTTAGTTATATTAAAGGAGGCTTTAGTATGCCAAGAGATCCGAAAAGTAAAAAAGTAAGTCAGGCAAAAGCAGCTCAAAACACAGTTGATGTGGAAATTGCCGCAGAAGTTATAGACGACTCAAAACCAAAACTTAAAAAAGGTAAAAAACCTAAAAAAACATATAATTAATAAAAAAAGCTACCATATCGGTAGCTTTTTTATTTCCATCAATAAAACTTGAGATGAACTTTCTTCAAAGAAAAGTTTAAAATTCAACTAGTAATCACTTGATGGACTGTCTTTGTACGTGAAGGATAATCTTTATTTTTAATAGGTTGCTTAGAAATTAGATTTCAATAGTTTTTTAGATGAAAAACTCATCTTAATAATCACCTTAAAAAATAATCGAGAATATTCTTAAAAATCTGTCATAAGAGGCGTTTTTATTCATTGATATTTTTAACATGTTTATCATAGAGTTGTAATAGTTATAGGACTGAGGTGAGCAAAAGATGAAAAAAATTAAAGGACTACTGATTGTTGCGATACTAGGGGCTTTCTTGATGATTAATCAAGAAAAAGTATCAGCAATGGGTATCAGTTCTCAATGTGGAATTTTAATGGAGCAAACAACGGGACGAGTGTTATACGAGAAATGTGCAAATGATCAAATGTACATTGCAAGTATTACAAAAATTTTAACGACTGTTGTTGCTATCGAAAATGCACCGCTTGATGCATGGGTTGAAATTAGCGATAACGTAACAAGACAAGAAGGATCAGCATTATATCTAACGTTAGGTGATCAAGTAAAGTTAATTGATTTACTATATGGATTAATGCTTAGATCAGGAAACGATGCAGCAATGGCGATTGCAGAATTTGTTGGAGGCAATGAAGCAGATTTTGTAAAGATGATGAATGAAAAAGCTAAAGAAATTGGAATGACCAATAGTATTTTTCAAAATCCATCAGGGTTGGATGAAACAACGTATAATCTATCAACGGCTAAAGATATGGCACTTGTTATGCAATATGCCATGAATAATCCAATCTTTAGAGAGATAACAGGAACAAAAACGCATAAAGCAACGACTAAAAACGGTATGACTTACGTTTGGCACAATAAACATAAGTTAGTAACGGGTTATTATGAGTATGCGATTGGTGGAAAAACTGGCTTTACTAAACAAGCAAGACGTACATTAGTCACATCTGCTAGAAAAGATGAGATGGAACTCATTGTTGTCACGCTTAAAGCCGGAGATGACTGGAATGATCACATGAGTTTATTTAATTATGGATTTGATAATTATGAAGTCCAAACGATTATGGAACCAGGAGAAATTACAATCGAAAATCATAAGTTAGATGAAAAACTATACGTTAACAAGACAGTAAATGTTGTCGTTAAAAAAGATGGAAGTGAAAAAGTTACGACTAATTTATCTCTTTATGAAAAGCCTAAAGATAATGAAGTTGGAGTACTTGAAGTTCTGTTAAATAATGAGGTTGTAGAAAAAGTACCTGTTTATAAAGCTATTACACCGAAAATTGAAGGGCAATCTTGGTTTGATAAACTCATGAACTGGTTTACAGGGGCGGTGACCTTCTAATGATTCATAAAATTTGGATGGGACTTTTTACGATTGGAATCGTTTATAGTTTTTTTAATGGAACGACAAGTGAAGTTAATAATACTATTTTATCAGGAGCTCAAGATGCGATTAATTTAGTTATGTATTTAGCAGGAATTATGATATTTTGGACGGGGATTTTACAAGTTGCTAGTCAGTCAAAAATGTTAGATGGACTCTGTAAACTTTTAACACCTGTGACTCGTTTCTTATATCCAAACTTAAAATCAGATCACCCAGCGCTTAAATATTTAACGACGAATATGGTCAGTAATTTATTAGGGCTAGGAAGTGCGGCAACACCAACAGGATTGAAGGCAATGAAAGAGTTGCAGGCAACTAATCCTGAACCGAGTAAACCAAGCTTTGAAATGTATACGTTACTAGTCATGAACACGGCAGGCTTTACAATTATCCCAACAACCATTATTGGGGTCAGACATATGTATCATTCACAAAATCCAAGTGAAGTGTTTCTACCTATTTTATTTGCATCTGGAGTTACTACAATTGGTGGGTTAATTATTCATAATATTTATAGTCGAATGAAAAAAGTTCAGTCTTCTGGTGATAAAATCACTATGAAGCGATACGAAAGAAGGTGATGAGATGGGAGCTATCAGTGTTTATGTCGTACCAATATTTTTACTTTCCGTGTTTGTCATGGCGTTTATTAATCAAACAAATGCGTTTGATCATTTTGTTGATGGTGCAAAAGAAGGAATGAAAACAACCATACAACTCATTCCAAATATTATGGGAATGATTGTTGCGATTAAAGTGTTTCTTGCATCAGGAATTATTGATGCCATTGCGAATATGTTAAACCCGCTTCTTACAGCCATTAATCTTGATGCTCACGTTTTACCGCTGATGATTTTACGTCCCCTTTCTGGATCCGCTGCTTTAAGTGTGACGACTGATCTGATTTCGATTTATGGTCCAGATTCTACAATGGGACGTTTAGTGTCCATTATGCAGGGAAGTACAGACACAACGATTTATATTATTACGGTTTATTTTGCTGCAGTAGGATTAAGTGAAATGAAACATGCATTAAAATTAGGATTAACAGCAGACGTGATTGGATTTGTAGCCTCAGTTTTAGCTGTTTCGTTTTTCTTCTAAATAAAAACAGATGGGAAATAACATCTCCATTGGATTAAACATTGATTTTTACCTATAATAAAGGTAAAATGATGGGTACGCATAAATTCTTGTCGAATTTAATATGATCTCTGATTGGAGGATTTTTTACAATGGAACGATTACAAAAAGTTATTGCCCATGCAGGAGTTGCTTCACGTCGTAAGGCAGAACAACTTATTTTAGAAGGAAAAGTAACAGTTAATGATAAAGTAGTCCGTGAGTTAGGTGTGAAAGTAACAGGAAAAGAAAAAATTGAGGTAGAGGGGATTCCGCTACAACGAGAAAAGAAGGTTTATTATGTATTACATAAACCACGCGGATATGTGAGCACGGTTTCAGATGAAAAAAATCGTCGTACTGTTTTAGATTTTTTCAAAGATAAAGTATCAGAACGTTTATATCCAGTAGGACGTTTAGATTATGATACATCAGGTGTTTTATTATTAACAAACGACGGCGATTTTGCTAATAAAATGATGCACCCAAGTGGTGAAATTGATAAAGTTTATTTAGCACGTGTCAAAGGGATCGTCACACAAGAAAGTTTAAAGCCATTAGCACGTGGAGTTAAAATTGATGATTATCAAACAAAACCAGCAACAGCACAGCTAATTTCGGTTGATAAAAAGAACCAATCGTCTTTAGTGCGATTAGTGATTCATGAAGGACGCTATCATCAAGTAAAAAAAATGTTTGATGCGATTGGGTTCCCAGTGAAAAAATTACGTCGTGAGCAATTTGGAAATATTGATGTTGTTGGATTACCAGCAGGAGAATTCCGTCCATTAACACCACATGAGATGAAAACATTAATTTCAATGGCTAATGATAAAAAAGAAAAACCAAAATTACGCTTTACAAAAATGCGACAATTTTAAAAAAAGAGCGATTAGTAAATCTAATCGCTCTTTTTTTGAATAAAATTAAAACAACTCCTACATAATAAAGTAGGAGTTGGAAATATTAGTTAAAAGGTGAGTCTTGAACTTTGATTGCTTCAGTTGGGCAACCTTCTGCTGCGTCCATAACATCAGCTTCTAAGCTAGCTTCAATTTCAACAGTCCCAGTGTTGTTATCTCCTGAGAATACGTTTTCTGCGTATCCTTCATCGTCATAACCAAATACATCTGGAGCTACAGCACCACATGCACCACAAGCGATGCACTCATCTTTTGAAACAATTGTGAATTTTGCCATTGTTTTGTCCCCTTTCACAGGATTTAGTTTTTAATTACATATAATTCATATGAATTACACGAATTATTATAAACTAAAAAGATAAAAAAATTCAAATTTAATACTCTAAATAAATTGAATTTGTGATATAATTATTTAGTCTTATTTGTTTTTTTTACAAAATAGTAAATAAATCGATTAAAATGTCGATAAAAATATAAATTTTTTAAAAGGAGTGTGAGTGAGGTGGAACAAAAGGCGGATTATGCTGAATTACGACGACTGTATTTTAGTCCTCGTGAACAAGACAAAACGCCATCTCATTCGAATGTATCTAGCTTTGAATCAAAACTAGAGGATGAACCACTTGAAACGTCTAGCCTACATGAGATGATTAAAACAACTCTTGGGGCAAGCGAGGGGTTATCGTCAATGGATCAAGATGAGGTAAAGGAATTCAAAACGCACTTAAGTCAACGCTCAAATGATATTATTAATACACTACAAGATAAATACGGGACGCGTACATATTCAAAAATTACCCAAATGATTAAAAGTGAAGATTTCAGTGAATGGGAGCAATTAGAGCAGGAGTTATTATCTGTTCAAATTGATTCATTAGTAGACAATGAGTTAGAAGAATCTGGAATAAACAAGCCTAATTTAGGAGCATTTGCATTTGAAGATTCATTTGAAGAATTAGCGCTTGATGCAGATGCCGATTTAGATTATTTAGATGCTCTTGTTCAACATGATTATGGTCGATTACGTCGTTTACAATCTGATAGTGAAAGTATTAGTTCAATTTTTAGCGAAATTCTTGAAAATGAACAAAAATCAAACTCAAATTATCAAGATGATATTTTTAATAAAAATATTGAGTTAATTTTTAACTCGGATGTTGATTTAGATGACTGTGAATGGGAAGTTATTGAGCGATCAGAGCCAAACTCACTTGTTGTAAATTTAGATGAAGCCATTGATCAATTAAAACAAAGCTCAATCTCAAAAGAATCAGTAGAACATCGTTTTGAACATAAACAAGCTAATTTAGATGCTTTTTATTCTGATCAGAAAAAGGAAGAAATTAAATTGAATGATCAGCTGATATTAGATGAAAATCAAAACAAGGTAAATGATTGTACAGAATCTAAAAAATTTAACCCGATATTATGGGCAGTAGTTGTTTTAGCATTAGCTCTTTTAATTTATTTTGTTTTACAATAAAAGAAAATAAATAAACTAAACTAAACGAAGTCGAAAACGTTTCGATTTTGTTTAGTTTATTTTTGTAAATATAATGAATAATTGGTTAGTGAACCCTATTTTGTAGTTGTTTATAAATGAAATAGTGTGATAAAATAATGATAGTTGAGGTGATAATATGGTTCGTTCTAAAGTAATCGCAATTGATGGACCAGCGGCAGCAGGAAAAAGTACAATTGCACAAAAAGTAGCTCAAATGTTAGGGTATATTTATATCGATACGGGTGCTATGTATCGAGCAGTAACATTAAAAGCATTAAATAATAATATTAGCGTTGAAGATGAAGAAACTATTGCAAAAATGCTTGAAAATACAACGATTCGTTTAACAAACGATAAGAAAGTATTTTTAGATGGAGAGGATGTCACTGAAGACATTCGTCAACCGATTGTTTCACAAAATGTCTCGGCTGTTTCAGCACATAAATTTGTACGTGATGAATTAAAGCGTCGTCAAATTGAATATGCAAAAACGGATAATGTCGTTATGGATGGTCGCGATATTGGAACAAATGTGTTACCAGACGCAGACTATAAAATCTTTATGACAGCTTCAGTAGAAGTTCGTGCACAACGTCGTTATGATGAAAATTTAAAACGAAATATCCCATGTGATCTAGAAACATTGAAGCGTGACATTCAAACGCGCGATGAATTAGATTCAACAAGAAAGCATTCACCATTAGTTAAAGCGGAAGATGCAGTAGTGGTAGATACTTCAAACTTAACAATTGATGAAGTCATAGAGGTTATTATAAATATTGTAAAAGGTGGGGAAAAATAATGAAACATTTTGATGGGATTAACCACGAAGAAATGACAATGGGTGATGTCTTAGCAATGGAAAACTTTGATTTACCATCTGTTAATGATGTCATCGAAGGGGAAGTTGTTCGTGTAACCAATCAAGAGGTAACGATTGATATTCAAGGTGCAACGGAAGGAACCATTTATTTAAATGAATTATCCTTAGAAAAGGTTGAATCAGCGAAAGACATCGTTAAAATTGGAGATAAAATTAAAGCGATGGTTAAAAAAGTAGATGATGAGCAAATCTTATTATCTCGTCGTGCTTTACTTGAATATGAACGATTCCAAGAATTAAAAGAGGCTTTTGAAAAAGGGGAAAAATTAGAAGCAACTGTTGAACGTGCTGTTAAAGGTGGTTTAATTGTTAACATCGGAATGGAAGCTTTCTTACCAGCTAACATGATTGATGTTAAATATGTTTCGGATTTAGAATCGTTCGTGGGTCAAACGATCGAAGTTCAAATCGTAGAGCTTAATGTACGTAATAAAAAGATTAAAGTTTCTCGTAAAATGGTTGTAGCTGAACAATTAAAAGTTGCACGTGATGAGCAATTTTCAACGTTAGCAGTTGGTGATTTAGTAGAAGGAACGGTAGTTCGTATTGAAAAATATGGGGCATTTGTTCGCTTTGGAGCTTTAGAAGGGTTAGTTCATATCTCTGAAATTTCTCATTTACCGGTTGCGAAAGTAGAGGATGCTTTAACAGTTGGTCAAACAGTAAAAGCAAAAGTGATTAAGGTTGAAGGTACTAAGCTACAGTTATCAATTAAAGCTGTTTTACCAACACCATTTGAAGTGTTCGTATCAACTCATCAAGTAGGGGATGTTCTTGAAGGTGAAGTTGTACGTTTAATGGACTTTGGGGCTTTTGTTGAGGTCGCTCAAGGTGTAGAAGGATTAGTTCATCTTTCAGAATTATCTTGGGATCATAAAGCGAAGCTTGAAGATGTGGTTTCTGAAGGAAAACGTGTTTCTGTTCGTCTTTTAGCGATAGATCATGAAAATCATCGCTTAGCGTTATCAATTAAAAAAGTAGAAGACGATCCATGGGTTGTATTCCCTCATAAAGTTGGTGACGTTGTTAAAGGATCAATTACAACCATCACTGATTTAGGCGCATTTATTAAAGTAGCGCCATATATTGAAGGATTATGTCATTATACAGAAACGTCATGGAATCCTAATGTCTCATTAGCTTCATTAGTTAATGTAGGAGATGAAGTAGAGGTTAAAATCATCTCATTAGATGCTAAAAAACATCGTTTAGGTTTATCATTACGTCAAGTAAAATCAAATCCTTGGAAAGAATTATCAATTAAAGCTGGTGATGTTGTAACTGGAACAGTACAATCAGCTAATGATAAAGGTGCGTTTATTGCAATCAATGAAGATGTAGTTGGTTTCTTACCAATGAATCAAATTGTTGAAAAACGTATCACTCGTGTTGAAGATGCTTTATCAATCGGACAAGAGGTAGACGTTAAAGTGATGCGTTTTGAACCAAACCAATTTAAATTAGAATTAAGTATTCGTCGTATTAAAGAAGATGCAGAACGCGAAGAATATAATAAATACATGCAACAACAAGAACAAGTAGAAAATGAAACATTAGGGGATTTATTTGGAGAGGCTTTAAAAAACTTACTATAATAAAGACTAAGTTCTACTAATAAAAAGGGGGATTTTCCCCCTTTTTATATTCATAAATGAGAATTTGACTAAAGTAGTTAAAAACTACTATAATATTAACGACTTATTTTTTGTGTAAAGATGAAAGAAGGTGCAACATGGTATTACCAGTAGTAGCAATCGTTGGACGACCAAACGTTGGTAAGTCTACAATTTTTAATCGTATTATCGGATCGCGCGTGTCAATTGTTGAGGATGAACCAGGAATTACACGTGATCGTATTTACAGTAGTGGAGAATGGTTAACACGTAAATTTAATGTGATTGATACAGGTGGAATTGAAATTGGTGATGAGCCATTCATGAAACAAATTAAACATCAAGCAGAAATTGCAATGGATGAAGCAGATGTGATTGTATTTGTCACTAATGCACGTGATGGAATTACTCAAGCGGATCAAGAAGTTGCAAATATGTTATATAAAACAAATAAACCAGTTGTTTTAGTAGTTAATAAAGTAGATGATGTGAACTTTAAAGAGCAAATCTATGAGTTTTATTCATTAGGTTTAGGTGATCCAATTGCAACATCAGCGGTGCATGGTATTGGATTTGGAGATATGTTAGATCAAATCGTGTTAAACATGCCTGAGAAAAAGGGAATGGAATATGATGAAGATGTAACAAAATTCTGTTTAATTGGACGACCAAATGTTGGTAAGTCATCGTTAACAAATGCTATTTTAGGTGAAGAACGTGTCATCGTTAGTGATATCGCAGGAACAACACGCGATGCAATCGATACAGAGTTTACAAAAGATGGACAAAAATATGTTGTCATCGATACGGCCGGAATGCGTAAACGTGGTAAGGTGTATGAAACAACTGAAAAGTATAGTGTTCTTCGTGCTTTAAGTGCGATTGATCGTAGTGACGTGTGTTTAATTGTTATTGATGCTGCCAAAGGATTAATCGAGCAAGATAAGCGTGTCGCAGGATATGCTCACGAAGCTGGAAAAGCGGTTGTTATTGTGGTTAACAAATGGGATGCTATTGAAAAAACAGACAAAACAATGAAAGAATGGGAAGACTTAATTCGTACGGATATGGCGTTCTTAGATTATGCACCAATTGTTTTCTTATCTGCCTTAACAAAACGCCGTTTACATACATTATTTGAACCGTTAAATTTAGCAGCAGAAAATCATAAGAAACGAGTAGTCACTCACGTCTTAAATGATGTCATTATGGATGCAGTAGCAATGAATCCGACACCAACTCATAATGGACAACGTTTACGTGTTTATTACGCAACACAAGTTTCAACACAACCACCAACATTTGTTATCTTTGTTAATGATCCAGAATTATTACACTTCTCATACAAACGTTACTTAGAAAACTGTTTACGTCAAGCCTTTGGATTTGAGGGAACACCAATTCATATTATTGCAAGAAACCGTGATTAATCATAGGTTAATGAGGAGGATTTATAATGACTAAGAATATAACCGTTATCGGTGCTGGAAGTTGGGGAACGGCGTTAGCACAAGTTTTATGTGATAATAAAAATAATGTGACGTTATATGATTTAAATCAAGATGTAGTAAATGATATTAATCAAAATCATCAAAATTCACGTTTTTTTGCTGACATAACGTTACCGTCATCATTAGTAGCGACAACAAATTTAAAAGAAGCGTTAAAAGAGGCGCAACTTATTTTACTTTCTGTTCCTACTAAAGTAATGCGCGATGTTTTAAAGTCAATCAATAAAGAGTTAGATCATCAAGTGATGATTATTAATGCTAGTAAAGGAATTGAACCTGGAACACATAAGCGTGTATCTGAAATTGTTAAAGAAGAAATTGATCCTAATTATTTAGAGGCATTTGTTGCATTAACAGGGCCATCTCATGCTGAAGAAGTGATTGAACGTGCTGTAACAACTGTGACATGTGCGTCAACGGTAGCAGAAAAAGCAAACATTATTCAAGAGATGTTTAATAATCAATATTTCCGTGTTTATCGTGTGGATGATTTAATCGGTGTTGAAATTGGTGGATCGATTAAAAATGTTATTGCGCTTGCAGCGGGTATTATTGCTGGACTGGGTTACGGTGATAATGCAAAGGCGGCATTAATCACACGTGGTCTTGTCGAAATTAAACGTTTAGGAACAGCAGTAGGTGCTAAAGAAGAAACGTTTAGTGGATTAAGTGGTTTAGGTGATTTAATTGTAACGTGTACATCTGTTCATAGCCGTAACTGGCAAGCTGGTTATAAAATCGGAAGTGGTTCAGATCTTCAAGAAGCCATTGATAGTATGACCATGGTTGTTGAAGGTGTTCGAACTTGCCAAGCAACGTATGAAATGATACAAAGCTTACAAATTGAAATGCCAATCGTCGAAACAGTTTATGGAGTTATTTTCAATAAATTAGATCCTCGTGATGCTATTGCACAATTAATGATGCGTGATATGAAACCTGAGTTCTATTAATATAAACTTAAACATTATCTGTTTATTCGATGAAATCGGTCAAAAAAAGACTTTTATTATAGATGAGAGTTATTGATAAATCGAAGGAATTGGACGCTAATCCAACAAGATATGAAATGAATAGGTTAGAAGTTAAACATACATTTTAGCTTCTTTATAGACAAAAATAATAAATTATTTGCCTAAATGGTACAAAATACCTCCTCTTATCATATGTTATATTGAACATGAGATATGAGGAGGTTTTAATTATGTTTGATAATCTTTTTGGACGATTTGGGAAAGATGTAAATGTGAATCAGGCAGAGCTTTTTAATATTGCGGATCAAGCAACAGAAATGGATTTAAAAAACGAAAAACAAGTTCGTGCACTTATTCAAAGTGTCGGGGCAATGGTTGGTCGTAAAGTTGATCAATCCGTGGAAGATCAATTAACTAAAATGATTATTGATGGGGACGTTCCAACAGATATGGATCAATTATTAAAAATGATGATGTAATCATCAGATTACGAAAAAGGACTTAGTGAAGCTAAGTCCTTTTTTGTCTTTTGTTAAAAAACTAATTTAGTACTCTTATTACTTCATTAAACTCTTTTTATAAGATAAGTGGGGGTCTAATTTATAAATATTTCACTTAAAATGATTAAAAGTTATCATATCTTTAAGTCGTTAGTGCATATAATTCGAAGAAAACGCAGGCTTGCACCCTAATTAGCAGTGTTAGTTAGGTTTAGGAATGAATCTACTAAATTCATTCAATGCAGTAAAGTAGAAAAGTTTTTAAAGTTTTATTAAAATTCTCTCATAAAGTAGAGGATAAGCAACATACATTGATATTGACAAATATAAGTGAAAATGGAGGTTTACGATATGGAAACTAATGAACTGATGAGAGACGTCTTTGCACGAACTAATGGGGAGTTCTACTTAGGGGTAGTAGGAGCGGTTCGTACGGGTAAATCAACGTTCATCAAAAAATTCATGGAGTCACTTGTGATCCCATTAGTTGAAGATGAAAATGTAAAAAAACGTATGATTGATGAGTTACCTCAAAGTGCTAATGGTAAAACGATCATGACAACAGAACCAAAATTTATTCCGGCACAAGCGGTTAATGTAACAGTTGAGGGGGAAGTATCAGCAAGTATTCGTTTAATTGACTGTGTTGGATATGTCATTCCAAGTGCTGTTGGTTATGAAACAGAAGAAGGGCCACGTATGGTCAATACACCTTGGTATGAAGAACCAATTCCTTTTGTAGAAGCAGCAGCTATTGGAACACAAAAGGTAATTGAAGATCACTCACATATTGGAATTGTAATGACAACAGATGGATCAATTGGAAACTTTAATCGTGACGATTACTTAGAAGCAGAACAATTAGTAATCGAGCAATTAAAAGCAATCAACAAACCATTTATTGTTATTTTAAATACAACTCATCCAAAAACTGATGACGTTGCTGAGTTACGTGGACAGTTACAAGAAGAGTATGGAGTACCAGTGTTACCTTTAAGTGTTGAAAACATGACGAAAAAAGATATCTTTAGTGTGTTAAAAGAAGCATTATATGAATTCCCAGTATCTGAATTAGATATTAAATTACCAAGCTGGGTAGATGCTTTAAGTGATGATAATTGGTTAAAAGCTCGTTTCTTAAAATTAATCAATCAAAGCACAAATGAGTTCTATAAACTTCGTGACATCAACTATTTAGCAGATGAGTTTAAAGAAGAAGATATCGTTGAAGATTGCTACATCAGTGCTTTAGATGCAGGAGCTGGGTTAGCTGAGTTAGAAATTAAAGTACCAAATCAACTATATGATCAAATCTTAACTGAGTTAGTTGGTCCAATTAAAGATAAAGCTGATTTAATGTATTTATTACAAGACTATGCAAACATTAAGAAAGAGTACGAGCCAATCGCAAGTGCTTTACAAATGGTAAAACAACTTGGATATGGAATCGCTACACCTGCTATTGAAGACATGACCTTAAGTGAGCCAACAGTGGTAAAACAAGGTTCACGTTACGGTGTTCGTCTAAAAGCAAGTGCGCCATCTATTCATATGATTCGTGTAGATGTTGAATCAGTGTTTGAACCAATCATCGGTACAGAACAACAAAGTAAAGATTTAATTGATTTTATCTTAAAAGATGTGGATGAAAATCCATTATCAATTTGGTCAACTGAGATCTTTGGACGTTGCTTAAGTGATATCGTACGTGATGGTATTTCAGCGAAATTATATTCAATTCCTGAAAATGCACGTATGAAACTTCAAGAAACATTAATTAAAATTGTCAACCAAGGAAATGGCGGATTAATTGCCATCATGCTATAATGTATGTGAAAAATCTCTCATCAATCGGTTGATGAGAGATTCTTTTT
>artificially_reared_2__coassemble_220_pt1 | contig 36188 bp, 32 predicted proteins | sample artificially_reared_2__metabat2_low_PE_015 | metagenome-assembled genome bin artificially_reared_2 | reverse complement strand
TTCAACTTCGTAAGAAGATTAAACAACTTGAAATGGAAAATGATATTTTAAAGCAGGCTGCGCTGATCTTAGGACGAAAATAAATGTGATTAAAAGTAACACTCATTTATGCCCCGTGGGTAAAAATATTCTGTTTCAGCGATGTGCAAAGTCCTTCAGGTGTCTCGTAGTACCTATTATTACGAATCTAAAGCGAACAAAGATGAGTCTCAACTAATGGCTGATATCGTTGAGATTTTTCGTCGAAGCCGAAATAACTACGGAACGCGAAAAATTAAACACGAATTAAACAAAATGGGACAACAAGTTTCTCGCCGTCGCATCGGTCGTATCATGAAACAAGAAGGCTTAGTATCAAACTATACGATCGCTCAATTTAAGCCGCATTCAGCAAAATGTAACGAAGATAGGATCGAAAATATCGTGGATCGTCACTTTGATAAGCAGCCTTATTTAAACGTGGTTGTCAGTGATTTAACATACGTCAGAGTCGGTCATCGCTGGCACTATCTTTGTGTACTTATTGACCTATTTAATCGTGAAATTATCGGTTATAGTTCCGGTCCCAATAAGGATGCAGAGTTAGTTAAGAAGGCTTTTTGTACCGTCCAAACGAACTTAAGTCAAATCAAGATTTTCCACACAGATCGTGGAAACGAATTTAAGAATCAAATCATTGATGAGATTTTAGATACGTTTAACATTGAGCGATCGCTCAGTATGAAGGGTTGTCCTTATGATAACGCTGTCGCAGAAGCCACTTACAAAGTGATTAAAACAGAATTTGTAAACAATCAAAGATTTGAAACACAAGAACAGTTAGGCTGTGAATTTGCCGATTACGTTAACTGGTATAATAACCATCGGATTCATCCTTCACTGGAATACTTAATCCCAGTTGAATATCGTCAAAATACTCTTAAAAAAGTTGTTTAGTTTAGTGTTGACAATCCATTAAGTTTGATACCTAAAACTTATAAATAGAATCTTTGTTATATAATTAATTTGCTATACCTGATTATTGACGAAGAGATTTATTTATGAGTTATAATCGTCTTACTATATTTTAATATACACATATATTTGATTTTTCAAAAAAGTGTTATTAAAAAAGTAACTTATGAATCGTTGAAGCGGCAATATTAAATGATTGTTGGTGAATCGAAATGAAATAAAACATTTAACAGGTCTATTAGGTTTAATTAGGTAGTTAACGTTGATTAGTCGTTATTTTAACCAGACGACATTAAAAAAACAACACTATTTAGAATTAACTGAATTATTTGAATAGGCTCCTAATATCATTTTAAAAATATGATCCTATCTAAAATTACCAATCACGCAGTATCAGAAATGTATCAATCCACCATTGAGATACATATACACTCTTACCTACAATAATTTTCAAAATTAAATAAAAATACTTTAATTTAGAGGAGGTATTTATAAATGTCAAGATTAATAGAGGAGAATAATCAATTAAACATCATAAATGATTGGGGAGGGGCAAACAGTGATCGTAAATTATGTTGGTCCGGTACACCGTATGGATTATTTACAGGATTAGATTCTTTATGTAAAGTTAGAGATATACCTTTAGATTATACTTTTATTGATAAATTAGAACTTAGTATGTACCGATATTTAAATAAATTAAAAAAAAAAAATGATTTTAATATTATAAAAACATATCAAGGTGAAAAAAAAATTAATAAAATGCAGATTGAACAAGGAATTCCTAATTTGGTTTTTTTAGAATATAATTCAAATAATATTGAAGATACTTATATTTATCAAGATTTAACTGTTGATTTAATAGCACGTTTAAGAAATGAGAACCCTGATATTTCAAAATTCTCACCATTAACTACTAACGTCTCAGAACAAGAGGTAATGAGAAGAATTGAAATAACAAGGTCTTTTAATAAGGCATGTAAAGGAATATTTACAATGTCTAAGTGGCTTGCAGATGATTTAATAAATATTACAGGAATAGATAAGAAAAAGGTTCATTATATTGGTGGAGGCTGTAATATCGATATTACCAAAATAAATCCAGTTAATAAAAATGGAATGAGATTTTTATTTGTTGGTAAAGATTGGGATAGGAAAAATGGTCCTCTTGTAGTTAAGGCTTTTCAAAGATTACGACAATACTACTCTAACGTGGAGTTATACATTGCAGGTCCAATAGTTTCGCCTTTAAAGTCAACTGATAATAATGAGGGAATCATTTTTTTAGGAAGAAAAACTTATGAAGAGTTAGTTGAATATTATAATTTATGTGATTATTTTGTGATGCCATCGAAATTTGAAGCGTATGGTATTGTATTTGCAGAAGCATTAATATTTGGATTACCGTGTATAGGTCGTAATGCATTTGCTATGCCTGAATTTATTACTGATGGAGAAAATGGTTACCTAGTTGAGGGTAACTGTGTAGATGAGTTGTATCAAATAATGAAGAAAACTTTAGATAATAAAGAGGATTTGAAGAACAATGTGTTATCTCAGCATAGTTTATATGTTAATCGTTATTCTTGGAATACAGTAGCATCTAAAATATTAGACGTTATGAGAAAAGATGGGTATAAATTATAATTTGGAAGGTTTAATTCGTTAAAATCTAAAATTAATATTCAGAATTTATAGGCTAATTTATCAACCGCAACATTAGAATGAGCAAAAAGATTCTTAATTAAAACAAAGCCTTAGAATTAAAGAAACAACGTTTTTACTGTGGGCATTGTCAATCCGCGTTTATCTTAAAAACCACGATTGTTGAAAAGAATTGTTTCATCTCTTACCATACGAAACACGCCATTGCTCTAGAGGCTCAAAATATCATAGTCTGATATCACTCGTCGTCATCAAGTCTCTCACTCAATGGTTAATCGAATCATCCATAGCTTCTATGAATCTCAAACCTTAAATCTTAATTACTTACCTGAAAATCCTTTTTTTGATGAATTTAAATCGGTAAAATTGGAGGAGGATCCCCTGGCATGCGAAGCATAAATACTCCACTGCCAGGGAATAGGCATATGTCCTTTATTTTTTGTAATGTAGACACCAAACAAATCATTGATATCGTTGAGGATCGTCGCTTAAGTTCCCTTCAAGCTTACTTTAAACGTTATACAAAACATGCTCGTGAACGTGTCAAACATATCGTTATTGATATGTACACTCCTTATATGAGTTTAATTAAGGATCTATTTCCTCATGCGAAAATTGTGATTGATAAATTCCATCTCATTCAACACCTCTCTCGAGCACTAAACAAAACTCGAATCCGATTCATGAAGACGTTCAAAAAGCATAGTCGTAAATTTGAACGTTACTGGCGTTTATTTCTTAAATCACACTCGTTACTTAACATCACTATTTATCACGCGGTTTACTGTTTTAAACAACTGATGTGAGAAATGGATATCTTGAACTTTCTCCTGGATTTATCTCCTCAACTAAAAGCCACCTATGATCTGTATCAAGACTTACTTTTCGCTCTTTGGATAGGTTACAATTAATTAGACAGTTTTTTTAAGGTCATGTAAAATGATAAATTATATTAATCTAAAGGAGCTTTAACATGACCCAAACGAAAACTCGTAGACCTCGCCGTACTTATACAGATGAATTTAAAACTCAATTAGTCCAGCTTTATTTAAATGGGAAACGTAAATGTGATATTGTTCGCGAATACGATCTTTCACCCTCTGTACTCGACAAATGGATTAAACAATCGACTTCTACTGGTTCTTTTAAAGAGAAAGATAACCGAACAGACGAAGAAAATGAATTGATTCAACTTCGTAAGAAGATTAAACAACTTGAAATGGAAAATGATATTTTAAAGCAGGCTGCGCTGATCTTAGGACGAAAATAAATGTGATTAAAAACAACACTCACAAATATTCTGTTTCAGCGATGTGCAAAGTCCTTCAGGTGTCTCGTAGTACCTATTATTACGAATCTAAAGCGAACAAAGATGAGTCTCAACTAATGGCTGATATCGTTGAGATTTTTCGTCGAAGCCGAAATAACTACGGAACGCGAAAAATTAAACACGAATTAAACAAAATGGGACAACAAGTTTCTCGCCGTCGCATCGGTCGTATCATGAAACAAGAAGGCCTAGTATCAAACTATACGGTCGCTCAATTTAAGCCACATTGAGCAAAATGTAATGAAGATAAGATCGTAAACATCGTAGATCGTCACTTTGATAAGCAGCCTTATTTAAACATGGTTATCAGTGATTTAACATACGTCAGAGTCGGTCATCGCTGGCACTATCTCTGTGTGCTTGTTGACCTGTTTAATCGTGAAATTATTAGGTATAGTTCGGATCCTAATAAGGATGCAGAATTAGTTAAGAAGGCGTTTTGTATGGATCAAACGAACTTAAGTCAAATTAAGATCTTCTACACAGATCGTGGGAATGAATTTAAGAATCAACTCATTGATGAGATTAGATACTTTTAATATTGAGCGATCACTAAGCAAGAATGAGTGTCCCTATGATAACGCTGTAGCAGAAGCTATGTATAAGGTCATTAAAACCAAATTTGTCAACCAATATTTATTTGAAGCACAAGAATAATTAAGCTATGAATTTTCCGATTACGTTAACAGGTCACCTGGCAGTGAACGTAGTCAACCATCCTTCGTTCCTAGGGAATAGTATAATAATCATCGGATTCGCTCTTCACTGGGATACTTATCCCCAGTCGAGTATCGTTAAAATATCCTTAAAAAAGTTGTTTAGTTTAGTGTTGAAAATCCAGATAGCTCTTTTTTTCTGCCATAAAAAAAAGTGTTGCTTCATTAGCAACACCAAATATTATAGAATCGAAAATACCCTATCTCTATTTTCATTTTAAGTAATAATCTCTTTAACACGTGCTAAAACATCTTCTTTAATCTTAGCCACTGGTTCGTCTGCTTTTTCTAATTCATCAGCAATGACACCGATATAAATTTTAGCTTTTGGTTCAGTTCCCGATGGTCGTAAAACGAATCAAGATCCATCAGCTAACGTATATTTTAAAACAATTGATTTTGGTAAATCAATCGTAGTCGTTGCATCATTTGTTAAGTCTGTACGAAGACTTTCTTTATAATCTTCAACGGCTACCACTTCTTTACCTGCAATTGCAATTGGAGTAAACTCACGGAAATCAGCTAAAATGGCTTGAATTTTATCTGCTCCCTCTTTTCCTTTTAATGTGATGTTTACTAACGCTTCACGATAGCATCCATATGTATCATATAACTCCATTAACACATCGTATAATGTTTGTCCGTGCTCTTTGTAGTAAGCAGCTGCTTCTGCACACATTAAAACGGATTGAACAGAGTCTTTATCACGAACAAAATCTCCAATCAAATAACCGTAAGACTCCTCATATCCAAAGATATACTCGTAGTCTGTCTCTTCAATTAAACGCGCTTGTTCTCCGATAAATTTGAATCCTGTTAACGTTGAAACCACTTCATATCCGTATGAACGAGCGATAGCTGCTCCCATATCAGATGTTACAATCGTATTGAACACTTTCCCTTTAGCTGGTAATGTTCCGTGTGCTTTCTTTTGAGATAAAATATATATTAGTTCCCCTTAGTGAGCACTTATGAGAACTTTTAGGGGAACTATAGGATGTCTCTTAGTATTAAAGTAATTGAAGTATGGAGAGTGATTGACAATAATTATATTATTTTTAATTTTATAAGCAGTGAATTAAGATCGCACCTGTTTGGTTTCCTGTTAGTAACACATACTCTCCTTCAGGATTTTTAACAGCTAATCCGACACGGTCGGCATCTGGATCGGTTGCGATTAAAATATCTGCATCAATCTCTTTTCCTAAATGGATAGCCATTTCAAACGCAGAAGCTTCTTCAGGGTTTGGTGATTTTACAGTTGAGAAGTTCGGATCTGGAACACATTGTTCTTCAACGACATGTAATTGTTCATATCCACATTCCGTTAAAACACGACGAACTGGCATATTAGCTGTTCCGTGTAATGGCGTGAAGACGATTTTTAAATCTTTTTTATTACAATCTGGATTAATTTCTAATGCTTTTACGCGTTCTGTATAAACATCGTCAATTTCTTTTCCAATGATTTGGATTAATCCCGCTTCTTTTAACTCAGCTTCTGATTGAACATCAATTGAGAACACATCATCAATCGCATCAACTAAAGCAATTACTTGATCAGCATCTGCAGGAACTAACTGACAACCTGTTTCATCCAATGATTATATTTTTTTAAATACATATTAAAACCCTCCTGTTGTTATAGGCTTGCGATGATTAAGTCTACTTGTCCATGTATTTGAATTTCTTTAATAGATGATGGGATGATGAAATGCTGTCCTTTAGAGATAGGCTGTTCATTAATTTGCCCAGTTCCTTCTAAGACGCTAACCAGTGTGAATGGTTTTTGATGAGTCGTTTGATAACTTCCACGAATATCCCATTTACTAACAGTGAAGTAGTCGCAAGTTACTAACGTTGTTAAAGTGTGTTTATCGATATTTTTAATTATATAGTTAATTTCTTCTTCTTGGTGTGGAATCGTAGAAACATCAATGGATTGTTTCAAATGTAGTGGTCGTGGCAAACCATCGTCTCCTAAACGACCATAGTCGTATAAACGATAAGTCGTATCAGATGATTGTTGAGTTTCTAACACGAGTGTTCCCTTCTTTAACGCATGAATGGTTCCAGTTGGTACGTGAAAGAAGTCACCTTTTTTAACTTTTATTTTACGAAGTAATTGATTCCATTGATTAGATTCAATTTGCTTGATAAATTCTTCTTTTGTTTTAGCATGGTGCCCGAATATTAATTCAGCATCTTCATCGGCATCAAGAATGTACCAGCATTCTGTTTTTCCAAGTTCATTTTCATGTTTAAGCGCATAGTCATCATTTGGATGAACTTGTACACTTAGGTCATCTGAGGCATCTAAAATTTTGGTTAGTAGTGGGAAGCAATCACCTTGTATGTTTCCAAATAACTCACGATGATGTTCCCATAAATAAGATAATGCTTTTCCTTTGTAAGGACCATTAATCACTTCGCAATCTCCATTTTTATGTGCAGAAATTGCCCAACACTCTCCTGTCTTTTCACTAGGAATCTCATAATTAAATACTGTCTTTAAACGAGACCCTCCCCAAATTTTTTCATGGAAAATCGGTTTTAAAAAGATTAAATCTGTCATAAAAAATCTACTCCTGTTCTCTTTTTTCCTGTTTTATATCCAGTAAAATTATATCATATTTTGTATAATTTTAGTAAAAAGTACATAAATATGACTTAATTTTAACTAAGATTTATGATAGAAACGATATGATGATATTGTTTTGAAGAGGTGGAGAATGAAAAAGATTATTTTTTATTTATCAGATCATGGTTTTGGTCATGCGGCACGTAATCTGTTAATTATAGAGGAATTATTGCTGCTTGGGCATCAAGTAATCGTCAAGACGGGTGAAGCACAAGGTGCATTTATTAAAGACAGTTTGAAAAAATATCAAGCATTAGAGGTCATTTCACAATCACTTGATATTGGATTAATTTTAAAACAAGGTAGCTTTGAAATTGATCCTCAACAATTAGAAATTCGTGTTCAGAATTATATTGAAAGTTGGCATTCTCGTATAAAAAAAGAAGTAACTTACTTAAAGAAGGGAAACCCGGATTTAATAGTCTGTGATATCGTTCCTTGGATCTTTCATGCAACTAAGGAAGTCGGTATTAAAAGTTGCTTAATTAGTAATTTTACATGGATTGAAATTTATCAAGAATATTTATCAAAAGAAATTATTAGTGCCTATAAATCGTGTTATCAACAAGTGGATGAAGTCATTCGATATGATTTAGCGACTTCATTTATGAGACAATATTTTAAACAAGTTAACGAGGTTTCAGTTTGTGCACGAACCTTTCATGAAGAGGAAGTAAAAAAGATTAAAAATCGCTTTGAAAAGCCCATTGTGTTTGTCAGTGTGGGACGATCAGTGGATTTAGAAGAAGTAATTTATGTTGATCACTTCAATTATCAATTTATTGTCACTGAAGGGATAAAACTAATCGGTGATAATGTATTGTATTTACCCAAAGAGATAGAAAATACACAAGATTATATTAAAGCGGCTGATTTGGTTATTACAAAAGCAGGGTTTGGCACAATAGCGGAGGCGATGCTTGCTAAGAAAAAATGTGGAGTAATCGCGCGTGACACAGTAGCAGAAGATCGAGAAACAATTAGGCAGTTAGTTGAGCGAGGACTAGCCTTACAAGTTGAATATGAAGATGGATTAGATATGAAGCAAAATCTTTCTCATTTAGAGAACTTTGAACCGAGCTATGACACGTATTCATTTACTAACGATGCAAAAAAGATTGCAAATTTATTAATCAAGATGTGCTCACCGCATTATTTGATGACATTATCTTCTTACGGAAAAGAACAGACGGGTTATTTAGTTCCATTAGAGAGTGATCAGATTCCTTTTGAGATTAAACGAATTTTTTATTTAGTTGATGTTCCAAATCAAATGACACGAGGAAAGCATGCGTACTATAAAACGAAACAAGTTCTCATTTGTTTACATGGAACGGTGAAAGTTAAGTGTAGTTTTGATGAACAAGAAACAATTTATGAATTAAATAATGCTAAACAAGGTCTTTATCTTGAACCGATGGTTTGGCGCGAAGCTTATGATTTCAGTGAAGGAGCCGTGTTACTAGCGATTAGCTCGGAATTATTTGATGAGGCTGATTATAGGAGGTTAGAGTAGTTAAGGTTTTTAAAAAGATTAGGTGATTAAAGGAGGAGAGGGATGAAGACTAATAAGCTAATTTTTGTTGTGATTTGGACACTGTTTATTTTATATGAAGGATCTCGACCATTAGATGTTTCTTTAAATCAAAGTAATAAAATCGTTAATTGGAGCATGGAACAGATGGAATTCTATCAGGAAGCAACTGAAAATACGAATGACTCCATTTCAGATGATGGTATTCAGTTAGATAAACATCTAGTGACAAATACAAACTTTTATCAACAGATGAGTCTTCTGATTCGCAAGTCAGCTCATTTTATTGAATATTTCATTTTAGCTGTTTTGTTTAGTAGTTGCTTAAAAAAACAATCTCTGAAATGGATAGAGATGATCATCTATCCTTTGTTTTTTGTTTTAGTGATTGCGGTAGGTGATGAATTTATTCAGTCTTTTGTTGGACGCGGATCAAATGTACGAGATGTTTTGATTGACTTTAGTGGAGGTGTAATAGGAATCATCATCACAGGATGGACAAGAGTTAAAAGTGAATGAATCATTGAGTAAGTTTAACATATAAAATTATGACATGATAAAAATGGGACGTGTAGTCCCTTTTTTGCTGCCATAAAAAAGGTGCTGCTAATTAGCAACACCCAAGGTCATTGTTTTTTATTAGGATTCAGTTTTCATATATTTTTGATAGAGTGTGATCCAATAAGGTAAAATCAGGATCACTCCTAAAGTGGCTGCGATTAAACCAGAAACATAAAGCGTAGTGAGTCCATGTTTAATTAAAAAGGCAAGCAGTTGTTTAAGATAGGTTAAATGAATGGCTGTGTGTTCATAAAACTTCGATTGAACACCGCTGAAAAACACAACGAAGACCATAAGTCCACCGGCTAAGATTCCATAGCCACTCCATAAAAACCCTTCCTCTATTTTTTTACGTGATGAGTGACTACGTGGAGATAAGGCAACATTTAGTCCAATAAAAATAAATGTAAGTAACACTAATCCAACAATCACTAAATTTAAATAGTTAATGAGTTTAGGAATGATCTGAAGTAGAGGAGATTGCGTTAGTTTTTCAAAATCTAGTAATCGAACATAGCCCTCAATAAACTGAAGCGCATTTTGTTTCATGACCTCAACATCTTTTTTAGCCGACTCATCTAAAAAATATTGATGATCTCGAAAGAACGTATTCATTCGTTCATCAAAACGTGCCTCATAAATGGATAAATCAAGGGTTTCTATTGTTGAATTTTTATTATTTAACCAATTAATGATTGAGTTAACATCTTGATTCACGATCGCTTTGACTTCATCGGTTGTGATTAAGTCTTTTAAAGTACTTGTTTCAATATTATTTAAAAGCATCATATCATCTAAATTATTTTGAATAGATTGTTGAATTTCTTCATAGGCATTCGTTTCTGTTAACGCCTCTATGTAAATATCTGATTTAAAAAACACAGATAAATTCATGACTAAACAAATGAGTATGACTAAAAACATTAAACAAAGACTGAATAGAGTTGTTAATAGTTTAGTTATTATCTTCATTTTATCCCTCCCTTACTTCATGCTCACAAAGTCTGCAACGACGACATAGCGCTGTGGAGTAGGTCCCCATTTAATAAAGGGGTAGCACGTATACATGGTTAGTTTTTCGGTTTCAGTGGGTTCAGTTGGGGTGATATCATCGGGCGTTGTCACGTAAATATCAGAGACTTCGTACTGATACTCTCCGTATTCTGTCTCAACCAAGACAAGATCTCCTATTTCAACATCTTTTAGTGGATAAAATGCTGTTTCTCGATGACCCGATAAAACCACATTCCCACCTTCACCAGGAAGTAAACTTAACACATAGTGTCCTGCCCCTTGGCGCAGTTCAGCTGTACTTTCTCCTTGAAAAATAGGAACTTCTAATGAAACAGTATCAATCGATAAGGTCGCAAACTGTTTGCCAATGAGAGGTCGATACATCGTCTGATCATTAATCGTAAATTGGGTTTGCTGAATGTCGATGGCTGGGTCATAAAAAATTAGTGAGCTATAAGTCATTACCTCACTAATCATCCCCCATAGAGGAATAAATATCATCATTGAACCGATTACCATTAAAAAAAGAGGGATTACGAGAGTAATCCCTAATTTTTTAAAAAAGTAACCGCGTTTTTTCTTTCTTTCTTTCACGCTAAGTCACCTTCACACTTGTTATTCTGCCATTTTACGTTGAGAAACAACCATTAATCCAGCAGCTACTGCAACTAATGAAGCACCAGCCATCATCATTGTTGGTAAAGTTGCCCCCGTATCTGTTAATCCGTTACCTGGTGTCGGTGTCACAGACGTTGAACCATTTGTTGTTGATTCGATCACTTCAATAGCAGATTGCATCACAGTTTCAACAAATGATACCATATCTCCATCAAAGTTTTTTAAGACAGTATGAAGAGATTTAGAATCTAATGAAACTAATGTTTCTCCTTTAGTTGTTACAATAGTAATCGAGTTTCCAGCTTCTAATTTTGTGTAACTCACCACTAACCCTAATTTTGAAGCCGCTTGGTTAGCTAATGAAGCTAATTGTTGTTTTTCAACTGATGATAAAGTGGTTAAATCTGAGCGATCCCCAATTAAATCATATGCTTGTTGAACTAATTTTTCAATTTGTGCTTGATCTTGGCTTGATAGATCAATCGTTGATAAATATGTGACTAAATTATCAGCACTTGTTTGGGAAATTCCAAGTGATACTAATTGATCGCGTAATTCTTTTGTTGTCGCGGCTTCAGCTACAACATTCATTGAGCCAAATAATGCAGTAGCTACCATCGCTGTTAACACTAATTTTTTCATCTCTTTCACCTCGTTTAATATTTTTCGCCATCTAGCAAATTAATAATACCATATTTATACTTTTTTTCCTATATTACTCTTAGTAATGAAGTGTCATTTTAATAAAAATATAAGTCATAAAATATGAACTAATTTATTAGACGAATTATCAATACAAATGTAACAGTTTCTCATGAAATAGATCGATTCCCTACCAAAGGAGGATACCACTTTGTGGGTAGGTGACCCATGAAGTTTTCCACCCTCAACATTTTCGTGGTCGATGGTTAATGAGGCTGAATGCCTCATTAACCTCCTCTTGTATAAATGAAAACCACCTGCTATGCAGGTAGTTCTAAAAAGCTTTTAGCGTGGTAATAAATATAAAAAAACCTCCTAATGTATAAGATAAAAAAGGTTTCCCGACCACTTTATTAATACATTAGGAGGTTTATCCATGAAGGACAACAACAGTTTAGCACATACAACTTGGAATTGTAAATACCATATAGTGTTTGCGCCGAAATATAGAAGACAAGCTATTTATGGAAAATATAAAGCAAGTATTGGACAAATCATTAGAGAACTCTGTCAAAGAAAAGGTGTAGAAATTATCGAAGCAAATGCATGTCGGGATCATATTCATATGTTATCCTCCAAAATTAAGTGTATCGGCATTTATGGGCTATTTAAAAGGGAAAAGTAGTTTAATGATTTTTGATAGACATTCGCATTTAAGGTATAGATATGGAAACCGAAAATTTTGGTGCCGAGGATACTATGTAGATACAGTAGGAAGGAATAGAAGGAAGATAGAACAATACATCAGAGATCAACTTCGAGCAGATCAGATAGCAGATCAGCTAACATTATTTGAAGAATAGGATCCATTTACAGGACAAAAAAATCCAAAGAAAAAATAAAGCTACTGAAAAACTAAAATCATTGGAAAATAATTACTGAAAATACATCTAATAAAACAAAAAACCTTAGAAAAAAAGACTAATTCAGCCCATTTATCTAAAGTTTTTCATCATTTTAGCCTTTATTTAGGCTACTTGTTTTAATTAAAGGGACTTTTCCAGTGGCCTCGAAAAAAATATTTTTTACTATTGATTTTGGTATATATTGGTGGTATTTTTAGAAGAAGTGGTGTGTTAATTTATGTAAATTTATGTATTAATGAGTTTTTTGATGCATGGTTTTAAATCCATAGCTTCATAAGAGTATGGGAGCATTCAGATGAGAAGGAGTGATGAATTTAAAAGAATGACTATCTTTACCTTAATGAATGGTGCAAAAATCAAAATCAGTTAAGTTAAAGAGGAAGTAAAAACTTAAGGCTCATGAAGAATTTTTCAGTATAAGGAAAACGTATCCATAATCTGTGTCAGATGCTAAGTACGAGATCTTGCTATCCTTATTATATATAAGTCCAGATAAGTTTTTCATATCGGAAAACTTTTAAGCCCTACTAAAGGAGGAGACATGCTGCGCATGGTAGGTGACCCGTTCCCTACCAAAGGAGGAAACATGCTACGCATGGCAGGTGACCCGTTCCCTACCAAAGGAGGAGACATGCTGCGCATGGTAGGTGACCCTGGACGATAGTCTGCCTTAGTATTAAAGTAATTGCTCAACTAAGACTGATATACAATGATGAAATACATTTCTATTTATATAATAGATAGGTATAAGAAATTTTTATTTTTAATAAGATTTTTATTAGGAGTCAACGATGAAGCTTAAATGAGAGATGGGGCAATATAGGAGGGAGACGATGCGATTAATAGGTAAATTAATGATTGGATTTATTATCAGTATTGGACTAATCCAACCGATAACGTTTAAAGTACAAGCACAAGATGATAAAGTGAAAATCGGTCTTTATGAGACGAGTCCATATTATGATATCGATGAGTCAGGAAATATAAAGGGGTATTATCACGATTTACTACTATTGATTCAAGAGGTCCTACCTTTTAGTTATGAGTATGTTATCACAGATTTTTCAGATGGATTACAGCAGCTAAAAGAGGGACAAATCGATTTGATGTTTGGTATTTCTTTAGTTTCTGATCGATTGAACGAAATGAATTATAGTCAACGATCGATTGGAGAGGAAGTATTTGGTTTTTACACGAATCCTTTATCCGGCATGACGTCTATCGAGCATTTAAATGGGAAAACGATTGGGTTAATTGAAGGTAGCCATAGTACAGAGACCATTTTAGATCTTTTTTCAGTCATGGGAATCAGTGTTGAACCTTATTTGGTTAAAAGTTGGAAAGAACTTGAACAATCATTTGAATCAGGTAAAGTGGATGTTATTCCACATCATACCCAATTAGATAGACCGGGGTATCATAAAATTTATGAAATGACAGGTGATCAAGTTTTTATTGTGACAAGTAATGAACAAAAATCATTAATCTATCAACTCGATGATGCCCTCGCGACACTTTATACGAGGGAAGATCATCCAATCGAACACCTGTATGCTAGTTATTTTAGTGAAACCGAAGAGGTTAACGCTCAGGTGTTGCGATGTTTAGCAGCATGGTTGTTAGTTTTATTACTTTTAGTTAGTCCGTTTTTAATTGTTATATGGAAAAGATTTAAGATTAAACAAAAAATTCGATTGAATATGAAAAAAGAACGTTATCTTTTACAATACCAACCGATTGTTCATCTAAACAGTGAGAAAATTCGGGGATTTGAGGGCTTATTAAGGTTGTATAATGATCAAAAGCAACTGATTCCTCCTTTTCAGTTTATTCCAGAAATCGAAGAAAACGGGATGCTTTTAGAGATATCCCTTTGGATTTTAAAAAAAGCTATTCAAGATTATGATGAAATTCAAGCGTATGATTGTGTAAAAAATCATGAGTTTTATATTTCCATTAATGTTTCCTTAAGTGAAATTGAAAATCGTCGTTTTATTCGTCAAGCTCAAAAAATATTACAGCAATCGAATTTAGGACCAAATAAAATTTGTTTAGAGATCATTGAGCGGGTCAAAGTGAATCAAATGCCTAGAGTCGCTAAGAATTTGGCACTATTAAAGCAGGCAGGATTTAAAATTGCGATGGATGATTTCGGTGCTGAATATTCAAATCTTGATTTATTATTAAGCCTAGATACCAATATTATCAAAGTAGATAAATTTTTAATCGAGGGAATTGAAGAAGACCCTGTTAAGAATGAGATGATTGAATTTATCTTTAGGGTTTCACAAATAAAAAATAAAATGGTTGTGCTAGAAGGGGTAGAGACCCAAACACAGATTCAAGCGATTCAACAACATCATTATGACTTTATTCATGTTCAGGGATATTATTATTACAAGCCCTTATTTAAACAGGAAATTAAATTAATTGATATCTAAGTAGGGGATAGTTTTTCATCGTTGGAAATCTTTTAGCGCGATTTTGGTTAGTCTTTTTAATAACAGGACTCATCAACTCAGCTTGCTTCTTAGGATGTGAAAACTATTTCGCTCTCTCTATGTCATTGTTGTTTATGATTGAAGATGCTATCGCTAGTAGGAGGGATTAGTTATTAAAAAGAAAATCATAGGATGTTTAATTGGTAGTTTTTTAATTTTTTTACATTCTGTTAAAGCACAAGAGGTTGATCTTGTTAAAATAGGCGTTTATGAGTATGAGCCATACTGTATGGTTAATGAAGAAGGAGAGATGGAAGGATATTATTATGATTTAATGAAGTTATTCGAAGATGAGTTATCATTCGATTATGAATTCATTGTCTTACCGTTATCGGATGGCATGAATCAATTAGTTTCTGGAGATCTTGATTTAATGCTAGGGATTTCAATGAATAACCAATTCAAAGACCAATTTATTTTTAATCATAATTGGACGAATAAGGAGACTTTTGGATTATTTAGTCTTGAGGAAGTAAGTCTTAACCAACTAAAAGAACGAAAAGATTTGAAACTTGGATTAGTGAGAGGAGATTCTAATGCAAACAAGGTGTTAGAGATTTTAAAAGCTAATCAAATTGAAGTTACTGTCTATTATGAAAAAGATTACGACACATTAGTTAAGAAATTAGAAGAAAAAGAAATCGATTTATATGTCGATAACCTGATAAAAGCTTCTGATTATTATTTGGTTTATGAATTTAATGGACAAGATGTATATATTGCAGGAAATGAAAATAGTGAGTTGATTATCGAGGAGATTGATCGGGTTATTGAGGAATTTATGAAACAAGGAGAATATCCGATTACATTATTATTAGAAGAATATTTTGGTGATTCAATAGAAGGGGATGATTATTGGATTGAAATCATCGTAGGTTTCGCTTTATTTACACCTTTATTAGTTATTTACCCGTCATTAAAACGAAAGTTTATGAGAAATCAAATAAAAAAAGATTTAATGGCACGTCGATATTTTCTTGAGTATCAACCCATTTATCATCCAAAAACTAATCAAATCATAGGATTTGAAAGTTTATTGAGGTTACGCGGTAAAAATCAACAGATGATTTCACCTGTAAAAATGATTTCTAACATAGAGAAATACGGAATGTCATCTTATGTTTCGTTTTGGGTTATTGATCAGGTAATTAAAGATTATCATATGTTAAAAACCTGGCGTTGTGTAAGAGAGCAACCATTTTATATTTCAGTTAATTGCTTATTTGATGATATTGAAAATCAACAATTTGTGAAAGGCGTTATTAAAAAGTTAAATCAATCTAACTTAGGAATGAATAAAATATGTTTAGAATTAGTCGAACGATTGAAATTTGATGATTTAGAAACGGTTATGAATCACATTCAGCTATTAAAGCAGGCTGGTTTTATTATATCAATGGATGAATTTGGAATAGAATATGCTAACTTAGATCTTTTATATCAATTAGACGTGGATATCATTAAGATAGATAAACTTTTTATTGAAGGAATTGGGATTAATCCACTTAAAGAGGAAGTGGTCTTATTGATTTCTAAACTCGCATTGATTAAAAATCAATCGGTTATCCTAGACGGTGTAGAACACTCGGTTCAGCATCAAATCATTTCTCAGATTAAAAATGAAAAGTTTTATGTTCAGGGGGATTATTATAATAAACCATTATCAATTGAGCAAATCTTTGATTTATAAGTCATCTCTAAATAACGTTTTCCTACTCACTAGAAGGTAATCCTTAAAATAACATGAGTGATGAAAGGAAATTTTTATTTCTAATTTAGTAAGGGTAAACTATAATTGTAGAAGGTGATTTAAGTAGACGACAGCTTTTACATGATTGAATTTACATTTAAAGATTGTTTAATATAGCTTATTTTATTAATCTAACAAGTAAAAAAAGAATATGATCTATAGAAACGGAAATGTTTTTCATTTATTCGAACTTATCCCAATACATTTGTCTTCTCGATAAGAAGAACAACGATAGTGGGTTCCCTACGCTAAGTCGCGAAGCTCTTAGCCTTCTACCCCTGGTAAGGGAAGAGTTAGAAGTTTTTCGACCATGAAAAATTTATCCGGACTGATATCTTTAAATCTAGCGGAGGCTTGAAAAATGAAAAAAATAAAGGATATTTTTCGAAGATATATGTTAATTGTGTTATCCGTTAGTGGAGGATTTCTAATTTTAATTTATAGTATGTTTGGATTTTATGTGATGATGAACCAACAACGAGGCCTGTTAGACCATTTGATTTTACAAACGACATTAGTATTAGACGAAAGACACGAGGAATTAGAGGAATTTGAAGAACTAATAAAACAAGATTATTTAATTAGAGCGCGGGCCTTTGAAGAAATGGTATTTGAAAATCCGGATATCATTGAAAATCAAGAAAAATTAGTTTCTATTGCTAATACGCTTTCGGTAGATGCGCTTGAAGTCGTTAGTGAAGAGGGGATTATTATAGGCTCTTCTGTCGAAAATCGGTTAGGGTTTGATTTCCATACCTCTTCACAGGCACGTGAATTTCTCTTTTTAATTGATTCAACTGATGAAACTGCAAGTTACGTTCAAGAGATGCAAAAAAATACAGTTGATCAAGAAGAGAGCGGTTATATTGGGGTTAAATGTCGAGCTCATTGTGGTTTTATTCAAATTGGAATTGGTCCAGAGGGGTTAAAGCGCTATTGGAATCAGGCATCCATTAGGACTGTTTTAGGTAGATTACCTATGATAGAAGGTCATTTATTGTTTGCATTAAATAGTCATACGGGTGATTTAATTGGTCATTCAGCTGCTTATGAGGGTAATTCAGTTAGTTTTAAAGATCAACTAGAGTCATTGAAATCTTCTTCTGATGGAAAATGGTTAAAAATTGGGAATGATACTTATTATTTAGTCACTCAAGCCTATGATGATTTACTTCTTATTGCCGCTAGTAGTAGTCAAATCATTTATCGTAAGATCGCTTGGTTAATAGGATTTATGACTTTAATTACTTTATTATTGATCATTTTAGTTATCAAACTGATCAATTATCTAATTAATAAAAAATTGATTCAAGATATTGAACAAATTTTACAAACTTTAAATGAATTCAAAAAGGGTGAGTTTAATATTGAAATAGGAGAGATGAGTAGTTATGAATTATCACAGATAGCAAATTCTATTAACCAAATCGTTAAGATGATTAAGACATTTAACTATAAATTAATTCATATTATTGATGTCACTAAATTACCAATCGTTTTATTTGAATACATTGAAAACTTAAACCAAATTTTTATTACAGAAAACACGTGTGATATCTTAAACTTGGATCAGGAATCCTTTAATGAAATCAAAGGTGATTGTCAGAAATTTAGAGCATTTTTATCGACTTTAAAACAAAATCCTTTAGAATCACACCAGGATATTTATGAATTACCCAATTCTAAATACGTTAAAATAACAATGTTTGATGATGCAAATGAATGGTATGGTGTCATTCAGGATGTAACACCAACGATTTTAGAACGCCAGAATATGATGTGTGAATTAGATGAATCTAGACGGTTGGCACGAACCGATTATTTAACGGGATTGTTTAATAAACTAGCAGTTTATGAAATGGTCAGCACTTATTTAGCAACTAATCAAGTAGGGATTTTATTATTATTTGATTTAGATAATTTTAAAGTGATTAACGACACCAAAGGTCATATGGAAGGTGATTATGTCCTGCAATTATTTGCTAAAACGATTAAATCGGAATTTAGGGAAAAAGATATCGTTGGGCGATTAGGAGGGGATGAATTTGTTGTATTTTTACCAAGTAATATGACAAAACAACACCTTGAAACGAAATTAACACAATTAATTGAATGTATTCGAAAAACATTTAAACTGTATTATGAAAGCTGTGGTCTTTCAATTAGTATAGGAAGTGCCAAAGTGACTAGTGAAATTAATACGTTTAATCAATTATATGTAGCTGCCGATCAACGACTTTATATTGCTAAAAAGAACGGAAAAGATAAGTTTTATATTGATTAAGATAGTTGAACAAAAATTTTCATTTTTGTCATCCTAGATGCTAAGCACTTATTGATTTGAGTCCATTTTATTTTTAGATGATTTAAATAAAAAACTGATCATTTTTTCAATATCATAACAAATGGTGTCATCAAAAGATGTAATCTACAAGAGGTTACATCTTTTTTTGTCTTTCTAAAAGGAGGTTTGTAAAGCGTTGGCGATTGCAGCGAACTTGGCTAAAAGAAGACAGAAGTAGTCCATTTTTTTGGTGCTGATATGGCAAATTTCTGATTTGGTCTTGTGATATTCTCGTATTATCGAGGGTGGTGGTTTAGTGAGACGATATCTAGTACTTTTTTGTTGTTTGCTATTAGCTGGATGTGGAAATAAAATAGCGGATCAGATGATTAAAGAAGCAAAAGATGCATTTGAAAACAAGTCTTATGAACGGGCGGTTGGTTTATTAAAGCTTGCAAGTGATGAAAGTTCAAATAAAAGTTATGAGGTTTGGTATGAGCAGGGAGAGGCCTTTTTAAACATGTTAGAATATGATGACTTAACGTTCTTTGATGACTTATTACTAGCATGGACCGATTTAAACTTAATTGACAGTGAGCCAAGCTTTGTAAAAGAAGAGGCCGTTGCCTATATTAAAACTCAACTGGAATCGGTTAAAGAATTAGCAAAAGAAGCATTAGAAACTGAAGGTGATCAAGAGGTCATTCAGTTAATTCAAACCATTGAAAAACGAATGGGGACTTTAAAATTATTTAAAGAAGAAATAAAAGAATTAACAAAACTAAAACAAGAGATGGAGGGATAAGATGAAATACTTAAAACATCTTTTAATGATGAGCATTGCAGTGATAGTGAGTCTTGGAGGCTGTTCAAATGAAACGGATGTAAGTGAGGAGTCATCTAGTCAAGTTTCATCTGTACTTGAGCAAACATTGAGTGACGCATCCATTGAAGATGAACTCTCTTACATTGAAACACTCGTAGGGGTTGAAGAGTTTTCGGCTGCAAAAGTAGCACTAGAGACACTAGAGTCAAACTTGAGTCAGCCAATTGATAATGAAGAATTATCTGCACGACTAATGACTTTAAAACAATCACTGAGTGAAGTGGAGGTAAGTGAGAAAGAGTGTCACGACCATGCCTTTACAGGTGCTGATGCCGTTGCCATTGCGGTTGAACGTTATGGAGCAGACGATGATATTGTTTATATGTATGATGAAAATCATGAACACTATGCTGATAATCAAATTGGTTATTACGTCGCTCTTAAATCAAAAAGTCTTCAAGAACAAGAAGGCGGAGACGGCATCATTTTAATGCTATTTGTTGGAGAAGATGGGAGTATAACCGAATTATAAGTGGGGAGCTCCCCCGCTTTTTTCTTTGGATGAAAGAAGGGGATGATATGTGAAAATTTTTCAAATTTGATAAGCCAATTAGTCAATCTGTTCCTTACTTCAAAAAGATCAACGAATGAAGATGAAAAAAATTTCTGACCCTATCTAGAATTAAATCTCCGATATCCCTATATAGCATAAGTTTATTTTAAGCGGTCAATAATAGAAAAGATGATAAAATTTATAAAAATTAAAAAAGTTTAGAAACATCATTGACATTAATTAGATTTAAAATTATAATATTAATATCAGTAATTATTACTAGATTTAAAATTTAGAGGAGGAATGTATTATGTCATTAATCGGAACTCAGGTTGCAGATTACAAATTACAGGGATATCAAGGTGGAGATTTTAAAGAATTTACAGCAGAAGGTGCAAAAGGGAAATGGGCGGTTTATGTCTTCTATCCGGCAGATTTTACGTTTGTTTGTCCAACAGAATTAGGAGATTTAGCGGATAAATACGAAGAGTTCAAATCAATTGGATGTGAAATTTATTCGGTTTCAACAGATACACATTTCGTTCATAAAGCATGGGCAGATGCATCAGAAACAATCGCAAAAATTCAGTACCCAATGTTAGCTGATCCAACAGGAAAATTAACACGTGCTTTTGGTGTTATGATTGAAGAAGAAGGAATGGCTTTACGTGGAAGCTTCGTTGTTAACCCAGAAGGAATCATCAAAGCTTATGAAATCCATGATAATGGAATTGGACGTGATGCCGATGAGTTATTACGTAAAGTACAAGCGGCACAATTCGTTGCTGAGCATGGTGACCAAGTCTGTCCAGCAAAATGGAAACCAGGGCAAGAAACATTAACACCAAGCTTAGACTTAGTTGGAAAATTATAATAAATATTTAATTTAATGATAAGTTTTAAAAATGGTTTGAAAATAAATTAAAATAAAAAGATCAAAGAATCTTTCAGGAGGAATGTATTATGTCATTAATCGGAACTCAGGTTGCAGATTACAAATTACAGGGATATCAAGGTGGAGATTTTAAAGAATTTACAGCAGAAGGTGCAAAAGGGAAATGGGCGGTTTATGTCTTCTATCCGGCAGATTTTACGTTTGTTTGTCCAACAGAATTAGGAGATTTAGCGGATAAATACGAAGAGTTCAAATCAATTGGATGTGAAATTTATTCGGTTTCAACAGATACACATTTCGTTCATAAAGCATGGGCAGATGCATCAGAAACAATCGCAAAAATTCAGTACCCAATGTTAGCTGATCCAACAGGAAAATTAACACGTGCTTTTGGTGTTATGATTGAAGAAGAAGGAATGGCTTTACGTGGAAGCTTCGTTGTTAACCCAGAAGGAATCATCAAAGCTTATGAAATCCATGATAATGGAATTGGACGTGATGCCGATGAGTTATTACGTAAAGTACAAGCGGCACAATTCGTTGCTGAGCATGGTGATCAAGTATGCCCTGCAAAATGGAAACCAGGACAAGAAACATTAACACCAAGCTTAGATTTAGTTGGAAAACTTTAAGATTAAATAATCGTTACATGTTTAATCACAATTAAAGACAGTTCTACTAATTGTAAGATTGATTAAGATAATTTCATGTAGGAATGGAGGACTTCTCCATTCCTATATTAATAAAATACGTTGTAAATGCGTAATGAAAGGAACTAAGTCTTAGTCCCTTTGATTGCTATTTATAACAGATATTTATGAGAACAGATTAGAGAAGAAGTCATGACTATTCTTCATGACCTAAAGAGCTTTGAACTATAAGGAGGAGATAATATGAGTGAAATGATTTATGATGTGATCGTCATTGGTGGAGGAGCCGCAGGAATGTCTGCTGGAATTTATTCAGGACGCGCTAAAATGAAAACATTAGTTTTAGAACAAGCGTCAGTTGGTGGACAAGCCAAAACAACAAATGAAATTGTGAACTATCCAGGAATTCGCCAGACAACAGGTCCAAAACTAATGGAAGAAATGCATCTTCAAGCGGAAGACTTCGGAGTAAAATTTGCTCAAGCTGAGGTATTAGAAGCTAAGCTTGAAGGGGAAGTAAAAGTTTTAAAAACAACAAATGGAGACTTTAAAACTCGCTCAGTGATTATTGCAACAGGAGCAACACCTCGTACGTTAGGATTCCCTGGTGAAGCAGAGTATCGTGGACGCGGAGTGGCCTACTGTGCAACATGTGATGGAGAATTTTATACAGGGTTAGAAGTGTTTGTCATCGGAGCAGGATTTGCAGCAGCAGAAGAGGCGATTTTCTTAACTCGCTTTGCTCGTAAAGTAACAGTGATTGCTCGTGAACCAGAATTCACATGTGCAAAAACGATCGCAGATAAAGTATTAGCTCATCCAAAAATTGAAGTCAAATTTAATACTGAAGTCGTTGAAGCGACTGGAGATGAATTATTACGTCGTGTAAAATTTATTAACAATCAAACACAAGAAACTTGGGAACATGTGGCATCAGCTGATGAAACATTTGGAATCTTTATCTTTGCTGGATACGTTCCTCAAACGAAAGTTTTTGATGGATTAGTCGAAATGGATAAATGGGGATATATTATCACAGATGAAAATATGCATACCAATGTAGCGGGAGTTTATGCAGCGGGAGATTTACGTCCTAAAGTATTACGCCAAGTCGTAACAGCAGTAGCAGATGGGGCGATTGCCTCATTAGAAGCAGAAAAATATGTGGCTCATGAAAAAGAGCGTTTAGGAATTGTGGATGAAGAAATCGAAGAAACACCACAACCAAAATCAGCTGCTGAGTCAGCACCACAAGCTAAACAAGTAGCACAAGGTGGACGCTCGGCATTATTAAATGATGCATTACGTGGACAAATCGCAACAGTACTTGGACGTATGGAAAATAACGTCACATTAGTGACTATTGTGGACCCATCTAATGAAAAATCAATTGAATTACGTGACTTAGTCATCGATATTGCTGATTTAGGTGATAAGTTAGAAGCTGTTGTAAAAACAAAAGGTGACGATCAAGCATTAGAACAAAAAGTGAATGCTGATAAATTCCCAGTCGTTGCATTACTAAATAAAGACGGAAACTACTCAGGAGTTAAATTCCACGGAGTACCTGGTGGACATGAGTTAAACTCATTCTTATTAGCTATTTATAACTTAGCTGGACCAGGACAAGCGTTAGATGCATCTGTATTAGAAGCAATTAAAGCGGTTGATAAAAAAGTAAACATTAAAGTGGCTGTTTCATTATCTTGTCACTTATGCCCAGACGTTGTAGTTGGAGCACAACGTATTGCAATTGAAAACCCAAATGTCGAAGCAGAAATGCTAGATATCGCAAACTTCCCAGAACTAAAAACAAAACATAAAGTCATGTCAGTTCCATGTCTAATCGTTAATGATGAAAAAGTAACCTTCGGATCAAAATCAATCCAAGACATGCTAAACTTTATGGCTTAATACTAAAGGTGGCTATCTTTTGAAAGATAGCCACCTTTTTAACATTAGTAACGATATAATAATGTTTGCTAATTTTTTATGTATATAACTTAGGCTCAACACCAGAATTGGTTCTTGACAAAAAGTTGAGATAAATAGCCCAATCACAGAGTTAGAATTTAGGTATTTTTTCATTACTCATAAAGAACCATTAGAGTTAATTTCTTAGTTGAACCAAGTCAAGCACCATTTTTGGTGAAGACTCATAACTTAAATTTATATTTCAATTGATCTTAATTGTTTTTTTCATTTTTTAGTGCTAGTCGAACGATGAAGAAATTAATAATAATTGCAATAGGAAACACAAATAGTGGAGCAATGTTTCTAGGGATTTTAATAAAAATAAAGGCATTTAAAAGAATAATGTGAAGAATATAGTTTATAAAATGTGCTCCTGCAAACTTAACTCCATTTTGTACGTTAGCTGTTGTTTTAAAAGTAAATATTGTTGAGGCAAAGAAGTTAAAAATAAAGCTTACAATATATCCTATTGTATAAGCGATATTATAGTTAAATTGGAACAAATATTCCAAACTTAAATAAAGAGCATAATGTAGAAAAGTTGCTCCAATTCCAACAATAACGTATCTTACAAACTCTAGTATTTTTTTATTATTTTTTAATCGATCAATCATTTTAATCTCCTTTTAATAATGAAGTTCTTTTTTATTATAATTTAACTTTTTTAAAAGTTCTATTTAATTCCATTATTTTTATTAAAAATATATTCCCTGTATTTAAGATAAACTTTATAAAGCTCATATTAAGAAAATATCCTTAATACCACTTACATAGACAACTAATAGATATGTGTTTTTAAAATAAAAATTTGGAAAATGATGAAATGCATAACGTTTTAAGGAATACAAATAATAGAATAAATGACAAAAAAGTGAGTGAGTGACTATGGATTTTTTTAAAGTTTTTAAAGGAATAAAGAATACAAAGGCCCCGATTACTAAAGCAAAAGAAGAGCGCCTTTATCCTGACCTAAGCGCTAATCTTATAAGAATTAAGGAAACGCTAGGAAATGCGAATGATTTGTTAGTTCGTCAACTTTCTTTACAGGATGAAGACTATATAGGGGTAGCTATTTTAGGAATTGATGGATTAATCGATACGAATCAGGCTGAACAATTTATTGTACAAGTATTATCCATTGATTTATCACTTGTTAAGAATAAAGAAAATCGTTCGTATGGTGTTTTTCAATCTATTTTTGAATCACGAATTGCGATGCTTGATGCAAAGTGTGGTCAAACTTTTCAGGACTTATATACCAATTTATTAAACGGTCATGTCATTGTGCTAGTTGATGGGGTGGACCAGTTAATGATGTTTGATTGTAAGGGATGGCAGATGCGTTCAATTAGTGAACCTCAAACAGAGCCTTCTTTATATGGACCTAAAGATTGTTTTACTGAGACGATTCGAACGAATACAGCGACGATTCGTCGTCGAATTAAAGATCCTAATCTTCGATTTGATGCTCATGTGATCGGAACGGTGACGCAAAGTGATGTGTTCGTGGCGTATATTGAAGGAATTGCTAATCCTGAAGTGATTAAAGATGTGAATAAGCGAATTGCAAGCATTGATATCGATGGATTTGTTGATTCGAGTGAGTTAATGCAATTAATTGAAGATCATCACATCACGATTTTTCCACGGTTAACCCAAACAGAGCGACCTGATCGAGTAACAGCGGCGTTGATGCAAGGGAGTGTGGCTATTTTAGTTGACGGCTCTCCATTTGTGACACTTGGGCCTGCATATTTTTCAACGATGTTTCAAAGTACGGATGATTATTATGCAAGACCGCTTATTGCAACATTAACACGTATTCTTCGCTATGCTGCTTTTTTTATGGTCATTTTAACTCCAGGACTTTATGTGGCCATTTCAACGTATCATCAGGAAATGATCCCAACTATTTTATTAGTGAATATTATTGATCAACGGAGTTCAAGTCCATTCCCAACTTATATTGAGACCATCATTATTTTAGTTTTATTTGAAATTATTCGAGAAGCTTCTATTCGAAAACCGAATGTGGTTGGGAACTCAATGACGATTGTTGGATCATTAATTATTGGACAGACGATTGTGCAAGCCGGATTGGTGTCGTACATGGTTATTATTATTGTTTCATTAACTTCAATTGCTGGTTTTATCTTATCAAGTAGTCGCTTAAATAATGCAACACGTATTTTAACGGTTCTCTTCTTATTACTAGGAACGGCATTTGGTCTATATGGGATTACAATAGGATTTATTCTTCTTATCCTACATCTATGCTCGTTAACGACACTGGATCAACCTTATCTAGCATCGATAGCTCCATTTAATCTTCATGATCAGGAAGATCAATTTTTACGATTACCTTTATCATGGATGAAGTATCGTCCACGAATTTTTAAGACAGGTAATAATATTCGTCATAATCTTGATGATACGATGAGGGAGGAGGAATAAATATGAAGCGTTTGTTTTTATTATTAAGTTGTTTGCTTTGTTTAGGAGGATGCTCTAATAAAATTGAAATTAGTGCTTTTGGGATTGTCAGCGGACTCGGAATCGATCAAACGGAAACAGGTTATCGTTTGAGTGCTCAAGTGATTAATCCAAGTTCAGTGACTGGGAATCACCAAGGAACATTGCCAGTCTATGTTCTTGAAGCAGAAGGAATCTCGATTTATGATGCATATCGTCAGTTAAATACGATGACAGCTAAAACGTTATATTTACCGCATTTAAGTGTCATTATTATAGACGAAGAGATAGCGAAAACTGGAATTCAAGAAGTATTAGATTTCACACTAAGAAATGTTAAAATTCGTCCCAATATTTCATTACTTGTTGCCAATGGTTCATCAGCTAGTGACGTACTAAAAGTTCTTGTTCCAAGTGAGGCGATTCCAATTAATCAGATTGATGCGGTATCAAGTATTTGCCAAACGTGCATGTCTCGATTAGTCCATTATAACCTATACGATGTTGGTGGAAAGATTAATACAATAGGTGATAATGTTGTGTTAAATAGTGTCGTTATTAAGGGTGCTAGTAGTGAGACAGGAGAAGAAATGGATAATTTGTTAAGTTCTTTTTCTCCAACTCAGTTGCAAATTAACGGCTTAGCTGCGTTTAATGGTGATCAAATGGTAGGTTATTTAGATAATCAAGAGGCTCAAATCTATAATTTACTTTTAAATAAAAAAGATAAAGTTGTGATTAATAAAGAACAAGATGGGTATCTCATTACATTTGAGGGACTTGGGAAAAAAGTTGAAATAAAGCCTAATATTGATGCTAAAAAAGTAGCGATTAATTGTGAGGTTGAAGGGGAATTAATGGAGATTAGTTATCCCATTGATTTATCTAATCCTAAAAATCTGGCCGATCTTGAAGCGTATTTAGGAGAGGAGGTAAAAGCTCAAATTGAAGAGTTGTTTGAAAAAACTAAGGATGAACTCCAATCAGATATTTTTGGTATAGGAAATAAAGTTTATCAAAAAGAACCAAAGTACTGGCGTGAAATCGAAGGATATTGGAATGAAATTTATCCAGAATTAACATTCGAAGTACAGGTAAAAGTTAAAATTATATCTGTTGGAGATATTCAAAATTTAGTCGAACAATAGAAAGGGGTGCTTAAGGTGAAAACGTCACGATTAAGTTTAAATCAAATGTTTACGCTAATGATTTTGTTTTTAATTGCGAGTCCAACCTTAACGATGGTTGGCCGAGTGTCAGGACAGGATGTTTGGATTGTGATACTGATTGCGTCAGTCATTGGAACGTTGTTATTTTTAATCTTTCACCGCATTAGTTATTTACATTCATATGTTTCATTATCAAGTATCATTCAAGATAGTCTTGGAAAGTGGTTAGGTGGTTTGATTGTTTTAAGTTATGCCATATACTTTTTATACATGGCAACAGGTTTATTAAAAAGTACTGGAGATATGATTCAATTTACCCTCTTACCAGGGTCTAGTATATATTTAGTGAATGGATTGTTAATGATTACTCTTATTTATGGAATGATTTTAGGAATAAATGCAATCGGTCGATCTTCTGAATTATTATTTTACGTGATCATCTTATTGCTTATTCCCTTAATTTTTTGTGTGTTAACGAATGATATCGTTAAGTTTAATCAGTTTTTGCCGATACTTGAAAAAGGATTTTATGGTATTCGAAGAGATATTTATACCGTAACTCTTCTTCCCTTTGGTGAACTCATTTGTTTTTTAGCTGTTTTTCCGCTGATTCCTGGAAATAATCAATCAAGCATTTTAAAAATTAGTTTGATTAGTATAATACTTGGAACATTAATTATTGTTATGATAGATGTATTAAATGTTGGGATTTTAGGACCAAGTTTAGCTAAAGGTTTTATCTATCCATTTTATAATGCGATGAAGATGGTGGGGGTAGGAGTTGTTTTTGAACGTCTAGATCCCATTGCAATTTTAATTTTAATGATGACATGTTTTTTTAAGCTGACCGTTTACTTTTATTCAGGTGTTGTTTGTTTAGATGGGCTAATCTCTCGTTTTAATTATCGTCAGTTATCGATTCCTGTTGGAATTATTGTGGTAATTTTAAGTGGCTTTATTAGTAATAACCGTGTTCAAAATTTATATCGAGCCATTTACTTTAATACTCGCTATGTTCATCCAGCTTTTCAAATCGCTATCCCGCTTCTTTTGTGGGGGATTAGTGAAATGAAATATCGTAAGCATCGCAGACAAATAAAAACTGAGACTAACAATTAGTCTCAGTTTTTGTTATTTACGATCATAGCTTGTTTCTGAGAGGCGATCGATTTCTGACCAAGCGAGTGTTAAATAGTTTTGTGCTAGACGTTCGATTTCTGCATTTGTATCTAGTAATGTTTGACGATCTTCTAGTGTTGCTGCTTTAAAAATTTCATATTCAGCTGATTTATACTGAATATTATAGTCGTACGCTTTGACGACATATTCTTGTAAAGTTGAGACATCTTCATTTGGACGTGATAGTTCTTCAATTGTCTTCATTTCATTTGTCGTTTGATTTAATAAATTTTCACGGATCGATAGTTGTGCTGTTTCTGCCTCTGTTCCGACAACAGAGAACACTTGTGTTAAATTTGAATCAAGTAATGAAAGGGTATCTTCTAGTGCGCTCACTTTTTCATACATATAATCAACAAATTCTTGTTGAGTAGAGAATGTCTTTTTACTCGTTTGTAACTCACCTGACTCGCTTGATTCAAGTGTGCTTGATGAATCTACTTTAGTTGACGAATCTGTCGTTTCATCAGATTGAGTGGTTGTTGTAGCAATCGATAAACTTTGTAGTGATTGAGGTGTGGAGATCGTTGTTGATTCTTGATTACCGGAACAACCAGACAAAGTAAAAAGAGCAAATCCTAACAGTAAAGGGACACGTTTCATATTTTTTCACCTCAGTTATCAGTATGTTTCATTATATTCATGAACTAGGTGATTCATACAAAAAATTGAGACTATGACTTGATGTTTTGTTCGTCATCAACGGAGAATGTTGTCCATTTAGAAAGATATTTGAATCTTTGCATAAAGGTTAGTCGAGGTTGATAATCGATGCCTCCTAAATAATCACGTTTTAAAATATAGTTAACCTGTAAACCGAGTGTGATAGTGTAACCTAGTAGATAGAGCCAAAATAAAAGAATGATAATAACAGAAAGGCTTCCGTAGAATTTGCTGTAATTTGCAATATAATTGACATAAAAACTAAAGGTGATCGATGTGATACTCCAACCAACTGAGGTAATTAAAGCACCAGGAATGATTTCATGAACTTTAATTTTAATGGTAGGTGCTAAATAAAAGAGAAGTAAGAAAAATGAGAAATAGGCTAAAAAACTAATGAGTGAACGAAAAATGTTAAATAAAATAATCATATATGGATCAAGAGTAATATGAAAGAGATTTAATAATAAAGAGATAAACACTTGTCCAAAAAAGGCAAAAATAATAGCTACTACTAAAAGTAACATCATAAAGCAAAGCATTAAAAATGAGAAAATTCGTTCTAGATAGGCAAATTTCATAAGCGGAACTTGGTACGTTGTATTAGCGGCATTAGCAATGCCATAAAATCCTTTAGAAATAAGCCAAAAAAATGAAAGAGCGGTAAAGATAACAAAGAGTGTTCCTGATTGAATCGTAGATGACGTATTAAATAAGTAAAGAAGGAGTTGTTGGACTTCTTGTGGCGCATAAGCTGTAATTAAGTATTTAACAATATCAGTATTAAGTGATAAGTAAGTTCCAAGTTGAACGATGACGACAAGTAGAGGAACAATGGCCATGATTAAGTTAAAGGCGATTTGTTCAGGTAAAGCTTTTATTTCTCGATGCTTCATTTGTTCTTGTACTTTTTTTATGAAGGCAAAACTAAAAAGATGTTTCATATCATTTCCTCCTAATGTAAATGACCAATTAATGATAAGGTATGAGGATTAGGGATGAATTATTTCAGCTAATTTTGAATAGATGGTTTTTTGTCATTAATGTATATTTTACGCAAAATTCGACAGATTATTAGTGTAATCTTTTATATATAATGAGAGGTGATAGCATGAATCGATCGTTTAACTTGGTATTAACTATTTTATCGTTCCTCTTATGTTTTACATCAGTTCATCACGCTGATGCAAAAGATATTGGCTGGGGTATTCCAAAAAGTGAGAATCATGAGCAACCATGGCCAGGACAAGAATTTGATGATATTATTCGTCAGAATGATGCTTACTATATCGGTTCTAAAGATGAAATGATGATTTATTTAACCTTTGATTGCGGATATGAGAATGGAAATACACCATTAATATTAGATGTCTTAAAAAAACATGATGTTCCTGCACTCTTCTTTGTGACGGGTCATTTTATGGAAGAACATCCAGAGCTAGTGAAGCGAATGGTAGATGAGGGTCATATTATAGGAAATCATACGTGGCATCATCCGGATTTAGCAAAGGTAACAAAAGAAAAATTTAATGAAGAACTAACGTTAATTGAAGATAAATATAAAGAGTTAACAGGAAAAGATATGGTTCGTTATTTAAGACCACCTGAAGGCCATTTTAATCAACAAATGTTAGATTGGGCAAAAGAACGTGGATACTATACCATCTTATGGTCACTTGCTTATATGGATTGGAATGTGGATCAACAAAAAGGGGCAGACTATGCCTATCAACAAATTTTAGATCGCATGCATCCAGGTGCCATTATTTTAATGCATAGTATTTCAAGTGATAATGCCGAGTGCTTAGATAAATTAATTCCTGAGCTTCGTCGTGAAGGATACGAATTTAAATCATTACAATACTTAATGACTCGTGAAAATCCAGTCGTGATTGAATAAAAAATCAATTTTTTACTTAATGAATGTTATTTTTTTTAGATGTAAACGTTTGAAGGACACTAAAAGGACACCGTTCAATCATTTTTTGTACATAATTTTATGCCATAATGATTATGGATGAAAATGATAATAAATTTTCTCCCCCTTTGATTTTCTTATTCATTATGTTTTCTCACTCCCTAAACGGATCGTGTTCCCCCACGACCGTTTAACGTGTCCTTGAGAGTTCCCCCTCTCAAGGATTTTTTTTATTCTCACATGAAATATTTAATATTTGATAAAAAAAGTTGAAATTGTTGTTTAAGATTTAAATAGCGTGCCTATAATGATGTTGTATAGAGATAACCTCCCAAGTTAATAGTCTTTCATGGTGGGACTATGCTTTAGACTTTTACTAAAGTTCTCTATTTATCAATAAGTCTAGTGATAGGGTGATTCGTTTTAGGGTGAAAACTAATCATTCTAACAGAGACTTTCTTCTCCAATTCTCTCAACCTCTCTTTAATATATAAAAAAGAGCTAACGCGCAGTTTCCCCCCTGCGGTTAGCTCTTTTTATTCATTTATCTGATTTTTTTCCACCTTTGATTTTTGCATAAAAAATAGTTGTTACGATACTAATGAACATCACTAGATAAGCTATCCATAAGCTCTCTGTTAAACCAAATGAGATATATCCAAGTGATGCGATAACTGCCGATAAAAGGGCATAAGGTAATTGCGAGTTAAAATGTGCGGCTAAATCACACCCTGATCCGGTTGCAGATAGTAAAGTAGTATCTGAAATAGGAGAGGCATGATCACCGAAGATGGCACCTGATAAAACGGCAGCCATGACAGGAATCATTAAATTCATCTCAATCGCAGCAGCGACTGATCCAGCAATCGGAAGTAAAATTCCAAATGATCCCCAGGATGTCCCCGTGGCAAATGCCATCAAACTTGCCATCATAAACATGACAACTGGAATAAAGTTAGGATTAATATGAGCTGATGTGATGATCGATGCTAAATAACCACCCGCATCAAGTGCTCCGACTAAATCACAGATGGCCCACGCTAATAATAAAATAACGATAGCACCAGTCATTGATTTGATTCCTAAGAAAAAAGAATGAAGATATTGTTTTTTTGTTACTTCACCGTTTGAAACATGTCGATAGGTAAGTCCCATAGAAACAATAAGTCCCGCTGCTCCACCCACGCGAAGTGAGGTTGATAACTTGATATTATCGAGAATGGCAAAGAATAAATTAAATTGCGATTCACCATTTACAGCACCCACATAGCCTGTATAAGTCATGGTTAAGACTGTGACGATAATTAAAGTCAAAATAGGAAGGATTAATTCCCACATCGTTCCTTTTGATGACTCAACCTCACATCCGTGAGTACTGATCACTTCAGCACGACTTAAAGACGAATCGTTACCATTTAAAGCATCTTGTTCATGCTTTTTCATAACCCCAAGATTTAAGTTATACTTAATGACAACAAAGACCATGAGGACACAAGTGATCACATAAAAATGGTAAGGAATTGTTTGTAAAAAGGCAAAGAACGTATTATAGGTTGCGCCTGTACTTGTAAAAATAACAGCCATCGAACCCATAATTCCGGTTGCCCAACTTGAAATAGGAGAGATGACACAAATAGGTGCTGAAGTTGAATCGACAATGTAGGCTAAACGAGCACGTGAGATCTTTTGTTGTTTAGCTAACGGCTTAGAAACATTGCCAACGACAAGCGCATTAAAGTAATCATCAACAAAAATTAAAATTCCAAGAAGAGCTGAGGTGTACTGAACCCCTTCACGTGAATTCACATGTTTCACAATCGCCTTAGAAAAGGCAGATGCACCACCTGATAACACAATATAAGCGGTAATAACACCTAAAGCTAATAAGAAAAAGAGAATGGATAAATTCCAATCATTTAAAAAACCGAGTAATCCATTTTCTTCGAAAATAAGATTTAAAAAAGTGCCAACTAATGTTTGTATTGTTTGAACGATGCTGAAGTTGGCTAAAATAAAAGCAGCAGAGATGGCACCCATACTAAGTGATAATACAACGCGACGCGTCAAAACAACGAGTGCAATCGTTAAGAGTGCTGGAATTAAGGAATAAATTGTTCCAACCATAATCATTCTCTCCTCAGTTGTTAGTGCAATTGAATAGGGCATTGTTCTTTTGATAAAGAAAAAAGAGCCACGTTGAGTTAAACTCATACATGGCTCTAACAGGTCTAATTTTTAGACAATAGGTGCAAGTATATCATTTAACTCTCCGATCATTAGTCCTCCACTACAATTGTAGTGACAGTTTTACATTTCTTCAATGTAACCCCAGTACTCGTTTGGTTGACACAAACAAGACTTCGGCGTGGACACCTTTTGGAATTTGTCATCGACGTCACTCTCAAAACTCCTACTCATTGGACACGCACCTCTAACTCATCAAAGAGAACAAGAGACATATTCAATTAACCATTATTCTAGCATCTTTTAGTAAATAGTCAAGCCGTATTTATAAAAATCGTTTAAATTGTAAATAAAATCTGTCGTGAAATGTAGGGATTTCGATGTAAAATAACAGGGAATGTGGTAAGATAAATGATAGCTCAAAAAAGCATTGGAGGTTTTAATACATGAATATGTCGCCTTTAAAGGTTGGTCAAGAATTTTTAGTGACGATTAAACGTATCGGTATCAATGGAGAAGGTATCGGTTATTATAAAAAACAAGCAGTCTTTATTCCAGGGACTTTGGTTGGTGAAGAGGTAGTTGCGACTTGTACACGTGTGGCAGGTGGTTACGCAGAAGCGGAACTGGTACGTGTAAAACGTAAATCTAAACATCGTGTGCAACCTGCTTGTGAAGTGTATGGTCAATGTGGTGGATGTCAATTACAACACATGTCTTATCAGGAGCAACTTCGTATTAAACGTGACGCTGTTTCACAAGCGATTGAACGCTATACGAATTTAGATCCAGATGAGTGTGATATTCGTCCAACGATCGGAATGAAAGATCCATATAATTACCGCAATCGCGCTCAAATGCCAGTCGGTTATGATCAAGATGGAATTATGGTTGGATTTTATAGCATGAATTCACGAGAGTTAGTCAATGTGACAGATTGTGACGTTCAATATGAAGAAATTAATACGGTTATTAATCATGCGGTTGATTTATTAGATGATTATAAAGTATTTGCTTACTCACCAAAAACACGTAAAGGAACAGCACGCTATATTGTGGTTCGTCGTGGATTTAAAACAGGTGAAGTACAAGTCACGTTTGTGCTTGCCAATAATGAGTTTAAGAAAATGGATGCATTAGCAAAAGATTTAATGAAGTATTGTAAAGATGTGAAGTCTGTTTACTTAAACATTAACAATGAAGATACGCACGAAATCTTCGGAAAAGAAATGAAACATATTGCGGGAGAAAAATTCATTTCAGATGAGTTAGGACGCTTTAAGTTTAATTTATCACCACGTGCATTCTATCAGTTAAATCCAGAACAAACGATTAAATTATATAACCAAGTAAAGTATGCCGCGGCTTTAACAGGAAATGAAAAAGTAGTGGATGCTTACTGTGGAGTTGGAACAATTGGTCAATGGGTCGCAGATAAAGCGAGTGAAGTGCGTGGAGTAGATATTACACGTCAAGCAATCGCTGATGCGAAAGAAAATGCGAAGTTAAACGGATTAACGAATACGTATTATGCCGTAGGAAAAGCGGAACAAATTGTACCGAAGTGGGTGAATGAAGGATTTAAGCCAGATGTGGTGATTGTGGATCCACCTCGTACAGGTATGGGTGATGAATTAATTAGCATGTTAAAACGTGTTCAACCAAAAACTATTGTTTATGTGTCATGCAATCCATCAACACTTGCGAAAAACTTAAAAGAATTGACGAAAAAATATCGTGTCGATTATATTCAACCAGTGGATATGTTCCCACAAACATCACACGTTGAAGCAGTCGTACGCTTAGTTCGTCAAGATCGTAAAAAACAACGCTAATCATATTAGACAGTATCTTTGGATACTGTCTTTTTTTATTTAAGGGCTTGAATATCTGCTGAAGTAACTTTTTAGAAAAAACTAACTTTTTCTCTTGCTATGGAGTTCACTTCATCCGATATAATAGCGGTGTAATGAAAGTTAAAGGGGAAAGCGAAGAGTTAATGTTACGATAATGAGTGAAACAGAAAGGTTTTATGTGGGAAGTCAGTTTGAAAAGACAGCATTGAACCTATATATGATAGGTTAGAAATTGACAAATTAATTCGTTGTATTGGAATTAAGAGGATAAGAAACATTAGGTTTTAAATTGAGCGTAGAAGAGGTTAGGGTATGACAATTAAAGAAGTAAGTAAAAAGTATGATATTTCAGTTGACACATTACGTTATTATGAGAAAATTGGACTTCTTCCACCAATTAAAAGAAATTCAAAAGGATATCGTGAATATACGGAAATGGATTGTAATTGGGTGTTTTATATTAAGAGCATGCGTCAAGCTGGTGTTTCAATTGAAGCATTAATTGAGTATGTTTCATTATATCGAAAAGGACCTTCGACCTTGCATTTACGTAAAGCAATTTTGCTAGAACAGCGTGATCAAATTAGAAAAAAAGCGAGTGAAATTCAACAAACACTATCTTATTTAGAGTATAAAATCGAAGGTTATGAAGACAAAATTTTAAAGTTTGAAGAGGAAAAATTAAAATAAGAAATTATTTTTAAAAGAAAGAA
>artificially_reared_2__coassemble_214_pt1 | contig 36986 bp, 27 predicted proteins | sample artificially_reared_2__metabat2_low_PE_015 | metagenome-assembled genome bin artificially_reared_2 | reverse complement strand
TTTTTTTATAGCTAAATGAATTAAGCTAATAATATATCCAATAATACATGAAACTCCAATTGAAATAATGGCATAACTCCATGATGTCACTTCTGGATGATTATACTTTAAGTTAATCACAATAATAGCAGATGTAAAAAATCCCGCATAAGCGCCAATACTTGTCGCCTTTTTAGTGATAACTCCTAACACAAAGATTCCTGCTAATACTCCTAGTACTAATCCCATAAAGCTATTAAACCATTCATATGCGGATTTAATTTCTCCATTCGCTAAAATCATTGACACAATAATCGCAATAATACCAACACCAAGTGAAACTAACTTGGCAATCCTTGTTTGTTTTTCTTCAGAGATTTCACGATTAAAACTATCTTGAATATCTAAAACCCAACTTGTTGCCACAGAATTTAACCCTGTTGATAATGTTGATTGAGAAGCAGCATAAATCGCAGCGATTAAAATCCCTGAAATTCCAATCGGTAACTGATAAACAATAAACGATGCAAAAATTTGATCTTGATGTGCTGTTTGTAATAAGTGTGGATTTTGATGATAGAAAACAAATAACGCTGTCCCAATTAAGTAGATAACTGTTGTTGTTCCAATTGATAAAAACCCATTTCCAAAGGTCATCTTGCGTAATTCTTTAATATCTGTTGTCGTTGTAAATCGTTGAACAACATCTTGACTTGAAATATAAGAAGAGAACGTATTAATTCCTGCTCCAACTAAAATAATGAAGACACTTGATTTTAAAATATTCGGATCAAAAATAACTTCATTTGGAGCTAAAAATTTATCATTTTGTAATGTGGTAAAAATCGTTCCTATTCCACCATCAATTGAGAATACTAAATAGATTAACGTGAAAACAACACCTGCAATTAATACTAACCCTTGAATAAAGTCTGTCCATAATACTGACTTTAATCCTCCACCATACGAGTAAACAATTGCAATAATTCCCATAATAATAATTAAAATATTAATATTAATCCCAACTAAAGGAGCTAATACAACGGAAGGTAAGTACATAATAATGGACATACGCCCGATTTGATAAATAATAAATAATAAAGCTCCTAGTACTCGAAGCCCCTTACTTTTATAACGGAGTTCTAAATAGTGATAAGCCGTATCAATCTTTAACTTACTGTACACAGGTAAAAATAATCGGATGGTTAGTGGAACAGCAATAAAAATTCCTAATTGAGCAAACCATAATACCCAAGTTCCATTATAAGAGTTTCCGGCAATAGATAAAAAAGAAATTGGGCTTAATAAGGTAGCGAAGATTGAAACTGATGTCACCCACCATGGAATTGTTCCATCTCCTTTAAAGTATTCCTTTCCTGTCATGCTTTTTTTAGAAAAATACATACCTGCAAATAAAACTGCAGCTAAGTAAATGATGACAATGGCTAAGTCAATCATTGTAAAACCTTGCATTAACTTTCCTCCTAATTATCTTCTAACATTAATTCTGCAATTTTTAAATCTAATAATTCATCAATATCAACATCGTACTCATGTGCCATTTCATATGGAATGATATTATCATTTAAACTTGTTGCTTTATTTAAATTTTCATCTATTTTATTAATATAAATGGCTCCATTTACCCGATAAAAATCAGGGAAATCTTGACGACGAACTGTACTGGAACAGTTTAATAAGTTTTTAAGTTTTCCATCTTCATCAATCGTACGAATTAAAACTGGATGCTCTTTAACCTTTGAAACACTAACTAGTGACTCAGCCTCTACCTCCAACATTTTCTCAATTGCTTCATCAATATGAAATGGTTGTCGTAATGGTTGTGTTGGTTGTAATAAAACAAGATAATCATAAGAATCTCCTGCTTTTTTTAATGCTTCAATACAGTGTAGTACGGCATCAATTGTTTTTGCCGTATCTGATGCTAAGTAATCAGGTCTTAAAAATGGAACATCTGCCCCCCACTCCTTCGCTACTGTTGCAATTTCTTCTCCATCTGTTGAAACAACAACGCGATCAATATACTTTGATTTCAAAGCAGCATCAATTGAGTATGCAATTAATGGTTTTCCTTTTAAATCGATAATATTTTTATCTTTAATCCCTTTACTCCCTGCACGAGCTGGAATCAAAGCAAGGAATTTTTTATTTGATTTCATATTTTTCTCCTATTTTTTCATTAATTTTGTTTGATTTCTTTTATGACAACATAATATAAGTACATTAAATATACTATAATAACACTAATGCATAAGATGCATCGAATAATAAAATGATGAATAACTAAATAAGTCACTAACATACTTACGAAGACAGCCAATATGCTTATCCACATATAATAGTCTGGAAAATCTCGATGCTTCATTCCTTTTACAACAACAACATAGTGAAACATCAACATTAAGAAATATGAAACGGTAGTTGTGAATGAAGCACCTATAATTCCGTACTTCGGAATTGTATAAATATTTAAGATAATATTTACAATCGCTGCTAGTAATGTAGCAATTGGAATAATAGTTGTCTTCTCTTTTGCAAACTCATAGTTAACATAAAATCCGTAAAGAAAAACAAAGAAATAAGCAAGCACAACTAATGGAACAGAATAAATCCCACTTGCATATTGCTTACCTCCTAAAACTAGTGTTATTTCAGGAGATGCTAGTAAGAATAGAGTTGTTCCAACGGAAAAAAAGATAATATACTGTTTAGCATAAACCTTAATTAAATCATGACATTTTTCTCGTAAATGATCAAAATACCAAGGAACCCACGCATTATTAATTGACGTCCAAATCATCTGAACAATGGCCCCTACACTGTACACAACACTGTAAATGGCAACATCAACATCCGTCTTGAAATAAGATAACATAAAACGATCAGCTACATTTAAGACTTGATGAGATAAAACATGAAAAATTAAAGGTACTGATAACTTCAGACCATGTAACCAATCCTTCTTTAAAGATTTAATATTAACTTTCTTAACATACTTAGTAAAAATATAACTAAAAACAATGATATTGGCCAGTGTACTCGCCATCACCATTGCAAAATACGACTGATTTCTCATCATTAAAACAAAACTAACTGATAAAATAACAGTTAATACGGTAAATACTAAGGAGAAGCATAAATGCTTTTTCGGTTGTTTCTTGATAATTAACTCTGAAGTATAAATGCTCACTACAACTCCAATAAACGCTTGAATTAACATCATTACACCGTACATTAAGGATGGCACTTGTAAGACATTGATCAAACTTGGGATAATTAACAAAGCACCTAAGCATAAAAGTAAAATAATAAAAGGAAAAACTGATATATTTGCAACATATGATTCAAACTCTTTCTCATTTCGACTATTATAACTTAAATTGACTGTTCCTTGAATTTGTAATCCAATAAAAATAGTGACAATCGATAAGCTTGCTGTAAATAATGAATATAATCCATAATCTTTTGGAAGCATCAACCTTGTATAAATCGGAAGTGTAAAGAAGGAAATTCCTCTAAGTAATAATGTTCCTATAAAATAAATGGCACTTGATTTTATAAAGTTATTTTTCATAATTTCATCCTATTTTCTCTAGTTTATTCATCCTCTTGTTATAGCGGATAATTCCAAATTGACTGACTAAGGCTTGGTGGCACTCAGTTCCCACAAATACTAATTCGTTTTTTGAATCTAAGTAATCATTTACTGCTGTTGAAAATAACGTAATGACTTTCTTAAATTGAATCTCATTAAAATGTAGCAACTCGGCTGGAAACGGTTCTGAGAGTACATAACTATTTGGAAAATGTTTTTTATAATCTGTAACCTCACGTGGGTGAACTTTAATTAATAACAAGTCTTCATCCAGCTCTTTAACCACTTCTTTATACAGATTAATTTTCTCCTCTTCACTCATTAAACCATCTTCAGATAGAGGTTGAGTTAGTAACAAGTATGGATAATCTTTCATTTCATCTAGCTTTCCTAAATTGAAGTTGAAAATATTCAAGACTTTTTCTTTTTCATGCAACGACTTACTACACCATAAATCCTTTAAATTAACAAGATGCACTTTATCTTCAATGCAACTTGGGATTTCTGCTAATCCTGTTAAATAAATATCTTTTACATTATCATCTAAACCAAAAGTTGGGCGAATCCCAAAAACTTTATATAAAATACGATAAAATAAACTAAGATTTGTCCAATCTTTAATTTCTGTATAATTAGCCAATCCATCTTCAAGCAATGTAAAAGGATAATGAGAAACAAAATAATTACCTCCGGGGATATGATCTTGACCAAAAGCTTGAACGATTTCCTTTTTATAAGGTTTGATTGCTTTACGAAGTATTCGATTTAAAGCTAAAACTGCACCTAATTCACTTAATTTTCTTAGCAAATAAGATCTCTTCTTTAATTTCTGATTACTCATCACATGAAAGGTTTTTGGTAAGTTTTTCGTAATATTTGGAGTGATTCCATCTGAAATAAAAAAGTAAGTTTCGTCCACCTGATTTGTAAAGTTTAATAAATATATTAATAAACAGTAGGGGGAATCAAAAATACCAATATATTTGATTCGACTCATTCTTCTTTCACCTTCTTTTGTTCAACAGTATATTACAAAATTTTAACATCAATTGATAACATAGTAAATGCCTATTAGCGATATTACAGATTATTCAAAAATCAAAAAAGGCGTGGCATTAATCCCACACCTTCTTGACTATTTATTCGCTTGATACTCAAAACTAATAATCGTATCCCCATGTCCTGTTCGTTCTGATTCCTTCGGTAACTTCATAAAGTCTCCATAGAAGTTTGTTAAGTAATCAATATACTTTTCTGGTGCACTAAATTCCTGACCTTCAAATTCAATTCGAACAGGATCCCCATACATTTGTGTTGAAACAATAGATTTCTCATAATTCATACTCAAGGCCTCTCCACAAAGAGGGGATTTTTTTTCTTGTAAGTCAATGACCTTCTGAAGCAATCTTTTTTTCACTGCTATCTTTAATTTAGATGGAAGAATAGAAAACCCAATATACGGAACATATAAGCACACACGTGAATAACCTTTTAAATTTTTATTATCTTTTACCATTGATTTAATTAACGGCTCAAAGCACATGATTTGATATAAAATAATTAGTGCTTTTTGGTAACACTGCTTACTTTTTTTAGTTGGAATCGAGATAATTGGGAATACATCAATACAGATTCCCCAATGCATTTTCACAAAATCTAACTCTTTATCCATAGAAGTTGTATCATTGATACGAACTTTAGCCCATGGTCTAAAATATCCCGAATCCGTTTCTGTATTTTGTAGGAAGAAACGTTCCCCTAACTCTTCCTGACATACTTCCATAAATTTCACATAATCATCCCAAAATAATGAAATATCGATATCATCATCCCATGGAATAAATCCCTTATGCCTAACAGCTCCGAGCAAACTTCCCCAAGAAATATAGTATTTTATATGATGCTTCTGACAAATACGATCGACTTCCTTTAAAACGTCTAATTGGTAAAGTTGCAATGTTCTTAACTGTTCATTTTCCATTGTTGCACCTCTCAAATTTAACGGCTGAACTACCATCTCTTAATATTTTTATTAAACTTCATTTTCACTCGATACACTATTAAAATACTATCAAATAAATTAAAGTAGAATAAACGTAATCCAACTACTTTTAATAATTTCATGAAAAGAGACTGATCTTTAACATTCTTCCATTTAAAGTATCTATTTTTATAGTACGTTGGGAATTTTTTCTGTAAATATACTTTCGTTTGTTTAATATATCCGTGGACTTTAATCCAGTTCTTCTCGCCAACACATCTTGATAAATGACCGAAAACTAAATGCATAATACAATGATACTCAATTTCTTGATAATGACTCTCTAATAATTTCCTTTCCTTGACATATTCATATATGTTATCAATAACTTTAAAAATGTCATTAACTCGCTCATCATATAAATTAATTGAAGAATTAGAACGTTGGACATAATAATAAAACGGTGTTTCATCGATCCAGTCAATTTTCTCACAATTAAAAACATACTTTAATGTTGCCTCTAAATCTTCATACCATAAATTTTCTGAGAATCTTACAGAATTATTGACCCATATATCTCGTCTAAATAATTTATTTGTTGGTCCACTATTTATACTAGTCACTGAATGTTCAACATTTTGCATCTCATTATGTAGTAAATTTCCTTCTTCATCAACACGACTATAAGGACAAATCACTAAATCTGATTGATGATTTCTAGCATAAGTCACTAATGTTTCATACATCTTTAGATCAACATAATCATCTGAGTCGACAAATGCTATAAATTCTCCGTTTGATTTTGTGACACCAAAATTACGAGCAATTCCCTGCCCCCCATTTGGGACACTGTACACCTTCACTTTATGAGGATAGTTTTGTTCATATTCTTTAGCAATCTGTAATGAGTTATCCGTTGAACCGTCGTCAATAATGATAGCTTCAATATTCTCTAATGTTTGAAAAACAATTGAATCTAGACATTTTCTTAAATATTTACTTGAATTGTAAACTGGAATAATTACACTTACATCGTACATTCTTTTCTCCTTTAATTAAAGCTTATTGTCTTTTCTTTAACTCATAAACACTAAATGTTTCGTTTCTATAAATTCTATTATAGTACTGAGCTGTCGTCGTTTTAATCTCGTTTGAAACACTGTTATCTAAAACCATAAAATCAATATTGTGTTTTAATAGCATCCAACTGTATCTATAAATTTGATCTTTATAGTTTTTGGAATTAACAATGAACTCTTCTAGGGCATACTTATCTAACGCCCTTATACTTTCTTCCATATTAATATTTTTTAGATTTCGCTCTTCATGAATGGTATAAAACATCTCATAATTATGCGAAAAATAGTTTATTTGACGATTCATACTATAAACTAATGGTCGATCTATCTCTTCATCATCAGCTGATAATTCATTTGTAATATACTCATCTAAAAATTGAGCAACTTTTACCGTATCACCCGGCAATCGATAAGTATACTCATAGTTGATTGGATCCGCAATTTTATTATAAGAGAACGTTAAATATTCATAGACATTTATAGTCCCTAAGAGACCACATAATATTGTTACACCTACAATCATTTTCTTTCCATGTTGAAAATGTTCCATTGCATATAACAAGCACACAATAGTAAATGGGACAAAATATATAACATCCCTAAGACGGAAGAATACCGATCCTGTTATAAAAGTACTAATAAATGGGGATACCAATGGATTATATAGGAAAATGAAAAAGATAATTTGTAGTTGAATAAAGAACTTAATTGGATTTTTTAACGTTTTAACTTTTGTTATTAAATAAATATTTAAAGCTAAGAAAATTAATTTTAATGTTGTATTTAATAATGAGAACGGCATAAAACTATAATAAGTATTATTGAAGTAATAGTCTGACAAGTATTCGACAAAATAACTACTACTAATTGGTGAGTTTATATACCCATAGTTTGTAATGATTAATACTAATAAAATCAATGCTCCATATGCCCAAACAACCAACTTTTTCATATTATCGTGATAAATCCATGAAATAATTTTTTCTCTTATCACCGGAATTTTATCTATTAAAATCCCAATTAAAACTAATATTAAACCAGCTGTTGATATTTTATAGTGCCATGAATATCTTAAGAAAAAGAATAGATATAAATGTAAACCTAGTGAGCTTTTGAACAACTCAAAAACCAGCTTTTTCTTAGCGATAAATAGATCATATAAAATTAAAGCTGCAATGAAAAGATACCCATTAAATAAGGTTGTTGATTGTACGGCAATTGCAGCCAACCAAACTAAATTGGTAAAAACATAGCTTAATTTATTTTTATTAAACAACTCGTAGTACAAGATAATAATAAAGATAAATATATAGCTTCTTAGGTGCCCAATGTACATGTTATACTTTGCCAAGCTTTCAATTGGCCAAAAGTTAAAAATAAATGCCATGACAAAGAAACAAAAAATTAAACCTTTATGTTTAATTTTAAAATAACTACATGCATTTAAAATACTCGTTGCAATAAAAGTTAACAAAATAACTGGGGCAGCCCAAACTGAAATAAGAATACTTGGTAGCGCGAATAATTGACTAATAAAACTTAAGAAAACAAAGTATGATTGGAAATTATAAAATAAATGGAGTGGACTAATAACCCCTGTTAAAGGCGTAATCATATTAATTTGATCAGCATTTACATTATTTTCAATCCATGTAATATAAAAGCTTTGATCAGAAGACGCAACATTTAATGAATTTGTAAAAAATGTTAAACATAGATGTAAACCACTAAACCCTATTACAATTAGCCCCAAAAATAAATGTTCTCTTAAATTCTTTTCTGAAGATAAAGACGAATGATGAATTCTCTTCCAAATAAAATAAATAGTTGCCACTAAAAAAAGCGTTACTAAAATGAATAGATAAACTATGCTCGCTACCTTCATTGAAACATGAAGATATGTCATTGGGAATGACACAAGCTGAATTACCCCAACAGTCGTTATAAAACCAATTGGAAACTTAAATTTATTCCAATATAAATATTTATTAAAAACCTGATAAATATAATTTCCTATATAGTGGAAATATCCAAAGAATAGAATGATAACTAATAAAAGTTTCATCACCTTTCTCTCCCTTACTACATTTTTTAAATAATTCTAAACTTCCTATACCTTTTTACTAGTCAGGTCAAAATATAACCCATATAAAGTAAAGAATAATTTCGGACAATATTTTAACATTATTCTAAGTACTTGAAATTCTAATTTAAATGGTGTGATTAATTGATATAACTTCATTGATTTGACTTTGGAATAATATTTATTGGCTGTTGCTTTATCTTGAATTCGAATATAGCCTGAAATGATAACGAGTGCCATATAAGTATCCATTACTTTCATAAATGATGAATTAAATTGATGACTCCTACTATATGAATGAATTTCATCTGAAATTTTTAAAATATCAAGGAATCTTTTCTCACCATTATTAGCGTTATTTGTTATTGAATTTGGACGTTGGAAATACTCATAAAAATAAATATTTTTACTTATAATGCTATTCGCTAAAGGAAAAGCCTTCATATTAAACTCTTCATCCTCGTGTAAAATACCTTCCATGAATTTCAATTCATTATCTTGTAAAAAGCTTCTTTTATAGAAGTTAATCCAAACAGGTATAGAGAACTGATTAGTTAATAGTGCCTTACTTAAAAATTCTTGCCCACTTATCCCCTCTACCTCATACTGCGGTTTATTCTTAATAGGATCTTGATCTTCATACGTGTAATTAAAATTTCCATGAATAATATCATAATCATGCTGACAATAACTTTTTAATTGTAAAAATGACTCAATATCTAACCAATCGTCACTATCAAGGAAGAATATATATTGCCCGTTTGCAACCTCTAGTCCACTATTACGAGCACTTGATAGTCCTCCATTTTCTTTGTTTACAATTTTCATCTTTGGAAACTGTTCATTAATCTCTTTTAATATTTCTAATGAATTATCCTTAGATCCGTCATTTACACAAATAATTTCCAACGAATCATCATTCATTTGCAACAAAGGTAATAAACATTTTTCTACTAAAATTCCTGTATTATAAACGGGAATGATAATACTTATATCAAAAGGATTCATAACTCTCACACTTCCTAACTTTCTAATACTTTTCATATCTTTTATCATTTAACTATTATATAAAAAATATGAAAAGTATTAATAAATTGATTTTAGCTTATTAATACTTTTCAATCATTATCCTTTATCATATTAGAGGATGATGATAAATTTACTTTACCATCATCCTCTTTTACATTGATTAAATTTTATTTTACTGCTCCATCTGGTCCAATTTTATAGCCATCAATGACTGTATTACTAGCCATTAATCCTGAAGAAGTGAAGTAATATCTCTTACCATTGATAGTTTGCCAACCAGTTTGCATAATTCCTTCTGAATTAGTGTAATACCAGCCATCTGATCTCTCAACCCATCCTTTAACCATACTACCACTTTCATAGAAATAATACCACTTACTATCCTGTTGCAACCAACCGGTTTGCATTTTCCCAGTTGATCTTAGATAATAAGTTTTTCCTGAGATATTAATCCACCCCGTTTGCATGATTCCTTCTGAATTAGTATAATACCAGCCATCTGGTCTCTCAACCCAACCTTTTGCCATACTTCCACTCTCATAGAAATAATACCATTTATTATTCAATTGTAACCATCCAGTTTGCATGATTCCTTCAGCATTTAAATAATATTTCTTATCACCTAATTGCAACCAACCGGTTTGCATGACACCTTCATCGTTTAAGTAATACCACTTATCACCTAATTGCAGCCATCCAGTTTGCATTTGTCCTAATGAATTGAAGTAATATTTTTTATTATCTAAGGTTAACCATCCAGTTACTTTAGTTCCATTTTGATAATAGTATTTGTATCCTTGATCAATAATCCAACCATTTAGTGATTTACTAGTATAGTTAATACTTTCTTTAGAAATATAACCTACAGAATTATCCCAATTATAAGTTGCGCTATAAGATGGGTTTCCATTTATAATTGGTGTATCTGTTTGCACCTTGTAAAAGCCACCTTCTTCTCCCACAATTAAAAATGGATAATCAGCAATTTTAAGGTTAGATTTTTTATTTTTAGTTTGATATAACACTTTAGATGAAGTATTATTTGAAGAATAAACGTTAACTACCTTATTAGCAGTTTTAATTCCGATAATATATGAGTTATAATCTTTCATTCCACTCGCTTTGTCTAGGCGATAATACCATCCAGCAATCTTTTCTCCCCAGAACGGATCGGATGCATACTTAACGTTCATCCCGCTTCCTTTATTTCCAACATGAGCTCCAAAATAACGCCAGTCATCAAGAGGATCTGTATACCCCCATGAAATATAACGCTGTGCATGAGTATTGATGCAGTCTTCTACTGTTTTAAATACATTTGCGTCTTGACCTGGATTTGAATCTGTTGCATTAATTCCGAATAAATTATTTTTATTCATGGCAATACTACTTTTTCCAAATCCACTTTCATGTATTCCCATGACATACTGTAGAGTTCCATTTACACCATATTTATTTCGAACCGCATCAAAATATTGTCCAGCGTTAACTAATTTACCACCAGATCCACCATTATTATTTGTATAATTATCGAGTGTTTGGGCATTATAATTAGAGCTAGAACGAAATGAAAGATATTGATAATAGTTATAAAATGGGTTATTTTCGTTAATTGCTCCCTTTCCATCAACTTGAATGTTTTGCCAACTATTATAAAAATAAATACCATCATAACTGTAGTATTTATACCCTTGATTCATCCACTGAGGTGCTACACCAACGATAATTTTAGAATAATCTCCAGGGATGGTTACATTTCTTGTTATATAATGAACTAATGCTCCAGATTCATTAGCGTAATATGACGGAGATTGAACTACTCCACTTGAAGCCAAACTAAAAGAATCTATATTCTCATTTAATGTTTGATCAAAATAATCTAAATAAGGTACGTCTAAAACTTTTGTCTCTTCTAAACCTTCAGATACTGCTCTAACTGAGCTACCAGGTACATATTCTGCTATAATGCGAACATTTCCTTGTCTTTCTTCTTTAGGTACTTTTCCTTCATATCCTGAAAGATAAATATAATAATAGCTATTATCCTCTCCCAAATATAAGGCATCTTTAACATAACAAGAATTAATATAAGTGGTATGTTCACTCTTTCCTCCATTTGGATAAAGATTATGATTATAACCACATGAGTTTGTTCCTTCAACTCTAAATTGCACCAATCCTGAACCTTTTGTTCGAATGTGATTATCTACTGCTGATAAATCCATTGCTTGTATATCGTCCAATGATTGTTCATTTATAGAATTAGTTTCTGCCTGTTCTCCCTCTACTTCTATATGCGATTCATTAATATTTTGAGTACTTTCCTCCAAAATAACCTCAGTCTGAGAAGGTAGCTCTTCACCGCTACTCTCTTCTTCTACAATAATAACACTAGATTCATTTTGATTAACTTGATTTGATGAATCTTCAACACTTTGTTTCTCCTCATTAAATTCTTCATTGTTGCTCTCTTCTTCAATGATAGTGCTATTAGCATTTACTGTTGAGGCACTTGCTATAATGACTAAGTCCTGTAAGTGATACATCAATATACACAACGCTATTAAAGCATTTAGGACGCTTAGACATTTAGGGTACTTTTTCACTTTCATCTCTCCCTTTATATTCACATAACTCCTCTTATTATAAAATATATTGTTTAGATTTGTCATTAAAAGATTGAAAAACATATTCTTATATTATAAAAAGGGGGGAATATAATGAAAGTTATATTCCCCCCCTTTTTATAAACTGATATTTAAAAATATTAAAGATAATTTACTTTGTTTATTAATTTAAATCTGAAATGATCAACTGAACGCCTTGTCCAATCGCTTGGTCGAGTCCACTGTGTTGTTTGATTTCGATGGTTTGATAGTTTGTTTTATTAGTAACCACTTGTAGATGAGTAGATGAAACAAAGGTTGTACTTAGCGCTTCACCGTCAAGATACACTCGACTTTCTGATGAAAAGCCATTCCCATAGATATGAAGAATGTCTCCTTCTTGTTCAATGCTTTGTATTTGAAGTTCACCAAGTCCGAAGAAAAGATTCGAGCTTGTTGGAAGCAGTTTTCCTTCATAAAAACGCCCTTCTCCATATAATAAATCGTTTTGTACTAAGTCTAGCGTCTCCTGGTAATCATCTGATGCTTGATATAGGTCATGAATTTTGTGCATGGCACCTTCTTGAATTCCTAATAAATTTAAAGCGTAAGCTCCTAATTGATAAGAGGTCATCTCTTGATATGGTAGAGCTTCTTTTAATGTTGCGTTACTATAAATTAAGTATGGCGTTTGATATAAGTCTGAAGAATAGGTGTTTTCATTTGTGACCACTGATAAATTCGGTAAGTGGTCTGAGAAGAACACAAGTAAGGTCGGTTCTTCAGATTGATTAATGTATTCAACTAGTCTTGCAATTTGTTGATCTAGGTTATACATGCGATTAACGTAATCCTGAAGCGGTAAGCGATCAGCTTCATCTAACGTCCCGCTAACTGTAATTTTCGAATCCTCACCATCTGTTAGACTATAAGGCTGATGCGTTCCAGCTGTCACAGCATAAACAAAGTCTGGTTGTTCACTGTGTTCTAATGTTTTAATGACATAATCGAATAATAAGCCATCATCGGTTTGATCAATTTGATGAATCCCATGATTTCCAGCCATATATTCAAGTGGAACATAGACATCAAATCCTAAATTACGAATCGCTAAATGACGATTATAAAAGTTTCCTTCATAATTATGTAAGAAGGTTGTCTGATAACCTAGTGCATTAAAAATGGTAGCTAACGATTGAACAGGTGTCGTGCAAAGCAGCGCGTCATATGGAATTTCTCCAGGTTTTAAAGCCGACATTGAAATAGAAGTTAGGACTTCAAACTCTGTCATCACTGTCCCTGCACCAAACGTTGGCACCGTAAGATATCCATGAGGTGAAATCTCTGTTAACGCACGAAACGTTGCGATTGGATCTTCACTGTATAAAGCTCCTTCAATTAATAAAGGATCCATAAATGACTCTAACTGAACAACAATTAAATTGTATGGCGTCTCTTCATCACTAGACACACGAGAAGTTGACTCCTGAACAGAAAGTGAGTCTAAAAGCTGAGTCACCTCTTCTGAATCATAAGTGATCTCCTCAGATGTTAAATAAGGATATATTGAATTTAAAATAGAGTAAGCAAAGCCGTATGTTTCATAGCTTTTCGTGTAATTTGACTTCATTGGCTCCATCAAGTTATTTTTTTCAACGATAGATAAGCCTAAAACGGAACATGAACAAATAACGCCAAAGATGACGTAATCTATTCTTTTGACGACTGATTTCACTTTAAATAAAAATCCTAGGATGAGAAATAAAATGACTACAACGACAAAAAATCCAGTGATCATCGTCGGTGTAAAATATAAATTGATTAATTTAGTCGCTTCCTTAATCAAGAAAACATCCGAAAACATCAGAGGAGTTCCTCGAAAATGAGTCACAATGGCATTAGCAAGTGATAAAAATCCCCATAAAAAAGTAATCAGCGACACCATAAATACTTTTCGTTTCGTCACTAAAATAACACTTAAACTCGTTAAAACAATGAAAAAATTGACGATAAAATAAAAGGTACTTTCATGTATATATTGAAAAACACTTGTTATTGATTTTAGTTGAATCCACTGCATGATAAAGGTTAAGAAAAAGGAATAGATGACCCAAACACTATAATACCAATTTGTTCTTAAAGACTTCATGATTTTTTGCTTTAGCACCTGGCTTCCCTCCCTATAAAAAACAAAACTATTTTTCACCAAACAATAGCTATTATTTGTGTGGTGTTATACTGATTCTATTACAAAAATCAAGCTGAAACAATCAGAAATAACTGGCACACTAACCTTTCATTTCTTACTTTATTCGATAGTCACTAAAGATAGACCTATTATAAAAAACTGACTTAAAATAAACTAAAAAATCAATCTAATCTGTAAGTTCAGATCAAATGTATTGAGATCAAAACTTTAACAGCTTAAGATAAACTCTCTTAGAACTAGTCCATCTACTACTTTTATATAAATTAAACATTCAATTCGTTTGTTTGTTATTTATCAGTAGAAGTCATATTTTATAAAAAATTGTCAATCAAATGATGGATTAAAAAACAAAAAAGTAACACTAAGTGAATACTCAGCATTACTTTTTTAATTATTTCATCAATCATTAAGTTTTAGATTTTTTGAGCATAACTTAAGCTAATCCAACCGGCTCCGCTTTTTAGTTTTCCCCATCCGTTACTTTCGGCGACAATGGTATAAAATTCTCCAGCTTTAACGGTTGTGACAATAGAATGATTGGTTCCTGCACCTGAACGAACATTTAAAACGGAACACTTCACAATTTCAACAATATACCCAGGTGAAGTCGTTTCTGAACTTGATGATGTCGTTGTTTTTTCAACGTAAGCAGTTCCCATTGAAATCCAACCCGCTCCTGATTTTAAACGTCCAAGTCCATTTGATGTCTCAACTATGGTAAAGACCTCTCCTTTTTTAACGGTTCCAACAACAGCACTACTAAATGAAGCGGACTGACGAATATTTAACGTATCACAGATGATTTTTACCGTAAATTTAGATTCTGTTACAGTTGGTGATGAAGTTGAACTACTTGATGAAACACTCGTTGTTCCACTTGATAAACTAGCACTACATTCTCCTTTTTTAATAGCTGTTAAGACCGTTTGCACACGTGCTTTCACACTTTCCCAACGTCCTTCATCCCGAATACGATGAGGACAATTTTTTGCTGCAAAATCGGCATGTTGTTTTAAATCATTAATCGATAACCCATATTGATGAAGTAATCGTGCCATAACATAAACAGCATTTTCTTCAGCTGCTGTGTATTTAGGCCCACCTGATTTTGAGTAACAAATTTCAACCGCAATTCCGTGACGATTTCCTTCTCCATTTGCTCCATCTCCTGAATGCCAAGCATTTCGATCGAATGGAACGCCTTGAATGGCTTGAATATCATCAACCGCTAGATGGTAAGAGACTTGATTGTTATTGTTCACCATGTAACTAATTTCATTTTCTGCTGAGGCATCATTTGCTGTGTTATGACAAACGACATATTTTGGTGTCATGGAATTTGGACATTTAATTGAATATTTACTAGTAGAGACTAAGCTTTGTTTAAAAACATAACTCATTTAATAATCCTCCTTTTTATATAAGTACCGCTCAGTTTCACATCATAAAAAAACTTTTAGTTAGATGGTCGATCTTTTATGAGAGGACGATCAAGTTTTTCATGGATTGTGATCCATATAGCATTTATTGTTATGAATAAATGATTTGATTAAAATAGTGTAACGCCTGAATGCTTCATAAACTAGCCGAACGGTATCTCACTATAATATATTCTCATTTTAAAAATTAGCATGGTGATTTGACTGACTTTACGACTCATATTCAATAATTAACTGAATAATCATTCCAATTAAAAGCATCGTTGTGGTGGTAATCCCCGTGATTAGATATTTTTCTTGAAGTGGTATCACTCGTTTAGGTTTTTTGGGTCTTTTCTTTTTAGTTGGTTTTAGTTCAATCTCCAGTTCATTCTCATGTTCTTCTTTTTCTTTTTTCTGTTCATGAAAATAGATAGCTAACTCCATGGCTAAGTGATATCGCTTACGCGAAAAATTTCGTTTTAAATCATCTAATAATTCAGGATATCTCTCTTCGTCCCAGTGATCTGGCTTATAATCTAAAATCTCATCGTTATGTTTTTGAAAGATGAGAGAATCTTTTAAACCTAAATGATAACAGTCATTTAAAAAATCTTTATCGTCTGCATATAAGCTTAAATTTTCAAATAGTAACTCCCGCCCCTTCATCAGATTACGTTTTTTCAAATAAAGTGATAGCGTGTCAAATCGCGCTTCTTTTTCCTCAGATGTCATCTCATATTCCCCCTTTTTGCAAATAGCTCCTTATCACATTATATTCAGCAAAATATCGACAATATGACATCATTTAGCGATTCCTATCGTAAATGATTAAAAATTTTTCGTTTATTTTCTATCCACATAAAAAAAGAGGAAATCAAACGATTTCCTCTTTTTGTTGATGAACGGTTTTCACGCCTGCCTATCACGCTACTCATAGTATATGCGCGTCCATCTTTTATCATTCCTGTTTTTAGAGCGTGAGCCTTTATTCTTTATTCGATTTGACGACACGATAAGTTTGAATGATTAAGGTTGGAATAAAGGCTAATAGATAAACTAATCCTAATTGATTCATAGTTGTATGAGTCACCATAAATAACTGATTTAATTGCGGAAGTAATAAAATAGTATTTAATAAAATGAATCCAATCAAAAAGGCCCCAATACTATAACGATTTGAGAATAAACCAATTTCAAAAATCGATTGATGGTTACGACAGTTAAATCCATGAAATAGTCGTGATAAACATAATGTCGCAAAGGCTAATGTTGCTGCTAATCCGTGACTTTGTTCAAGTCCAACAAAGTAAGCAATCATCGTAACGATTGCGATTAAGACCCCTTCTGATCCGATTCGTTTTAACGTTTCAAGATCCAAAATTGATTCATGAGCATCACGAGGTTTTTCATTTAATAAGTTTCGAGTTGATTTTTCCATACCAATTGCAATTGCTGGTAAACTATCCGTTACTAAGTTAATGAATAATAAATGAACCGAATAAAACGGAACCGGTAGCATGAAGATTGAAGCAAATAAAACGCATAAAATACCTGAGAAGTTTCCTGATAACAAATACGTAATGGTATTTTTAATGTTTGAATAGACATTACGTCCTGTCATAACGGCTTTGACAATCGTTGAGAAGTTATCATCTGTTAAAATCATTGAGGCCGCATCTTTTGAAACTTCCGTTCCTGTAATCCCCATCGCAATTCCAATATCCGAACTTTTTAACGCAGGTGCATCGTTAACACCATCACCGGTCATCGCCACAATGTGACCTAAGTCTTGCCATGCCTTAACAATACGAATTTTATGAGCAGGTGCGACACGTGCATAAACAGAGATATATGGTAACTTTTCTTTTAGTGCTTCGTCTGATAATTCATCAAGTTCATTTCCATCAAGTGCTAAATCGCCTTCCTCAAAAATTCCAATTTGAGCTGCAATACTTTTAGCCGTCACTTTATGATCACCTGTAATCATGATTGGCTTAATCCCTGCCTGTTTACAATCTGACACCGCCTGTGCACTCTCAACGCGTGGAGGGTCCATTAAAGAAACAAGTCCTAATAACACTAAATCTGATTCATCACTCAAATCTAACTGTTGTTTATTTAATTTTTTGTAAGCAAATCCGAGAACACGTAATCCCTGATTAGCAAACTCATCATTCATTTTTTGATAATTTTCATGATCCTCAGCTGACATAGGACGAATTCCTTGTGTCGTAAACACATGTTCACAACGATTAACTAATTCATCTGGTGCTCCTTTAACTAACATAATTAATTCATCATCAATGAGTTGAAGCGTACTCATTAATTTTCGGTCTGAATCAAATGGTAATTCAGCTAATCGCTCATACGTTTGACGCAGTTCTAGTTCATCTAAGCCATAAGTTTCTAATAAATCAATTAAAGCAAGCTCCGTTGGGTCCCCAATTCGTTGAGCTTGAGTCGTGGTTGAATCGTTACATAACGCACAAGCAAGCATCAGTAATCGATCTGGATCTTGCTCTTTATTTAATTGACATTTATCCACGAGCTGGTCATTTAAGTAAAGACTTTGAGCGACCATTTTATTTTGAGTTAACGTTCCCGTTTTGTCTGAGCAAATGATTGAAACAGAGCCTAAACTCTCGACACTATTAATGTTTTTAATGATAGCATTCTCTTTTGCCATTTTTTGCGTCCCAATCGCTAAAACAATTGTCACGATAGAAGCTAAAGCTTCTGGAATCGCTGCAACAGCTAACGCAACCGCAAACATCATCGCATCAATCGTTGATGAACCTTGAATGAGGTTTAAAACGAAAACAATTAAACAAATGCCGATGATAGCAATCGATAAACGGCGACTAAAGGCATCTAAGTTTCGTTGAAGTGGAGTTTTACGAGCATCTGTTTCATTCATTAACTTCGCAATCTTCCCAATCTCAGTTTCCATTCCAACACTTGTCACAACGGCGACACCTCGACCATATGTCACAAGTCCACTTGAAAAAACCATATTCGTCTGATCGCCTAATGCACAGTTATCACTTAAAATAGCATCAACACTTTTATCGACACTAACGGCTTCCCCTGTTAGGGAACTTTCGTTCACTTGTAAGCTATAAGCTTGCAGTAAGCGAGCATCTGCACTAATGACATCCCCCGCTTCAATTAAGACGATATCCCCAACCGTCAACTCTGTTGATAAAATTTCTTGTTTTTTTCCTTCACGAATGACTTTCGTATGTGGCGTTGATAAAGCTTTTAAACTTTGAAGTGACTTTCTGGCTTTGACGGTCTGAACCGTTCCTAAAATCGCATTTAAAATGATAACAGCTAAAATGACACAAGCACTTTCCATATTATCACTTAACATCGAAATGAAGGCAGCCGCAATTAAAATAATCACTAATAAATCTTTGAATTGATCGATAAAGATTTTAAAAACAGAGGCTTCCTTTTCTTCTATTAAAGCATTTAATCCGTATTGTTCTTGACGTCTGAGGACCTCTTGTTCTGTGAGTCCTTGTTCAGAAGTTTGTAAAGTATTTAAAACATCATCAGTAGACGATTGATAAAAATGAGCCATTATTATTTCCCCGCTTTCTTTTGACTTAATTTATAAAATAAGATAATCCCCATCATCAAGATAGCTCCTATTAAGATAAACCATTTCCCTTGTTCATAATATCCGATGACTAACTGCCAACGATCCGCTAACCAGTAGCCAAGTGTAATTAATGCTGTGTTCCACACTAAAATTCCAAGCATGGAAGCCAATAAAAATGAACTTAATGTTTGTTTCGTAATTCCAGCAATAAATGAAATATAGGTTCTAAATAGCGGAATAACACGACCGATTCCAACTGAAAGACTGGCATATTGTTGATAGAAGCGACGTGTTGATTCAATTCCTTTTTTTGTTGATGGATAACGATGCATGAGTTTATCTAAGACAAGATTTCCTCCGCTATATCCAATGCTGTAACAAATCATTGAACCTAGTAACCCTGCTACCACACTAATAACAATCACTAGCATCAGTGGTTTCCCACTCGTAACGGCAAGAGCTCCTGAAAGGGGTAAAACGACTTCACTTGGTAATGGTAAACAGGCATACTCAAGCGCAATTAATAAAAACATCGCAATTAATCCATACTGCGTAATGAATTCAGTAATCCATTCCATTCTTTCACTCCTTTTGTTATGATCTAATCCTTTAGGCGGCATTTTTTATCGTCTAGTGACACTCCTGTGACTCACATTCTTTTAATCATATGAAAAAAAGGAGTAATCATGCACAGTAAGATCCAAAAAAAAGACTTAAATTATACCAACCAAAGGCGTTGCTATAACATAAGTCTCGTCGAGCCCCTATTTAATATTCTCATTTATGCCAAGATAAATAAGATCATTAATTAGGACGAACTCTGGTGACACCAGAAGAATCTTTTAACTACTGTTTAAAAAGATTTCTCCGCGATTGTTGATGTTCACCACACAGGTCTTTTTGTGTTGACTACTCCCTTATTGTTATTAATAATATAACAGATAAAAATCGATCTGTTAACCCAAAAGTTATGAAAAATACGTGAAAATTAACCAAATAAATCATCAATCAACGATTTATGTTATATCAAAATCATCGTCTTAGTACCTTATTTATCTTTTTAACACCCTATTCATTCTCGTTTAAACCTTCATGTACTCCACACGCTAATAAAAGTTAATCGTTAAGAGGTTTTAAAAATCTTATTAAAGATATTATGTAAACTTTCGATTCCTGATTGAATAGAAGACGTGATTTTATCTTTAAATTCAGTCCATTTATTTTCAGTTTCACCGTCTATCATCGCTTGATGCACATCATCCTTTAAATTTAAAAATGTTTCATGATCGGGTGATAATGCTAATCCTTCATCAATTTTTAACAATGCTTGTTCATAATTTCCCTCTTCATAGGACGTAATAGCGTCTACTAAAATGTCTTGTAACCACCAACGTTTAGCTGACTGTGCTAATTGCTGTGATTTTTCATAATTTGGATCCCAATCGATGACTTGTTGATAGTATTGATATGCCGATTCCCAATCTTTTTCTATCGCATAAGCCTCAGCTTTTTCAAATGCCTTTCTCGATTCTTTTAATTTTTCAATTTTCTCTTGATAAATTTCAATATTAGATGATCGATTAGCAAAAGATTCAATCCGCTTAGTAGTCCCTATAGCCTCATAATAAGTGATTTCATTATCTTTAAATTGATTTAAAGTTTTTTCTGCTTCTTGAATTAAAAACTCATCAAATTTCTTTCCTTGCATCGCGTAAAGTTCATAGCGAATTGTTTCAAAGCTTATGAGATCATTCACTTCATAATAAGTGATCGCTTTGTTAAAGATGTTAGATAATCGATAATGAAACACGCCCACCCCTACTACCGTTAATAAAATACCGCTTAAACTTGCAATCACTAAGTAACGCTTATATGTCATCATCCATGTTTTAATGAAACCTGCCCATTTTTTCATGACTTTACCTCCTACTTTCCCCTATCATCAAATAGCATCAATCATTTCATCTTTCATTTTTTTAGACACGAATTACCGCTATTCATCTTTTTACGACATTCACACATCTGTATAAACAATACTAATTGATTATGATAACCTATGTCTATAGTTTATCATAATCTTAAAAACTTAGTGATAGACAATGTTTGGGTACATCAAGTGACCATTAATTTTTTAATTATTCAAAATGAACAACTAGCTTTATGATCAAAATAAAAATCACGCCTTAGCGTGATTTTTACATCGTGCAAATTCCCTTTCCTCGAACCTTTGAGATATTAAGTTTTCTACTTGCTAGTTTGATTTGCTCATCAATATCCATTACGTTCATTAATGGCCCTTTACTTACTCCCATACATAATGTGAGAACTCTTTTTTCTGTTAGACTTGCATTAGTTTCCATCTCTCGCATCACAGAGGTGATTGCTTCTTGTAAACACTCATCACTTTCATACGGTATGACCACAATAAACTGTTGACCTAAGTGACGTGAAATATAGGCACTTGGAAAAGATGTTTTAAGTAGAGTCGCAATTTTCTTTAAAATTTCATCTCCTGCTAAATAGCCAAAAGACTCATTATAAGAGGTAAAATCATCAATATCAATAACTAAAAAACAAAATTCTTTAGATTCTCCCAGTTCAAACTCAAGCTGTTGATAAAGCTCCTTCTTTGTCAACGTTTTAGTTAATGAATCAATTCCTTTACTTTCTTGAATAAGCCGTTTTAAATCGTGAATTCGATAAACATGACGACAAAAAGCATAAATTAACCCGCCAATAACCATTAAAATACAACTATAAAGAATAAAGGTTACCACTAAAACGGGATTCCATGCTCTATCTAAGTTTACATCCGTTTCAAGTGTTACAGGATCTTCAGTTAGAGAGGATATTCCTTTTAATTCGTGGGATAACACAATTTGACGCATACTCATATAATGATAAATCGTCTCATAATCACCTAATGATGCGAGTGTATCTATAATCTCTTCTAATAGTATAAATTTCCCTTCCCTAATTTCCGTTAAATTAGAGACTTCCTCAAATAAGCGTTGATAAGCTTCAAGATAATCGATTTGATTAGCGTCTTTATGATAATCAATATCTAATCTAAATTTAGTTAACCACAGATTCATTAACTCATAAATTTGTTCATCTTTTATTAACTGTTCCAGTTCGTTTAAGTATGTCAAACTCTTGTCATACTGTTGCTCTTGTAAGTAGACATGAGTCAACATAAAATCTTTTACCATGTAGTATTGCTTCTTGACATCTTCAGAAAGATCACTAGCTTCTTCTTCTAGTCGTTTGATCTCTTTCATCACTGCTTCGTAGCCATCAAGTAAGTAGATGTTTTTAAGCTGAATGCCAACAAATTCAATAGCTTCTTGCTGATTAATTAACGTAAAATATGTATTTAATGTTTCATTTGATTTTTGATAATCTCCGATAATGAAGTAAAGAACACTCATCTTGCCTAAAATATCACGCTGTAAAGTCGTATAATCATGCCCCATACATCTATCTAATGCTTTAATTAATTCATTTAAAGCCAAATCATATAAACCACTTTTTTTATAAATTAATGATAGTAATAGTTGGGCATTCACCTGATTATAATCATCATCAACCAAATTAGAAATTTCATTCACTAATTGAATAGGGAGATTTAGGTGCTCTGTATTCGCAACTAATACTGTGGCAAAAGCACTATATAACGTGATTTTAGCCTCATCATCGTTTAATTCATGCATGATTTGACTTGCTTTTTCAAAAAAGTGATAGCCTTGCTCCACATCAGATAACTTAGTATAATTGATTGCTAATTCTTGATAAATCTTAGATTCTAATTTGAGATCAAGTTGACCTGATAATGTCAAAGCATTTAATAAATTAACATTGGACTGTTCATATTCTTCTTGTAATGCATCCACTTTTCCAAGTGCATAATAAAACTTAGCTAATGAAGTTCTTGATTCAGCATGATTTAACTCTTGCTCAATCTTTATCTCATATTCATTTAGCTCTTTTAGTGTAAATTGATAATTAGGCTCTTTATCGATAAGATCTAAAAATTGCTGACAAACTGATTGATTAAAAAACAAAATGAAAGCCAATCCAGCAATCAAACAACAAGCCATACATAATAAACCAAACCTAATCCCTAAGAGTCTTTTTTTCAACCCTTCATCCTCCTGTTTACAAATTAATACATAATAGAAAAATATTACCACATATTCTGGGGATATTATCATATCATGTCGTTTTATGAACATCAATCATCTTGATTAAATTTATTACATTTTCTAATTTCTATGTTAACGAAAGACTTAGTGATTAGATCTTAAAAAGCCTTAATAAACAACTTGGGACGAGGGATATCACTAATTTTTAATAAATTATTTATTAATCTTCAAAACTTCTTCTGGATAAATGAGGTTCGGATTGCTGATATCATTTTGTCTCACTAAATCCGACACACTTACTCCAAATCTCAGTGCAATTGCTGATAACGTATCTCCGCTTCGAACGATATAAGTACGTGATGAAAAGTCAGTTGTACTAGATTCATTTCTAAAAATCTCTAATGCTTCTCCCGGATAAATCAGATTTGGATTACTAATGTCATTTTGTCTTACTAAATCTGATACACTTACTCCAAATCTCAGTGCAATTGCTGATAAGGTGTCTCCACTTCTAACGGTGTAAGTGCGTGATAAAAAGTCAGTTGTACTAAATTCATTTCTAAAAATCTCTAATACTTCTCCCGGATAAATGAGATTCGGATTACTAATGTTATTTTGTCTTACTAAATCTGATACACTTACTCCAAATCTCAGTGCAATTTCCGATAAGGTGTCTCCACTTCTAACGGTGTAAGTGCGTGATGAAGTGATGATGCTTGAAACTGGTGTTTTTTGATCCGATAAAAAGATGTCTTTTGTAAAATAATCTAAATCCACTTCGCTTCCACTAATTCCTTCGATCATCCCTACATCACTATACTGAAATCCAACCCAAGATGACCACTTCCCATTATTTTGAGGTTGAGATACACCATATTCAGCAATCCATAAAGGGTAATTAGCGATTGATTGATTCCAGATATTCATTGCATTTGACGTGTCACTGTACACCACGACTTCTTTACGACTCAGTGATTGTACTGTTTGTAAAAAGACTAATCCAACTTGATTAATACTTGCAATTGATAAATCTCCAAATGATTCAAAATCCATCGCTAATCGACAATCAATCATCTTTCCTTCGAGCGCTGAAACAAAAAAGGCAGCTTCTATTTTTGCTTCCTCAACAGTTGTCGCCGTCAAATAGTGATACACCCCTATTTTCAAATCAGCTTCTTTTGCTTTTTTATAATTGATTTCAAAATTAGGATCTAGCCACTGTCCTTCACTTGACTTGATGTATACAACGTTTATTCCAGATTGTTTTACTGCTTCAAAATCAATCATTCCTTGCCACTCGCTGACATCAATTCCTCTATATATTTCCTCACTACTTGGAGCTAAAGCATAACTCGTTATTCCAAAATAAAAAAATAGGATCACACCTATCATTAAAGTCATCCAATTCTTCATCTAACATCCCCCTAAACGTTGATTTGCCGATATATCCTATGCAGCTACTCAACAATTGGGACTATCTCTTCACATAAAAAAGGGATTACTTCCTCTTAGCATGAAACCCATGAATCAAAAATGATTTTTCACTCATAAAAATAATACTCACTTCTTTCGACTCATTTATTTTCCTAGGAAATATTTTGATAAATTTTGCTAGGAACTCTTGATGAAAAATAACATAATGCTTTGAATACTGTATGGAAATAGCACATTTTTATCATTTCAAATAAATTTCATCTAAACTTATATAACTTCGTTAAAATTTAAAAACGACTTCGAGTTGAAGTCGTTTTTAAAAGACAAAAGATCCTAATATTAACATGAAGCATAATAAAAGATATGCTATTAACAACCCCTGCAATGCCCTCTTGATCCAACCATCACTCATTACATCACCCTCCTTCTCCTATTATAAGAGAAGTTATGGCGTGACATTCGATTTTCGACAAAAACTATCTATTTTAGATGAGCTGATGATTTAGGGATAAAAAGTATTTGATGAGAAATATTTTTCAAAAAGAGTGCCCCAATAACGGTAAGAACCAAAAATAGAATCAAGAAAATTCCTTCTTCTCTCTTTACACCACTAAAAAAGACTAACAATAATAATTGATGAATCAAATAAAATTCAACTGCATTTGATCCCATCATCTTAAAAAAATGAGAGCGACACTGTAACTTCATGAGTACACAACACATGAGCAATAAAAATAAATATGGAAGTACTGATAACACAAACAACGCTCCTTTTAAATAAAGAAGATAGCTACTGCTAAAGGTGAAAAGTGCTATAAAAAATAGAGGAACAAATTTCTGGCGAATGAATTTAAAGAGATATTTTTTATACTGGGCAGTAAATACTCCTATTAAAAAGCAAAAAGCTAAACTAGCATTCCACTTTAAAATAAAACTAATCCCGATATAACCAACGCTAAACCAAGCTAATAGATTCATCTTATACTTACTTTGAAAACTGATATAAAATACCATATAAAAATAAAGTAGCGTTCCAATTAACCAAGTACGACTTCCATCTGAGAAACGAAAGACTAATGCATTTTTTATCATGCTAAAAAAATCATCGTGTCCCCCTTTATAAATATAAATGACTGTCCCAATAACATGACACAATAAATACATTAAAAAAATTCGAATGATTTGATGAACGATCACTTTTTTCAAATAGCGTCGACGACCTCTATACTCCATCATCACTTCAAATCCACAACAAAATAAAAATAAACTTGCTCCAAGAATCTCGCTTTTTGAAAGATGGATGCTCACTAATGTTTGATTAGCTAATTGATGACTTAAGCTTTGAATGATGATCCATATCATAGATAAGCCTTTCATCACTTCCACATTTGTCCTGTTTAAAAAAGCATAGCCACCTCGTCCCCAAATATACGACCGTGAAGCAAAAAGTAGTGGCAAAACTCCAAAGATTAATAAATAAAATCCCCAATTCTGAGACATCCCAATCATGAGTCACTCTCCCTTCTGTGAAAATTATATCTTATTTTCTAAAAAGTGTAAAAATAAAAAAGACAACAACAGCTGTCTTTTACTTACCTGATGACCCAAGGGCTCCAGTTCCACGTTCAGATTCAATTTTTAATAATTGTTCATAACTCATTTCTTCAATCTTTAATTTAGGAACTTCTACCATCATACATTGACAAATCCCTTTTTCGTATGGATAGACGATACATCCTTGAAATTGATCTTTTACAGATTCTTTAGCAATCACTAATGGTACCTGATTATGATTTGTTAATGCGATGAACCATTCTCCACGATATCCTGAATCAATGACTCCACATCGTTGTCCAATTCCTTTTGATCCTGTTGATCCACGCTCCTTAATAATTGCCACATAATCACTTGAAAATGCAGAAGCAATTCCTGTTGGAACTAATACCGTTTGATGAGGTTCAATTTTCATCGCATCCTCTTCAAAACAAGCATAAATATCAAATGCCCCATCTTCTACACGTTTTGATGGAATGATTGCTTTAGGATTTACCTTCGCAAAATAGATAAATTCACTCATTTAAGATCTCCTTTATTAACTAAATTAATATCATTGCAGGATCGGTCTCTTTATTTTAATCCATTTCTAATAAAGAGACGCTCCCATTTTTCATTGACTTTTGAACATCAATGATTCGTTGATTACTACTTCCTTTAAATCTTAACTTTAAATTCTTTAAGTTTTCAACAAAAGGTCCATCCACTAAAACATCACAATAACTTAAAATGGCACGTGTTTTAGGATGGGCAATAATTTCTTCATAGGTATAGCCTGAATAAATCCAAATGTTTTGATTTGTTTCTGTTTTAATTCGTTTCACTAGATTAAGAAGATCATTATCTCGAACTTGGTCCATCGGTTCTCCTCCAAGAATCGTGACACCATATACATTAGGATTCATGAGATGTTTAATAAAATCATCTTCGATCTCTGATGTCCAAAGATGACCGTACTTAAAATGTTTGTACTTTTCATTAAAACATCCTTTACATCCATGTGTACAACCAGACACAAATAAACTTGAACGAATACCGGGTCCATTAGCCGTATCATATTTTCGAATTTGCGCATAATACATCAAAATCACCACATTTCCTGTTCTAACTATTATCAGTTTATCACATCTAATGGGGACATACCTAATAATAAGCTATTAAAAACAGAGCCTCATGGACTCTGTTTTTAATTAGCTCTGTCACTCATGAAAAATTTAATGATTAAACAAATCAAATCTCAGTAACAATATTCCCAGTTTTGAGATAACTATACATGTCCTTAATTTGTAGGACATTAGAGATTAATCATCGTCTAACTATATATTTATATTATAAATGGAGAACACGGCTTTTAATTTCAGCTGTTTTTCCTCTATTCCAGAAATTATCTCCTAAATCACTGATCTCACTATTTCTAATGAGGGTGGACTATCTCTTAACCTACAACCAAATTGTTTAGGCCCTTTGCACTTCCAAATGAGGACTTTCACCTCAAATGTACTTCCTTACGGAATAGTCTCTACACCTTCCTGGGTATCCTACGATGCCTCCCTAATACTAGTTATTACCCTACCAGTGGAGGATAGCTAAGAGCTTGACTAGCTCACTACTTAGCGCAGGAACCCAGACTTGGCACGATATTAGCATATTATTCATCTTTCACATATTCCCATCTAAAACCACCAGCTTTCTTAGTTCTTCCAGCACAATTGTGACTAATACTCTGACGAGAAATTCCAGGATATTTTTTCGATGCTGCCGTCATCGTTTCAAAAACTTCTCCTGTATCTATATTCCTAACTTTTTTAGCAGATGGATTTGTTCCACCATACATATGGGGACGATAAGCTTTTTTTATTGCCTCTGATATTTTTTGTTTATGACTTTCGGTAAATTTTTTTCCCTTCATAGGGCTAACTGTCCCATACATTGGATTATTTTTCCCTTTAGCACGCTCACTTCTCTGCCTTCTATGTTCTTCCGTTATCTCATATAGATTATTTCCACCACTTTGAGTATTATAGCCAACATCCTTATTATCAAAACAATTATATAACTTGATATAATAGCGTTCCTTTTCTTCAAGCTCCTCGATTGTTTCAGCAGTACCGATAACTTCCCACTTGAAATTATCGAATCCATGCTTTCGTATTGCCTGATAAAAATATGTATTAAGTCGTTGACTATCTCTTTTATGAACTTTAGCACGATGCTCGAGTGTCTTAGTCGTCATCCCGATATATACTTTTCCATTAACTAAGTTGGTAGCTTTGTAAATTAGCATTAAACTAACCTCGTGAATATTTTAGATTTTGAAAGACAAAAAACTTAGCCTTCATCGTTAGCATTCCCCATTTTCTGAGAAACACACCCTACATTTGTAGGTTCACAAAGTTTGCTACATAGCATTTCTGCTATGAGGGGCATTTATGTCTACCCACAAGTTCGACGAATCACGTTCATTTTAGCTTGATCTTTATTTTGACAGTTCGGACATTCCCATGTTAAGTCATCATTAATGATAATTTCACCTTCATAATGACAAACGTGACAACAATCTGACTTTGTATTGAATTCTGCATATTGAATATTATGATAAATATAATTCACTAACTGCTTTAATGCTTCTAAATTATGTGACATATTTGGAATTTCAATATATGAGATACATCCTCCCGTTGAAATTGGTTGGAACTGAGATTCAAATTGTAATTTCGAGAAGGCATCAATCTCCTCACGAACATCGACGTGATAAGAATTTGTATAATATCCTTTATCCGTAATGTCTTTAATTTCACCAAATTTTTGTAAATCAATCTTCGCAAAACGATAACATAACGATTCAGCCGGACTTCCATATAAACCAAATCCAATGCCCGTCTTTTGTTTCCACAGTTTTGTTGCTTCCTCTAGACGTTTCATCACTTTTACAGCGAATGCTTCTCCATCAGGATGCACATGTGACACACCTGTCATCAGTTTTGTTACTTCATATAATCCAATATATCCAAGTGAAATCGTTGAATATCCATCCATAAGTAGTGGATCAATCACCGCACCTTGCGGTAAACGAGCAATCGCACCGTACTGCCAATGAATTGGAGACTCATCCGATAACGTTCCTTTTAACGCATTGTGACGGCACATTAACGCCTCATAACATAAATCTAAACGGTTATCAAGCAAGTTCCAGAACTTCTCCTCATCCCCAGCTGCCACAATTCCAATCTGAGGCAAGTTTAAGCTGACAACCCCTTGATTAAAACGGCCTTCAAATTTATAATTTCCTTCTTCATCTTTCCACGGAGAAAGGAAACTACGACACAAGTGAGATGTACATTTCTATACTGGTTACTCACTCTGACTATATCTTCGCTCAGGATTCCCACATCCATCAACGCGCCTTGCACTTCCAATGGGGGCATCTCCCACTGTACTCTACTCACTTACTCACTCTCAAAGAGAGCTACGTTTTCGATAGTCGATTGACTTTCCATGTAGTCTTCATGATGTTTTTCATTGATTGATAACTTACATGGCTTAGCACTGGATTACCATATGCAAAACACTTAGGCTTCCCAGTTAGCACATTCTTAAACAGTCATTTCCTACTGCTCCACTTCTGTGTAGAATGCACACCTGTTACGCACATAACAGTTCACAAGGTTTTACATGGGCCGTTCCTTGACCCATTGGGCTAAATACATTTCCTTCATAAATCTTCTTCATCTCTTTAGCAGAAATATAATCAGGATATAAACGTTTTGAACTACATTCTACTGCTAACTCAGTAATGTAATCATACTTCCCACCTTCTAAACAGTTATGTTCATGTAAAACATAAACTAGTTTTGGGAAGGTTGGTGTTGTATAAATTCCTTTTTCATTTTTAATTCCTTGAATACGCTGTTTTAAAACCTCCGCAATAATTAGAGCTACTTCTTCAGCATATTCATCTTCTTCATCTAGATTTAAAAATAATGTAACAAATGGGCTTTGCGTTCCCAAATCCCTTATTTCTAAGGGGACTGACTATCTCTTCATCCGTTCTGGATGGGTGGCGCTTCGGAAAAAGGAGTTTCACCTCTAACCTACTCCCTAACGGGATAGTCGATACACCTTCCTCTATAAGAGGCTTGGCACGATATTGGCATATCTAAAAAGCTTTCGTCCCATGACTAAATCTACATGAAAATATTAGGGGCTAGTTATACTTCAAACTTTTTAGAGTTAGCGTTCATCGTTAGCATTTCCAATTAGTTAAGATTTACATTCTTTTAATAGCTCATCTCACCTTTTTATTCAATCTAGCTTCAAATCGCATCCTCTCTAGAAAGTCTCTAACTTGTACCTCAGCACGAAGCATTGCCAACGACAAGTTACTTCGACTTTTACGAGTAGGATAACCGCGACTTTCAGCTTTTTTTGGAAACACACCCTACATTTGTAGGTTCACCACCTGTTCACTTAATTATTCCTAATTAAGGCGGCCGTCATTAACCGTTTGTTGTCATTAATGTATTAATTTGGTATTGAATGGTTTGCACACCTGATGCTAATTCTTTATTCATTAATTTTTGAACCGCTTGATCTAACTCTTGTGGCGATGAAACGCAATCTTTTAATAAATCATAGTACTTCATCTTACTACGACGAAGGTATTTTCCAAGATGACGAATATCAATCGATTGTCCACCGTATTGACTACTTGCGACTTGGGCAATAATTTGCGTCATCACCGTACAAGCAACTTGAAAACTTTTTGGACTTTCAATCATTCGCTTATTAATAACCGTTCCGTTATCTAGCATATCTTTAATATTAATTAAACAGCAATTAAAGATCGACTGCATGAAATAATCCATATCATGAAAATGTAAAACCCCTTCATCATGGGCCTGCACAATACGTGCCGGTAATTTCTTACGTCGTGTAATATCCTTTGATACCTCACCCGCAATTAAATCACGCTGAGTAGAAGCCATCATTGGATTTTTATTTGAATTTTCATTCATAACTTCTTCATTACTTAAATCAATTAAACTTAAAATACTATCATCTGTTGTATTTGTTTCACGCTTAAACTGTTGAATCGCACGATACCCTTCATAGGCCTTGGCTGTTAATTCATGACCGTTCTCAATCAACTTTAAATAAACATACGTCTCGATTTGAAAAATCGTCGGCATTGTTTGTAAATGTTCAAAAGTTAAATTAATTTCATGGGCAATCTTCTCTGCGATTTCCTTATCGATTACTCCACTTCCATATTTCATTGCCTTTAAAATTGCTTGATAAATTTTGGATTCATCAAATGCAACATGGCTGCCATCACGTTTAATCACTTCTCGCACAGTATCACCCCTTTACGAATAAAAATCTCCACCTTTTGTCAGTCGCATTTCATCGAAAAAACACAAAAGATGCAGATTTAGTATATACATCGTACTAAAATTTTTAGCATAATTCAAGCAAAGTTTTAATGTAAATTTCCTAGATTATTTTCATTAAAATTGAAAACATTTACTGCTTTACTTTTAATCTTTTTTCTGTTTTTTTTATTTTAATTGCCTCCTCTACCCTATATTTTATTAAATAAAAAATAGGTTTATTCTAACACAATCTGAAGCTTCTCCCTTATCATCTTTACCACTTAAATCTGCTGTTTTAACTAACAAAAAGATAGTCGTAAAAAGAATCTACGACTATCTTTTTTGCTTATTTTCTTTCAATGCCTTTGATCGGTAAAATCATTACAACTGTCATAAAAATGACTCCCATCGCAGCTAGTCCTACATATCCAATTTCAAAACAGATGGATAACCATCTGATAAATGAAAAAGTGTCAATTTACCTAACTTACACACTTCAAAAAGTCTTGGTCAGCTAACCAACTATAACTGATTGAGAATAGAAAAGCCCCAACAAGCTTATTCGCTATTAATTAGAATCTCACCTGCAGCAACTTGCTTTGAAACTAAATGTGACTTAATGATTGAAAGAGCTTTTTCATCTAGTCCTTTTAAAAAAGGATAATCTTCCATTAATGATGCTAACATCGGATTCTCCCGCTGTGAATAAAAATTTAATGTCGTTTAATCACTTGGCCAATGATCGAAAAGATGATAAACATGATGGCATTCACAATAACCACACTGGCCCCTGCTGGAGTGGCATATAAAAAAGAAACGGTCATTCCAACAAAGAAGCAAGCCACTGAGATAATTCCTGATGAAATAATCACATGTTTAAAACTATTAAACACACGCATCGATGTTAAGGCTGGGAAGATAATTAAACTTGAAATCAGCATCGTTCCCATAATTCGCATCCCAAGAACAATGGTGATTGCCGTTAAAAAAGCGATTAACATATTATAAAGTTCAACTTTCACCCCTGTTGCTTTTGCAAAGGTCTCATCAAATGTCGTTGCAAAAATACGATCATAAAAAATAACAAATAAAGCAAAAACAAGGATGGATAAAATGACACTAATTTTGACATCCCCTGGTGTCATCGCTAAAATACTTCCAAACATGTAACTATTAATATCAGCATTCAATCCACTGGTTAATGACGTTACCGTGACCCCAATGGCAATAGAAGTACTTGAAATTAAAGCAATAGCGGCATCACCTTTAATTTTACTATTTTGAGAAATTCGTAATAAGAAAAACGCCGCAATCACCACCACAGGAACCGCAACATTTAATGGAGCTAAATTCATCGCAAAGGCAATCGAAAGAGCTCCAAATCCAACATGTGATAATCCATCACCAATCATCGAATAACGCTTTAAAACTAAACTCACACCAAGCAATGCCGCACATAAGGAAACTGCACTTCCAACAACAATCGCACGAACCATAAAACCATAGGAAAACATTTCTTGCCAAATATTAAACATGCGTCACCCCTCCTACATGCTCACACGCATTGGTATAACATAAATATTCTTCTGGGGTTCCATAAAACACCACTTCTTTATTTAATCTTAAAATTTTTGTTGCATGCGTTAGTCCACTATTCATATCATGAGTCACCATAATAATACTCATTTTATATTCTTTATTTAACTCTTCAATGATTTGATAAAGATTTTCAGTTGTCACCGGATCAAGTCCTGTCACCGGTTCATCTAATAATAAAATCTTCTCTGAGGCACATAAAGCACGAGCAATTAGTACTCGTTGCTGTTGACCTCCTGATAAGTCACGATAACATTTGTTTTTTAAATGCTCAATTTTTAATTTACGTAAATTTTCAAGCGCACGTTTTTTTTCTTTTGATGAATAAAAGGGACGCCACCCACGTTTATTTAAACATCCTGATAACACAACTTCAAATACAGAAGCGGGAAAATCTCGCTGAACAACGGTCTGTTGAGGAAGGTACCCAATATCATGACTTCTTAGTTGATGACCATATTGAATACTTCCTGATTTAGGCGTGACTAATCCTAGAATTGATTTCATTAACGTACTTTTTCCTGATCCATTATCCCCAATAATACATAAATAATCGCCTTCATTTAATTCAAATGTAATATCTTTTAATGCTTCCGTTTGATCATATGAAACATTAAGTTGTTGACAAGATAAAATACTCATATTAATTCAGTCCCATTCTTAAATTTTCAACATTTTGTTTCATTAATGATAAATAAGTTACACCTTGATTAAAGTCTTCTTTTGAAACGTTGTGACATGAATGTAATAATAACATTTGTGCGCCTGTTTCGTCACTGATCATTTGTGCAATTTTAGGGTCTACAAGCTCTTCATAATAAATAGCTGGAATTTCCTGTTCTTTAATATCACTAATCATTTGTGCAACTAAAGCAGCACTCGGTTCCGCTTCAAATGGGGCCGATACATAATGAATGCCATACTCGTTCGTTAAATATTGCATCGCAAAACGTCCTGCATGATAAATCGTATCTCGTTTAGCATTGTCTACCACTTCTTCAAATTCATCATCTAATTCCTCTAATTCTGATAAATAATTTGTCGCATTTTCTTCATAATAAGTGGAATTTTCTGGATCAATCTCACATAATGCTTCTAAAATATTATTCACCATGATCATCGCATTTTTAGGACTTGTCCAAATATGCGGATCATAAGCATGATAATGTCCCTCTTCTTCCTCGTGACCGTGTTCATCTTCTTCATCATGATCATGTTCATGCTCTTCACACTCTTCTGTCTGATTAGGGGCTAAAAACGAAACATCATTTGAAACATCTAATACATAGACAGAATCACTATCAATACTTTCAATCATCGTATGCGCCCATTGTTCCATTGATTCACCTGTATAAATAAATAAATCAGCTTTATTAATTTTAATCATATCTGCTGGCGTTGGTTCATAAGAATGGGCTTCCATTCCTGGTGGTAATAATAAGGTAACGTCTGCTTTATCTCCTGCAATGACGCGAGCAAAGTCATACTGTGGAAATAAAGTCGTGATAATTTGTAGTTTTTCTGACTCACTTTTCATTGATGAATCACTCTCACATCCAACTAAAACGAATAATAAACTCATAATCGTAAATAAAATACGTCTAACATTTCCCATTAAAATTCCTCCTACAAAAGTTGTCCTTAATTATGTTATGTCTATTGTAGCATATTTTCATACAAATGATAACCATTATCGTTTAGCTTGAATATATGTGCATTTACTCATATATATTTACAAGATAAAACTATTGCTACTTCTCTATTTGTAAAAATGACATTAATAATCGTATATTTGTTCAATTTTATCATTTAAAAATTCTCCTACTTTTAGAAGATAGCCACAATTTTAATCTAGCGATTGATCCATATGACACTCAAAACGACATTAAAAAAGAGTGACTTATCCACGAAGCCACTCAAAAACTAAAATCATTGGAAAAGGATGACTAAAAAGACATCTAATAACAAAAATAACCTTAGAAAAAAGGCTAATTCAGCCCATTTATCTAAGGTTTTTCATCATTTTAGCCTTTATTTACGCTAATTTTTTTAATTAAAGGGACTTTTTCAGGGTCCTCCTTATCCATACTCTTTTTTCATTTAACTCAATTGCATGGCAATCACTTCATAATTCCTTTGTAGTCGTTCATCAGTTGGTCGATAACTTAGTGCTTTTTGGGCATAGATTAAGGCTTTTTCATAATTTCCTAACTGGTACTGACTAATCGCTCCTAAGTCATACGGCGTGTAATCCCATGCTTTAGGTTCTGTCATATAAACTAATGGACGCTCCTTAATTTCAAGTGCTTTTTCAATCATAAAAGCGACCCCTAACCAATCATTTTCTTGATAAAACTGCATGGCTAACTCAATATAACCTTCTCTTAAATACGGAGCTTCTTTTATCGCTTTAAAAAGCCATAGTTTAGCATGCTCATCATCGTCTAATCCTTTATAAGACCTAGCGATATATCGCATTGAGGCCGATCGTTCTGCATCCCAAGTGGCACTTGATAAAGATAAATGTTTTTTTAGCATCATAATCGCATCTTCATACTGATGATGAAAAAAATACTCTCTTCCTAAATAATGTGTATTACGATCATCATTTGGATTTTCTGTAACCGACAGCTCTAATAAAGATAAATAGTTTGATCGAGATTTAGTCGAATCAGGATAATGATTAAGTTGTACGCCTTTTAAATAAGTGACATTTTCAGGTTCCTGTCCTAAATACTTTAATACTTCATGAACCGGATAAATCCATTGATAATCATGTCTAGTATGTATTTTTTCATAATTAAAGACGCATCCTTCACTTCCATCTTCATTAAAACTCCATGTATAGCGATAGCGTCCTCGTTTAGTTTTCGATGTCCAATTTTCTTCAATGATTTGTCTCCATCCAGATACTAGGACTTCGTCTAAGTCTGTACAAACACAAACCTCACAATCATCAGGAACTAGCTTTAACGATTCATTTCTAGCCACATCAAATCTCCATGGATGAATGACTTTTTGTTCAACATGAACGCCTCGTTTTCTTAATTTCTCAACCGTTTGATCGGTTGAACCTGTGTCAAGCACATAAATTTCATCTGCCTCTTGCATCGAATCAACCCAACGATCGACGAATAATTCTTCATTTTTACAAATGGCATAAACACAAACTTTCATTTTTCATCTCCCCCTTCCACCTCTTTTAATAATACCTATTAAATGGTTAACACTTAAAAGCTAGATATCATTTCATATTCAAATGATGAAAAAGCATC
>artificially_reared_2__coassemble_207_pt1 | contig 37481 bp, 35 predicted proteins | sample artificially_reared_2__metabat2_low_PE_015 | metagenome-assembled genome bin artificially_reared_2 | reverse complement strand
CTTCTATTGAAATGTTAGATGTTTTTCAGATAGAGGACTTTTTCAGTGGCCTCATCTGAGATAGTCTTTTTTATGTCTTTATTAGTGATTAGTTTCAATAACGGCATATTTTCCATCTTTACGACGATATACGACGCAAACAGTATCGACTGCCATATCTCGATAAACGTAAAAATCATGACCTAATAACTCTAACTGCATAATAGCCTCTTCAACATCCATTGGTTTTAAATGAACATTTTTTATCTTATAAGGAATCTCATCATGTTTATTATAAACTTCTGGTGTATCATCCATATTGATAAAATAATTACTAATTCCTTCGCGTTCACGGATCTTCTTATTTGCTTTTGTTTTATGACGACGAATTTGACGTTCTAATTTATCTACCACTAAATCAATCGCTGCATATAAATCATCACTTTCTTCCTCGGCACGAAGAATAAACTGATTTCCTGGAATAGTAACTTCCACTTTTTGAATGACATCATAAATCTTAATGTAGACGCGAGCCTCTAAATCTTGATTAGTCGGCAAGAATCGTTGCAGACTGCCTACCTTTTCTTCAATGTAGTTTTTAATTGCATCTGTGACCACAAAACGATTAGCTCCCCTAATTTGAATTCTCATTAGAATCACTCCTATCTATCTGATGTACTTTTATTATAATACAAATTCTAAGCAATAGAAAGCGTTTTCCGATTTTTGTCGAACGTAAATTTTTTCTTAAAAATCTAATTGAAACTTGCTTTATTGTATTAATATTTCTTATTTAAGTTTAGTCAGTCATCCACCTATTTATACCTAGAAAACGATTATAAAAATTTACTGGATACGCTTAGTATAATTGTATCGTTTGATCGTTAGACAATTCGTTTGAAACGATTAATATGTCTACTGGCAACGGAAGTCTTTGTTTCACTTGCTCGATTAAAATGAAAAACCAAGGATAAGGTGCCTGACTATCAATCTCTAGAATGGTCACTTGGTTTCCTTTTTTCAGTTGCTTCTTAATCCGCCTTTCAAGAGCTGGCAAAAACAAATCAATTAAGATTACATCTCCTTTTTCTAAGCGAGTGATGACACCTTGAAGCCATTCGTTATTTTCAAATAAAACGGCGTCTTTTTTAAAAATAAAATTTGACTTACAGCGACAACAAAGTTTTAAAGGCGTTATCGATAAAAAATCATGAAATCTTTGGATAGTGATCTCTTGATGACAGACTAAACAGTTCATCTTACAGTTTCTCCTTTAATAGCTTTTGTTGTTGAGCCATTTGATTCATTCGCTTAATTTGTTCGCGTGCGCTATCCATTGCCTGAGTCACTCCATAATGAAACAACACAATCTCTCCATGGGGATAGCTTGGGTTTCTCCCCACTCTTCCACTAATTTGTACAAGAGCACTTTCTTCATATACCTCATGTTCAGCACAAAAAATTGCTACATCAATATTAGCTATCGTCACTCCACGCTCTAAAATCATTGTCGTAATAAGAAATTGCCCCATTCCTTCTTTAAATTTCTTCACCTTCTCGAGTCTGTCACTATCACTTGAATAGACAAAATCAACTTCTAACCTCATCAATTTCTTGAGTGCTTGTTGAAGAAGATGACCCGCTTCAATCGTTGGAACAAATAAAAGGGCTCGTCGTTGCGTCATAATCTTCTTCCTTATCCATTTTAAGACGACATGCGGAAGTAATCCTTTTTTCAAAGCTTGATCAAGATTTCCAGCCCATTGAAACTTAGGAATATCGAGCGCATACAAATGATATCTAGCAGGAATCAAACAACATTTAAGTGTCCCCTTTTTAATCGCAACTTGATCAGCTTTTGAAGGGGTTGCAGATAAATAAATAGTCGCGCAGGTTGGCTTACAAGCTTTTTTCGCTAATCTTGGTAACATCTCATCAAACGTATAAGGAAAGGCATCCACTTCATCAATAATTAATAAGTCAAAGGCTTGATAAAATCTAATTAATTGGTGAGTGGTACTAATGACAATATCTCCATAATCATTTTTCTCGTCTGAATGTCCATGAAGACCAATCACTTTAGCATGTGAAAAAGCTTGTTTAAGACGAGGAACTAACTCAATCACAACATCCGTTCTTGGAATCGCCCAACACACTCGTTTTTGTTGCTTTAATGCAAGAGATATCGTTTCAAACATCATTTCCGTTTTCCCAGCTCCACATACAGCCCAGATCAAGCCGACTTCATTTGTATTTAAAATTGATTTTGAAAAATTAGAAGCTTTTTGCTGAAGTAAAGATAATTTAAAATCCGCGTTTAATACATGTGCATTTTTAGAAATAGTCGGCTTAATTAATGAACGATAAAGATAATGCTCACTATCTACCATCTTAAAATCTAAGCATTGGCGGCAGTAAGTAATGGTTTTCTCGTGATATAAAAAGGTTCCGAACCATTCATCTGATTCATTCAAACAACGCTCACATCTTTTACTATTTACTCCCATAACCTTTACTACATCTTTTTCCTGAATAACGCCTTCTTCAATCCGTTTTAAGTACTCCTCTTCCGTCCATTCTCGTCCACTCACATCAACCATAAAAAAATCACCTCTAACATAAGCTACGTTACAGGTGATTCATTTCTTTTATTTAATCTTTTCTACCTGACAGCGGGGTAATAATGACTGGTAATCTTGTTGAATCACATGAGCTGTCTCAAATGTCATTGCATTTGCACTTGATAAGGCAATTGCTTTTTGAAGCATCGTCGATGGCTCGTCCCCTTCTGTCAACGAAAGACACATTGAGGCGACAACTGTATCTCCACAACCAAGTGTACTTTTCACTTCTACTTCTGGTGCTTTCCCTTTCCAAACTCCATGTTCAGAAACAAGCATCGCTCCTTCTTTACCAAGAGAAACTAACACATAGGTAATACCCTGTTTACAAATAGTTTGAGCATATTCAATCATTTGTTCATCTGTTGCCGTTTTTTGATTCATTAACCCAAGCATTTCATCTTTATTTGGCTTAATCAATTTTGCTTTTTCTTCAATAGCCACTTTTAGTAAAGGCCCTGATGTATCCACAATGACTTGATCACAATTTGCTTTAGCCACTTGAATAAGCTTTGTAAAATAAGCTTTATCAACTCCTTGAGGAGCACTCCCACAAATCGCGACAACCGTACTTTGCTTTGCTAGTTCTTCTACCTTTTGTAATAATTGATTAAGTTCAGAGGCATCAACTTTAGGACCTTTTTCAAGTAATTCAGTTCGCTTTCCTTTTGTATCGAATAGTTGAATATTTGTTCGAGTTGTTCCAGCAATTGAGACAAAATGATCATGAATCTTCTCTTCTTCAAAACATTGTCTAAAAATCGGAGCGACCATTCCTCCTAAAAAACCAGTTGCACTCACTTCATGATTAAAATCTCTTAAAACTTTAGCAACATCGATTCCTTTTCCGGCAGCAGATGCACTTAAAAGTTCAGCACGATTGGTTTCACCAATCTCAATATGATCAATTTGCATTAATTTATCTAATGCAGGATTTAACGTTACAGTTGTAATCACTAACCTCACACTCCTTTGAGTTTAGTATGCTCATGTTTAATCTATTCATTTATCACAGATGAGACAAACCTAAAGTTAAACAGTCTGATAACCTAAGAAAATAAAAAAGAAGCTATCGAAGTTAGATAAACTTAATTACCCATTGTTCGATAGCTTCTTCAAAAATATGATTACTCTGATTTAGAGTGACGTTTATTTGTTAATTGTATAGTATATCCAATCACTAAAAGAATCGTTCCTACTACTAACCAATTCATTAAATATCCATACCCTGTTTCTGGTGTTACTATAGAAGCGTTATTTCCGTTTCCATTGTTGTTTCCGTTTCCGTTGTTGTTTCCGTTTCCGTTGTTATTTCCATTTCCGTTGTTGTTTCCGTTTCCGTTGTTGTTTCCGTTTCCATTGTTATTTCCGTTTCCGTTGTTATTTCCGTTTCCGTTGTTATTTCCGTTTCCGTTGTTATTTCCGTTTCCATTGTTATTTCCGTTTCCGTTGTTGTTTCCGTTTCCGTTGTTGTTTCCGTTTCCGTTGTTGTTTCCGTTTCCATTGTTATTTCCGTTTCCGTTGTTGTTTCCGTTTTCGCCATTATTTTCGTTTTCATTATTGTCTAATAACTGATTTAAATAATTAATGACTTCAGTATTACTTGGTGAAACCATTAACGATAAATAATGCGTGTCTTGTGCATTCTTTAATATTAAGTTATAAGTGATCTCTTGACGTGCGTTAGCAATCTTTACGATGACTTCATATCCATCAATTAACTTCTTAATTGATTCTACTGTTGCATTATCAGCTACTTGCAACACTAGTGGATTTTCCTTAGTTGCATCTCCTGAGACTGGCAATAACACACCTGTATCAATTTTATCTTTTAATGATTGTGGAACATTTACTTCCGCATCTTGTGACTCGTTAACTACAATAACTTCATCTGTATCGCGTACACGAATTCGTTTTCCAGCGGCATCTTCGGCTGCTAAACCAATAACTGATAATGTATCACCTACTTGAATACGTGATGACCATGTTTCAGGTTGATCTCCTGATGTTCCACCACCAATATATCCGTTGATATGAACACGAGCATCTCCCGAACCATCGTTAATAATAATGTTTCCGGCTTTTACATCAATTGATTTAACAATTCCTTGAGCAGATACTAGTAATCCTTCATACTTTTCTAACATACTGTCTGCTGTTGATAAAGCTGTTGCGTCAACTAAGTTAATTGATTCATTGATAATCTCTACGTCAGTTAATTCTTGAACTTCACCTAATTGCGTATCCCCTTCATATGATCCAACGACTCCAGTAATACGTACCTTTTGCCCTAATTTTAACTTTGTATTAGCAATCGGATGAATTGTAATTCCACCTGTTTCATCTTGTACATAAACAACATCGAAGAATGATGTTAATGGATTTGAGTTTCCAGCTGTTACGATTCCTTCAATCGTACGAGTTTCACCTTTTAAATCCGGTTCATTATCTCCGTTTTCATCAACATGTAACTCAGCAATCGGTGTAATTTGTGCTGCTTTTGCTGGAGCTAAATCATTAATAAGATTTTTGATGATCGTACGATTTGAATAATCACGGTTTGGATCAGCTTCAAAATCTGAGAAGAACGTCACACCTGAAGCCACAATTTTCGAACCGTTTGGCAACGTTTCAACCGCTAAAGCAATAATATCATTTCCAGAAACAGGTGTATTATCACCTTTTTTATCTGCATCATCACTTTGTGTTGTTTCGTGTCCACGCACAACAGCATCTATATTTTTTGCCCCTTGTGGAATTAATACTGAGTTTCCACTATAGAAACTAAATTTATAGTCCGTATTCTTAGCATTTCCTTGCTCGATTTTACCAAAGTCTATTCCTTTAGTATAAATACTTTCTTCATTATAATCATCAAAGTATAAACGATAAGTTTGTCCACCATTTTCTACTGGATCGATGACTTGATCGTCATTAAAACGAATAGTTGCTCCAATTGATTCTAAAATTTTATTTCCTTGAGTGGCGTTTTGATATTCTCCTTCTGCATCTTTATAATCTGCTTTAGACGTAATAATTAAATCTCCACCCGCTTCAACAAAAGCTTTAATTGCCAAAACTTCATCATCACTATAATAAAACTTATCACTTGGATCCGTAATGATTAATACATCAATTCCGTTTAATATTTCTGGGGTAATCGTCTCTTTATTGATTTTAACAATTCCACCTTCTTGACCAACTAGCTCCGTTACATATTTCATGTTATCTGGATAAGTTCCTGTCACATAGCCATTTTCCTTACTTCCATCAATTAAAACATGACTAACTTCAGTTGTATCAAATGTTCTTACTTCAATACGCTCTGTATAAGTACGTTCTGCGCCATTAATGTTTAATGTAATGACCGCTTCGATTACGTTTTTACCTTTTTTAGTTAGTGGAAATTTAGCACTTAACGTTGCTGTATCTGACGGAGCAATATTTGCTAAAACATCTTTAGCTACAGCTGTTGTTGAACCATTTAAGAAATATTCTACTTTTACATTTGTAATAGCAGTTGGTTCATTATTATAAACAACTGCATCAACTGTAACCTCATCTCCAACTAATAATTTTGAAGAACTTGCTGTTACACTTGAAATCCCAACATTTTCTTTTTCGCCAATCCACACTGGAGCCGTTACCGCGATATCTAAATCATTTTGTGTTACTTTAACATAGTAGTATGTTGATGAAACTTCTGGTTCAAATGAGAATGCCCACTCTTTCTCTGTTGCATCAACATCCGTAATTTCATGAGCAACACGTCCACCATCTGTAATTAATTGAATTTTATCAATTGTATCTGAAGCATCTGGATCCATTACTTTGATGTAAACTTCAGCTGAATCTTGTTCAGATAAAATTGATCCCATTGTTGCCCCATTTAACTCGTAGGAAATGTGTAAGTTTTCATCTTCCGTTGAATAAACGCGGCGTTCACGAATCGCTTCATATAAACTATCGCGTGTTAACTCTTCAGCTTCAATAACTGTACGAGCTGTATTGGCATTTCCCCATAAACCTTTATGATTATCTTGATTGTTTGTAGGAGCAACATGCCATCCTTTATCTAATGCACGTGTATAATACTCATATGATGGGAAGTGTGCACTACTGCGAATTGGTCCATCACCATTTCCAACTTCAATTAATGTAATTAACTCGTCAATTTCTTCATCATAAAAACCAAAATCTACGAAATCTCCGAATGTTGTCCCTGGGTGATTGAACTGTGAAACAGATTGTGATTGGGTTTTTAAAGCTTCGTAATAATTACGTAAATTCATCGCAGCATTTGTACGAGTTTCGAATCCTTGTGTATTGAATGTATTCATATGACCGTACTTTCCAGTACCTGCTGACCATGTCATCTCATAGGCATAAATAGCTGTAAACTCATGATCTTTATTATATTTATCTGCCGCACTTAATCCAGTTTGCCATTTCTCACTCATTGATCCATCAGCAATATTTGCCTCTGTATCATTATCAAACGAGTTTGAGTGGTCTGTTACAGCTAAGAAGTCTACACCGGCTTTATCTTTAGCATAAGTGTAAGCATCATCAATTGATCCAGCACCATCTGATAAATTAGTATGTGAGTGTAATTGACCAAAGTATAAGTTTCGTGCCACATCCGCTACCTTAAATGTCCACTCTTTTTCAGTTTCATTACCTGCTTTATCTGCTAATTGTAACTTCACTGTATAAGTTCCATTTTCTAATGCTTCATCAACTTGGTAACTTAGTTCTGTTTCAGTCACTACTGCTTTATCGGTAATATCATTTTCATTAAAGAATAACTTAATTGAATCGATATTAATTCCTGAACGATCACAATATTTAGCTGAAATTTTAGGTGTTTTATTTTTACCTAAGTTTGCGTTATCAGCAGGTGAAACTGATGTAATTTCTGGTTTCGTGTAATCATCTGATGAAACTTTAACTGTCATTGTTTCTGAGGTTGCTTTATTTCCTTCAATATCAGAAGCTTCAATCTTATATTCAATTCCTTTAGCATCTAATTCTTTCTTAGAAATAATACCTTGATAAACACCATCTATCAATCCCATTGGAACTGATTTAAACTCCTCTGTTCCAATCACGCGATAAAATAACGTGACATCTCCCACTTTACGATTATCTGTTACCTTAGCTTTAACAGTCATATCATAATCTAAATTTCCTGAATCTACGATATCAACTAACGAAATGACTGGCGCTTCAGTATCCCCTTCTTTTTCCCCTAATGCTTGTGCATATAAGCTCATATCATCAAAGGCAATATTCATTTGTCCTTTTTCTTCAATATAAATTCGAATACGTGTTGCATCTTCTGGAATACGAACTCCGTAGTTTTCGTATTTCGCTTCAAATGAGTTAAACATCGCTAAGTCTTTCCACTCATCTTTGAAATTTGATTGATACTGTACACGTAAAACTGTTGTACCACTTGCCTGTGAGCTATTTCCTTTAGCTGCAAATTTCAATAATCCATTTTCAACTAAACGGAACTCCTCAGTTGTAATGTATTGTCCTTTTTTAGAGAATTTAACGGAAGGAGCTGCTACGTTTCCAGAATTATACTTATCGTCACTTGTTGAGTTAGTTTCCCATCCCTCAGCTAGTTTAGGAAAATCTTTAAATCCTTCGTTAAAAACAGTAACAGGATAATCTTTACTTTCTGTCACTTCAATACGTTTTTGTCCGACATATTTCTTACCATCAATCATTGTTGTTGCAGCAACTTGACTAACTCCTGTCGCTAACGCTTGCATTTTTCCTGCATCATTAACTTTTAAAACATTTGATTCTGTTGATTCAAATGTAACATCTGAGACTACTTCTCCTTCAGTCGTTGTCACTTGTAATGTCGAAGTCATTCCAACTTCAAGTGTTGAGGCACCAGATACAACTAATTCACCATAAGCATCCACTTCTGGTTTAGACTCTGAATCGTTGCCTGGTGTTTCTTCTGTTGAATCTTCTCCCATTGTTCCCGTTCCATAAATAGCAATATCATCGATTGAAATATTTCCTAATGATTTTTTAATTCCAAATCGAACTTGAGTAACGGCTTGTGAAAGATCAAATGTTAATGTCTCTTTTTCTTCGGTAATAACATCTTCAAAAATAATCTTCCATTCATTATTTTCTAAAACTTCAACAATAAGTTGTGATGTGAAACCATTGTTTCCACCATTTCCTTTTGTTAAAAACGATAATTTCCCTTGAGATTCCAATTTAAAGATGGGTGATGTTAATGTCTGTCCGCTTTGTTCTAATTTTACAGCAGGTGCATTTTCACCACTTTGTGCAATATTATTATAAATTGGACGCTCTACCTTTGTATTAGCTTCCACCCAACCTTCAGGCATCTCTACCTTGTAGTTATCAAAACCTTCTTTAAAGATTAAAGATTGTTCTACTTCCGAAAAAATCTCCTGTGCGTAGACTTTTGGGCTTGGAATAATTATTCCTGATGTTACGATACTAAAAGCTAACGTACTATTTAGTATCTTTTTAAAAAATACTGTCCTCATATGATCCTCCACTTATTTATTTGCTGTTATATGATTGGCCTTTTATAACAACTAAAACAAATTATACCAAATTAACTCAATTTTTTTGTTATTTTTTTGTAATAAATTAATTATTTTGTAAAATTATAGAATTTAAAAAGCTATCTCATTGTGAGATAGCTTTCTTTAACTATATTTTTTTATACATATAGGCGGCAATTAAAACTGTGATTGGAACAGTAATAACAATTCCAATACTTCCAGCTAATCCCTGAACTAACTCTGTTCCAAGAACATCTAAGTTAATTAACTGCATTTCGCTAATTGTTGCGGAGTAAATTAAAATAGCAGTAGTTAATGAACCTCCAGCTAAGGCTAAGATCAGTGTATTAGTCATTGTTCCGATCATATCTGTTCCGACATTCATTCCACTTTGAATTAATTCTTTCATCGTTAATTTTGAGTTAACAGAAACTAATTCAAACATCGAAGAGGAAATAGACATAGCTACATCCATTACAGCTCCTAAAGAAGCGATTAAAATTGATGCTAACAGTAATCCTTTTACCTGAAGCTTACTCGTTTCAGATACATAAAGTAATGCCTCAGTATCTTGCATTGTTCCACCTGATAAATGAGCTAAGTCACTGAAAATATAAGCGATTAATGTTGCAATTAGGACACCTGCTAATGTTCCTAAAATAGCAGTCAGAGATTTTTTGTTTAATCCCGCTACTAACCATAAAGTGACTAATGTGCTTAAAACAACAATAATAAGAGCAGCTAATACAGGATGCATTCCTCCTAACATTAACGGTAACATTAAAAAAATCACACAAATTCCTGTAAAGAATAAAGAGACTAATGACTTAACACCTTTAAATTTCCCAATCCACGTGACTAAGGCACAAAAAATAACTCCTAATAAAACTAATACGTGGTGGCGCTTATAACTACTAACAGTCAAATCAAGAATTTCTCCTTCATCTAAATAAGCACCGACAATAATATTTGTTCCCGGTTTAACAATTGTGTTATATAAGCGGCTAATATGATTTTTAAATGTATACTCGTTTCCTTCATATGGCCCATCTGTTAACTTTACACGTATTTCTTGTATACCAACTATAAATTCTTCGGTATAGTTATCAGGCCCAAGATCTTCATCTTGAACTTCTAATACCGTTGCACCGTAATATTGAACGTCACGATTTAATCGATTCGGTAAATATCCACCTTCAAAAATTAATCCTGAAATCCAAACAATAAATCCTGAAACAATCATAACCAATACTAAAGGTAATCCTTCTCTACTCCAATTTCTCATTAAAAATCCTCCTAGTTGTGTCTAATCCTCTAACATACATTTCAATAAAAATGGAATGTTATACCTATTAAGTATACACCACTACAATAAATAACAAAATATTGCAATTATTGATATTTGATAAAGTTATCTCTGTCTATTGCGAATAAGTATGACCTAAAATTTTTTAAATCTACCACATCAATAATCATTAAAGCACATTAAAAATTTGAAGAGGATCATCTACTATGTTTTAAGAATTTTCCACATTTTTAAAAGTAACACACTAAGTTAAATAAAAAATGAGACTATCTCTTTTGAGATAGTCTCATTTTTTATTTATGTTTAACCCATCCAATAGCTACAGCACCTGGTCCACCATGAACGGCAACAACAAGTGAGATTGGATAAATTTTAACTTCATGATTTGGATAAGCTGCTTGTAATTCAGCTTGAGCGATTTTTGCTCCTTCTTCATTTCCAATATGCATAACGACTAATTGATAATCTTCTGTTAAATTAGCTTCTTTACCAATTTCGATTAAACGTTTTAATGATTTCTTAAACGTACGGATTTTTTCAATAGCTTGTAAGGTTCCATCAGGTTGAATTTGACAAATTGGTTTAATTTGTAGTAAGCTTCCGATTGCTGCTTCAACGTTTGATAAACGTCCACCTTTACGTAAGTTCGTTAAATCATTAATCGCTGCATAGAATTGATTATTTTCACGGATCATTTCTAAGTATTCAAGGATTTCTTGTGCTGAAGCACCTTCTTGTGCTTTTTTCGCTGCATAAACCGCAAACATTCCTTGTGTATACGTGACAGTACGTGAATCAAAGACATGAATATGATCTTTATTGACCATTTCAGCACATGTTTTCGCTGTTTGGTGACTTCCACTTAACTGACTTGAAATGTTAATGTGAATAATATCTTCATATCCTTGTGCAAATAATGATTCATATAATTCGATCGTTTGCCCTGGTGAAGGTTGTGATGTAGTTGGTAATCCACTATAGTTTGCACAACGATCTATAAATTCTTCGGGTGTCATATCAATAAATTCACGGTAAGACTCTGTTCCAAACACAATTGAAATATAGTTTATATGAATATTTAATGCTTTAAGTTCTTCAGCAGGAATACATCCTGTGCTGTCAGATACGATTGCAACTTTTACCATATCTTTACCTCCCAAGATAGTTTAATTATATATTATATTGTTCAGGCATCCAGCAGGCTCCTACTCCACCACGTCCGAAGTGGATCGCCATAACTGGCCCAATCTCGTTTCCTACATGTACCTCTACTAATTCTTTACATGCTTCTTCCATTAATGCTTTTAATTCGTTAGCACCTTCAATAGCATTAACGTGTGTAATACGAACAATTTGTTTTCCTGATTTTTCAACATCTGCACGTAAACGTTCAACAATCCACTTAAACACACGCTTTTTCGTACGTACTTTATCAAAAACGTCTAACTTACCATCCGATAATCCGATGATAGGTTTAATATTTAATAAATTTCCGATGCTAGCTGCTGTTTTTGATAAACGTCCTGTATGAACTAATGTATTCAAGTCGTCCACATATAAGTACATCGGACCACGTGTTTTATAAAAATCAACGACTTTTATAATCTCTTCAATACTTTTCCCTTCTTTTAAAAGCTCGCACACGCGAATCAATACATTTTCGACTCCAATAGATGCTGTATTCGTATCGATCACTGTGATACGATCTTCAGCGCCCTCAATCATCGTACTTGCAATACGGGCTGAATTCACCGTTCCACTGACATTATTTGTACAGAATAATCCTAAAATATAGTCATACTTCTCAATTAAGTCTGTGTATAACTGAACAAACTCCTCCGGTGCTGGTTGTGATGTGGAATAGTTGGCACCTTCATCAATCATACGAAATAATCGATCATTATCAATCTCTTTTTGTTCTGCATAAGCTTTACCATCAACAATAACATTTAAATATCCATAATATACGTCTGGATATCGTTCTAAATCAACTGAAGTTAAGTTAGTAAGACTGTCTGTTACAATAGCGACTTTCATAATCCACCTCATTATTTTATCTATCATTATTATAGCATATTTTCACTTCACTAAAATGTACGACTACTCATTATGGACAAAAAATAGTTTTATTTTCAAACCTTCTTTATATTTTAGCGAAAAAATCAAAAATGTCAACTTACCTATGTAGATTTAATAGATTAACGGATGCTCCTTATAAAAATCATGTCTAAAGTTATATCAAAGGACTTACTGTTTTATGTTATAATAAAAACAAACTAATTGAGGTGATGTCTTTGGAACGTTATTTAATGGTCGCTCAAGATGGTGAACATGAAATTATTGTCGATAAATCTCGTTTTATTTGTCATGTCAAACGGGTTTATACGGATCAAGAGGCGATGGAATTTATTAAAGAGATTAAAAAGCTTCATTGGAATGCCACTCATAACTGCTCTGCTTATCAAATCGGAGATTTCAATGAAATTCAAAAAGCAAATGATGACGGTGAACCAAGTGGAACGGCAGGAGTTCCTATGCTTGAGGTTCTTCGTAAACAAGGAATTAAAAATTGCGTGGTCGTTGTGACTCGCTACTTTGGTGGAATTAAACTAGGGGCTGGTGGATTAATTCGTACATACGGAAAATCAGTTTCAGAAGCGATTAAAGAGCTCGGTTTAATCGAACGTAAAACGATGAAAACGATGTTTATAGAAGCAGACTACAATTTACTTGGAACGATTCAAAATCGATTAGAAGGAACAGATTTTTTAATTAGTCAAGTACACTATACGGATAAAGTCTCAGTTGAAGTCCTCATTGATGTAGATGCTGAAGAAACGTTTACCACTTGGATCATTGATATTACAAATGGTAAAGTTGAAGTTATTTCTGGTGATACCTCATTCAAAGAAGTTCCCTATCATCGTGAAGCATAAAAAACCATTATCCACAATCGTTGGATAATGGTTTTTTAATGACCGTTTTTAATAAATTTTTGATAAGCAACAAATCCCTGCTCTATTTTATTGAGGGCTGGTTCATAATAAGTTTTATTTCTCAAACGATTAGGTAAATACTGTTGTTTCACATAATGATTAGGATAATCATGTGGAAACTTGTATTCAACGCCATGCCCTAATTCTTTAGCTTTTACGTAATGAGCGTCTTTTAAGTGATTTGGAATATCTCCAATGTTTCCAGTTTTTAAATCAGACAATGCTTCATCAATTGCTGAAATCGCTGAATTGGATTTTGGACTATTCGCAAGTAAAATCACGGCTTGAGCTAACGGAATTCGAGCTTCAGGAAACCCAAGCTGCATGGCTGCATCTGTACAACTTTTGACAATTGAAATTGCTTGTGGATAAGCTAATCCAACATCTTCAGCTGCAATAACAAGTAATCGTCGACAAATAGAAGTCAAATCACCTGCTTGAATTAAACGAGCTAAGTAATGAATCGCCGCATCTGGGTCACTCCCGCGAATCGATTTTTGAAAAGCACTTATGGTATTGTAATGTTGGTCTCCAAATCGATCATAAGAAAATCCAGCTGTTACTGTACACTCACGTGCTACTTTCAAATCTAAAATAAATCCTTCTGTACGACAGTTTGGATAAAGTGCAATTTCTAATGCATTAAGTGCTCGTCTTAAATCACCATTTGCGACATTAGCAATGTAATTTAATGCCTCATCCTCATAAGTTAAGGGATATAAATAAAACTCTGATTCAACTAGTTCAACTGCTCGCTTCAATCCTTCAACGATTTCTTCTTTTGTTAGCGGCTTAAACTCTAAAATCGTTGAGCGACTTAAAATCGCACTAAAAATCGTAAAATAAGGATTTTCAGTCGTACTTGTAATTAAAGTAATTTGACCCGTTTCGATATATTTCAATAACGTTTGTTGTTGTTTTTTATTAAAATTTTGGATTTCATCTAAGTATAAAAAAATTCCATTCATTCCTTCAAGTGTATTGAGGCTTTGAATGATTTGTTTAATATCCTCTGTTTTAGCATCCGTCGCATTTAACTTATAAATCTTTTTGTTTGAAAGACTCGCAATAATATTAGCAATAGTTGTTTTTCCGGTCCCACTAGGCCCATAAAAAATAAGATTTGGGATATGATTGACTTCAATTAATTTTCTTAAAATCTGATTCTCTCCAATTAGATGTTGTTGCCCAACGACCTCGTCTAATGTTTTCGGACGAATTAAATCAGCTAACGGCTTCACTTATCTCACCTCTCTTTAATTTATTATGATGTAAACATCCTGCTTTTTATCTCTTTTATACAAAAATAAATGAGTATTTTAAATAATGATTCCTTTTAAAGAAAATGAATGTTTATCAATTGAAGTCAAAAGTTTTCTTTAAAAATCAATCTGATCTTATATATCATTCATAAAATATTATTGATGATAAAAAAGCTTCAGACGAGTGTCTGAAGCTTTTTTAATCACCTTAACGACGGCGAATTTTATCAATATGATCAAGCATGATTCCTGTTCCAACAACAACACAATGTAATGGATTGTCTGCAATAAAGACAGGAACATGTAGTTCATCTGCTAATAAACGGTCTAATCCGTGTAATAAAGCTCCACCACCAGTTAATACAATTCCTTTATTCATAATATCAGCTGATAATTCTGGAGGAGTTTGTTCAAGTACATTTTTTGCTGCATGAACGATAATACGTACTGATTCACGTAATGCTTCTTCAACTTCTGTTGATGAAATCGTAATCGTACGTGGTAATCCTGATACTAAATCACGTCCACGAACTTGTAATTCTTCTTCGCGTCCTTCTGGATAAACAGTAGCTACACTAATTTTAATTTCTTCTGCTGTACGATCACCGATTAATAACTTATAGTTTGTTTTAATGTAATCTACAATATCTTGGTCAAATCGATTACCAGCAATTTTAATTGATGCAGACGTTACGATATCTCCTAATGATAAAACAGCGATGTCTGCTGTTCCACCACCTACGTCAATTACCATGTTACCCGATGGTTTTGAAATGTCCATTCCAGCCCCTAATGCTGCAATCTTTGGTTCTTCTTCAATAAAAACTTCACGTGCCCCACATTTTTCTGCGGCTTCACGAATAGCATTTTTTTCAACTAATGTGATGTTAGTTGGGCAACAAATCATAATACGAGGTTGTGAAAGCATTCCTTTAATATTTAATGAATTAATAAAATGTTTTAACATCATCTCTGTCGCTTCAATGTCAGCAATAACTCCATCTTTCATTGGGCGAACAACTTCAATTTTTCCAGGTGTACGTCCAAGCATTTGGCGCGCTTCTTCACCAGCGGCAATCATACGTCCTGTTTGAGCATCAATTGATACAACAGATGGTTCTTCAAGAACGATTCCTTTGCCTTTTTCATATATTAATACGTTAGCAGTACCTAAGTCAATTCCGATATCTTTCGAAAATAGCATACTTTCCTTCCTCCAAACTAATTTTTCAGTATTAGTATGTCTAAATAATTCATCACTATTTTATATTTTATCACAATTATATAGGTACGACTATAGATTTTAAAATCTAAAAATTATTTTTCAACAAAAAAAGCACTAATTTTCATTAGTGCTTTTTTATTATTATAAATCACCTAATTTTTTATCCATCACTGTCTCTGGATTGACTTTAACTTCATCTTTTATCACTTCAAAGTGCACAACATTACCTGAATCAGGTTCTAATTGTGAAAGTCCTGTTTTACCAATGACAGCACCTTGTTTAATTTCATCTCCAGCTTTAACAGCTACATCATAAACACCAGTATAAACTGTTTGAACACCATTTTTATGTTCAATTGTCACAACTGTACCTTTTAGTACTTCATCTTTTACATTTAAAACTGTTCCAGATAAGGCTGCAACAACGTTTGTAGCTTCATTGTCAGAAGTTTTTAATGTTACACCTTTAGATTCATGTGTATACATTGTCTCACCTACTTGGTAAGAAAAAATACTATTTACTTGAACAGATGTATCTGCTGTTTGATCATAGAATGTTTTTGCTACAACAACATCTTCACCTTCAAGTGGAGACTTAATTACTTCTTGTAATAAAGCAACTGTTTCAGCATCTGTTGTTTTATTAACCGTTGTTGTTCCATCTTCATTTGTATAAACAACATCAGATGGATTAGATACTGCTGGATCATTAATTCCAGTTAGTGCTAATTGAACACCTGCGAACGTTGCTGATGCTCCTAATAATACGACTAACGCAAAACTAATTGGATCGATTTTTTTGAATAATTTTTTGTTTTTTAAATTTGTCATTCTTTCTTTGAATTTCATATAGTCATCACCTCACCGTTATGATGAGTACTTTTTTACCATCTTATTCATTTTTAGTAATATTTTTCAATTATATTTACATTTTGATAGTAATGACTAATGATTTCATCATAAGTTTTGCCTTGTTTAGCTAATTCATTGGCTCCATATTGACTCATTCCAACACCATGACCGTATCCATATGTCGTAATTGTCACTTTATTGTCAGAAAAATTAAGAGAAAAATCAGCTGATCTTAAACTTAAAATTTCTCTAAATTCACGTCCTGAATAGACTTTATCCCCTACTAAAATCTCATCTACGTTATTCCCCTCTGTTTTATTTAAAATGATAAAGCTATCTTTTGTTAACTTATTATTATCAAATTTAATACGAAGTTGATCGATTGTAAACTCAGTTTCTACCTCATAATTTGGAGCAGTTGTGTCCCATTCACTATTCACACTTTTTAAATAAGGATATGCAGTTGACCAGTAATCCTCTGAATTTTCTGTATATCCATTACTGATTGAAAAATAAAAAGGTTTAATCAGTTCTTCTTCATAGGTAATGACTTGACCAGCTGTTTCCATCACCGCTTGAGACACCTTTTCATAATAGACATCAAACTTATCCTTCCATTTTTCCTTTAACTGCTCATTATCTAAATAAACTTGGTGTTTGACGGTATCATAAATAGCATCTTGAGAGTTGAGTAGCTGCATCGTATACGTTCTTGCTGCCACTGCTTGGGCTTTTAAAGCTTCAAGTTCATATAAAGCTGGCATCTCTCCTGAAACAACCCCGATTAAGTAAGTTTCTAACGGAAGATCAATATACTCATTTTTTTCTTCTCGAAAAACAGTCACCGTTTGCTCTTTTGCTATTGATCCGCTTGTTTCTGTATTATTTTGCTGATTTTTCTCAATAGAAGATGAACCTATTGGTTTTTCAATTAATTCACCCGTTGTCTTAGCTTGATAAATGACTTGAAATGAGAGTGGAATTGAAATTAATGTTACAAGAAAAATAACGACTGCTACTACAATTTTTTTCATATAATCACCTATCTCTTTTGAAATACATACTATTTCAATGTATGTTCGAGATTAGGTAATATGCTTATTCTTAAAAAATTTCTTTAATTAAAGTAAAGATATCCACAAAATAATCTAAAAATAACTTACTAATACTGACTGTTAATATAAAATACAACAGAATCATTTCACTTTTTCCTGTTCCTCTTTTAAAAAGTTGTTCTAACCTCAAAGACATTAAAACTTTAAAAACAATCGGTAACATTAAAATATAGAAGATAATCATAAAATAAACTTTAATATTCATCATCTTTCCCTCCTAAACAATAGAGCTTTATTCTTAAGTTTTATTTTACAGGTATGATTCGTTTATTTAAAGAAATTTAGAATTTATTCTAGTATAAAATCTATTTTAACTAATTATAACTATCTGTTTTAACACCATATCTTCACCTCATATGAAGGATTATGATGATTCAAAACTATTCTTCTTATTAGATTAAACGAGTCTTTTGTAAATAAAAAAAGAAGGCAAGTGCCTTCTTTTTTATCCAGAGATTCTTTTTTCACCAACTCGTATTTGGTTGAGAAGTTTTGTAATTTCCATTTCAGATCGAATTAAATCTTCTCGTGTTTTAGCATTTTGTTTTTGACGTTCATTACGTTCAAGTTCCATTTTAGTACGTGCAACATCAATGTCTTCAGCCATCATCGCATCATTTGATAAGACATTAATGTGGTTATTAGATACCTCAAAAATCCCGCTATCAATGGCAATATATGAACTTTCTCCATTCATATCAATACGTAACTCTCCAACACCTAAAGGTGTCATCATTGGAATATGATTGTGTAAAACAGCAAAATCTCCATCAATTCCACGAGCAAAGACGCGTTCTGCTTCTCCATCGAATACAAGTTTATCTGGTGTTACTACGCGAATCGTCATTACTGACACAGTACCACCTCACACTATTTCATCTTATTAGCTTTTTCGATAGCTTGTTCGATTGTTCCAACTAAGCGGAATGCTTCTTCTGGTAAATCGTCATGTTTTCCTTCAAGAATTTCTTTAAATCCACGAACCGTTTCAGAAACTGGTACATAAGCCCCTTTTAATCCTGTAAACTGTTCTGCAACGTGGAAGCTTTGTGATAAGAATAATTGGATACGACGTGCGCGGTGTACCACTTTCTTATCTTCATCACTTAATTCATCCATACCTAAGATAGCGATGATGTCTTGTAATTCACGGTAACGTTGTAAAGTCATCTGAACTTGACGAGCTACATCGTAATGTTCTTGACCAATGATATCTGGTGATAAAGCGCGTGATGTTGATGCTAATGGGTCTACTGCTGGATAGATCCCCATCGCAGCAATACGACGCTCTAAGTTTGTTGTTGCGTCTAAGTGAGCGAATGTTGTAGCTGGCGCTGGGTCAGTGTAGTCATCCGCAGGTACGTATACAGCTTGGATTGAAGTGATTGATCCTTGTTTTGTTGATGTGATACGTTCTTGTAATTGTCCCATCTCTGTTGCTAATGTTGGTTGGTATCCTACCGCTGATGGCATACGTCCTAATAAGGCAGAAACCTCAGAACCTGCTTGTGTGAAACGGAAGATGTTATCGATGAATAATAATACGTCTTGTTTCATTTCATCACGGAAATACTCAGCCATTGTTAATCCTGTTAAAGCAACACGTAAACGTGCACCAGGTGGTTCATTCATTTGTCCAAATACCATGGCAGTTTTGTTAATTACTCCTGATTCAGTCATCTCATGGTATAAGTCGTTCCCTTCACGAGTACGTTCTCCTACACCTGCGAATACCGAAATCCCACCATGCTCTTGTGCGATGTTATTAATTAATTCCTGAATTAATACAGTTTTACCTACTCCGGCACCACCGAATAATCCGATTTTTCCACCCTTAATATAAGGTGCTAATAAGTCAACAACTTTAATTCCTGTTTCAAGAATTTCAACATTTGTTGATAACTCATCAAACTTAGGAGCCTCTTTATGAATTCCCTCACGAGGAGCATCCGCTGCTACTTCTCCTTTATTATCAACTGGTTGACCTAATACGTTAAAAATACGTCCTAAAGTTACATCTCCTACTGGAACGCTGATTGCACTTCCTGTATCGACAACTTCTAATCCGCGGACTAACCCATCTGTTGCATCCATTGCGACAGTACGTACAACACCATCACCAAGTTGCACAGCAACTTCAAGTGTTAATGATTTACGTTCCCCATCAACTTGATAATCAACAGTTAAGGCATTGTAAATAGCAGGTAGTTGATCTAAATCAAACTTTACGTCTACTACTGGTCCGATTACGGCTACAATACGACCTGTTGCCATTTATGATGACCTCCTTTTATTCTAAAGCTGCAGCCCCACCAACAATCTCTGTGATTTCTTGAGTGATTGATGCTTGCCTTGCTCGGTTATAAACTAATTGTAAATCTTTAATAATCTCTTGTGCATTATCTGTTGCATTTTGCATCGCATTCATACGTGATGCATGCTCTGAAAGTTTAGCTGTGATTGCTAATCCATAAATAGTACCTTCTAAATACTTTGGTAAAATAGCGTTAATCACATCTTCTTCTTTAGGTTCGAAAGAATACTGAGCTTTTGATTTTTCAGCTTTTTTCGGCTCTAAAGGTAAGATTTGTTTTGTCGTTGGTTCTTGAGAAATTTTAGAGACGTAATTGTTGTAAATAACGACTACTTCACTTAAATTCCCAGCCATGTAATCATTGATCACATGATCAACAACTGGTTTAATATCTTGATACACAATGTCATCCGGTACGAACACAAAATCATTTTCAACTGTTAAATTAGCACGTTTAGCGTAATCAAATCCTTTACTACCAACCATATAAACTTTATATTCGTCTTTAGCTAAAGCATCGATTTCACTTTGCATTAATTTCAAAACATTCCCGTTATATCCACCAGCTAATCCACGATCTGAGGTAATGACTAAATAACCTACACATTTTTTCTCACGTTTAGCTTTGAAAAATGGATGATGGCGCATACTAGATGAACTAGAAATATTACGCACCATCTCTTCAAGTGTTTGCATATAATGGTGATAGTTTTTTGTTTTAGCTTCAGATTTTGTTAATTTAGCAGCTGAAACCATTTGCATGGCCTTTGTAATTTGACTTGTACTTTGAGTCGAAGTAATCTTATCTTTTATATCACGCATTGATTGAGCCATACTTGTCCACCGCCTTTCTTACTAATTAAAAACGGCTTTAAAGCTTTCAAGCGCTTCGTTTAATAAATCAGTATCTGGTAAATCTTTTGTATCGCGAATGTGTGATAAAATTTGTGGACGCTCGTTTTCTAAGAATAAATAGAATTCTTTTTCAAAACGACTGATGTCAGATAATTCAATACTGTCTAAGAATCCATTAACTAATGCATAGATGATACATACTTGTTTTTCAACAGGAATTGGTTGATTTACTCCTTGTTTTAAAACTTCAACTGTACGTTCTCCACGAGCTAATTTTGCACGTGTTGCCTCATCTAAGTCCGAACCAAATTGAGCAAATGATTCTAATTCACGATAAGATGCTAAATCAAGACGTAATGTCCCAGCAACTTTTTTCATCGCTTTAATTTGAGCAGATCCCCCTACACGTGATACTGATAATCCGGCATCAATTGCTGGACGGATTCCTGAGTGGAAGTAATCTGATTTTAAGAAGATTTGTCCATCTGTAATCGAAATTACGTTTGTTGCAACGTATGCAGATAAGTCACCTGCTTGAGTTTCAATAAATGGTAAAGCCGTAATTGATCCTGCTCCTAATTCATCACTTAATTTCGCTGCACGTTCAAGTAAACGTGAATGTAAGTAGAAGACATCTCCTGGGTATGCCTCACGACCTGGTGGACGACGTAATAATAATGATAACTCACGGTAAGCTGCTGCTTGTTTTGATAAATCATCATAAATAATTAAAACGTGTTTCCCTTGGTACATGAATTCTTCTGCCATTGTTACCCCTGAATATGGAGCAATGTATAACATTGGAGATGGCGAAGAAGCAGATGCAGATACGACAATTGTATAATCCATTGCATCATGTTTTTTTAATGTTTCTACGACTGAGTTTACTGTAGATTGTTTTTGTCCAATGGCAACATAAATACAGATAACATCTTGACCTTTTTGGTTTAAGATTGTATCAACTGCGATTGCTGTTTTACCAGTTTGACGGTCTCCGATGATTAACTCACGTTGTCCACGACCGATTGGTACTAAAGCATCAATCGCTTTGATCCCTGTTTGTAATGGTTCATGAACTGACTTACGTTCCATTACTCCTGTTGCTTTTACTTCTGTTGGACGGAATTTTTTTGTATCGATTGGCCCTAACCCATCGATTGGATTTCCTAACGCATCAACAACACGTCCGATTAACGTCTCTCCTACTGGAACAGACATGATACGTCCTGTACGTTTTGCTTCATCACCTTCACTGATTGTACGGTACTCACCAAAGATAATAACCCCTACGTTATCTTCTTCTAGGTTTTGTGCCATCCCTACAGCACCTGAGGCGAATTCAATAATTTCACCAGACATGACATTTTGAAGTCCATGAATACGAGCGATTCCGTCTCCAACTGTTAAAACTGTCCCAGTTTCAGTCACGTCTAATACTTGATCATAATTTTTAATCTGATCGCGTAAAATTGCACTAATTTCTTCTGGTCTGATGGCCATCAATGCTCACCTCTATTCTATTTTAACTCAACATTTAATAAGTTGTTCTTTAAGTTCTTTAGTTGTAATTTAATTGAATTATCATAAACCACGTCACCTAAATTAACTTTATATCCCCCAAGTAATGATGGATCGATTTCTACATTTAACTTAACTTTTTGATTTAGTTTTTTTGTAAACGTATATGTTAATTCAGTTAATTGACCTTCGTTTAAAGGAACAGCGCTATAAACAGTTCCTTCTAAAATACCAAAGTGTTTATTCACTAATTCATTATAAGCCATTACAATTTCAGTTAATAAGTTAATACGATCTTTATCGATTAAAAGCATTAAAAAATCAACTAAAACTTTTGATGTACTTGCTTCAAAAACTGACTTAACTAATTCTTTTTTATCAGCTTTATCTAATTTAGGAAGTGTTAAAACCTCCATAAGTTTTGATTGCTCCTTCATAACAGAGCGAATCGCATTTAAGTCATCTTTAATGTTTTCTAAAAGATTTTCTTCAAGTGCTACATCAAATAACGCTTGAGCATAAGTGGAAGAGATTTTACTCATGACTTCCACCTACTTTAGCGACAAATTGATCAAATAATTCATTATGAACATTAGCATCAATTTCTTTTTCAATCATTTTCTCAGCTGAAGAGACAGCTAATTCAACGATATCTTGACGAATTTGAGCATATACGGCTTTACGTTCTTGCTCAATATCTGCTGATGCTTTTGATAGTCTTTGTTGAGCTTCTTTACGAGCATTAGACACGATTTCATCATGCATACGTTGCGCTTGTTTTTTAGAATTTTCAACGATCTCACGTGCTTCGTCGCGTGCAACTTGCACTTGTGCTTCAGCAGACTGTTTTAAAGCCATTGCATCAGCTTTTAACATTTCTGCATGGTTAATCTCTTTAGAAACTAATTCTTGACGTTGACGTAAGAATTCTTTCATAGGAGCCCATGCAAAACGTTTAATCACTAAGAATAAGACTAAAGTCGATAAAATTTGTAACGTAAAATTGACTAAGTCTGGCATGATATAGATTTGCAAGTAGGTTGCCCCCTTTCTGATCTGTCTTTAATATAACTACGTATAACGACTAATTATAATTTAACGAATTATAATAATTTGAAAAGTGGGTTGATGAATAATAAGATAATTGCTACTACGAATCCATAGATTGCTGATGTTTCGGCGATTGCTTGTCCTAAGATCATCATTTGCATTACGTCACCTTTTGCTTCTGGTTGACGCCCTACTGCTGCTGCTGCTTGACCAGCTGCGTTACCTTGTCCGATTCCTGTACCGATCCCTGAACATACGGCTAATCCAGCACCAACTGCTGACATACCTAATACGAATGCTTCACTTGAAATTGAAGATGCAACTGTTTGTAAGAACATAATTTAATTCCTCCTAATTGAACGTTATTTTCTTGTTTTTTTGTTTATCAAGATTAACTATTCCATTGCTCCTTGTGACCAAATCATAGTTAACATGATGAAGATTAATGTTTGAATAACACCAGAGAAGACATCGAAATATCCATGTAAAGCTGGTGCAATCAATGGTGAGAACCATCCAAGCGCTTGATAGATAAGCGACATAATGATACCACCACTTAAAATATTACCGAATAAACGGAAAGATAACGAGATTGGTTTCGCAAGCTCCCCGGTAATATTTAAAGGTAATAAGAATGGAAAGTCTCCAAGGTACGTATCGTATAAGTACCCTCCGATTCCTTTTGCTTTAATCCCTGATCCAATCATGACAACAATCGTAATAACCGCTAAGGCTAATGTAACGTTGTAATCCGATGTTGGAGCACTTAATCCGAGTAACCCTAATAAGTTTGCACAGATTAAATACGCTGCTAATGTTCCAATGAATGGTGCAAATTTTAAGTGCTTAACACCCATTGTTTGCTCCACTAACCCTTCAATCGTTGTCACTAAAATCTCTAGGAACAACACAATACCTTTTGACGGCTTTGAAGGATCTGCCTTTTTAACTGCATTTCCACAAATAATAAAGAACACGCATAACACAAGAACTAAAACAACTGAGTTAAACACTGTTGGATTAACAATCATGTTTCCCTCTTTATCTCCTATGAAGATATTCATCAGTAGTGGACTCATTCTTAACCTCCTTTCTTAGAGATTCCTTTGCTGAAGGTGACTCATATTTTCTTTTTTAATCCGATAACAACATCGGAGACTTGATTAGATTAATGATTAATTTTCTAATCAGTTATATATTCAACGACGATTACTTCTTGTTTTTTCCATAGCCAAACGTAAAGAAACCGTCAGTTTGAATCGCAAATCGTACCATCGAAATCCCGATGAAAGCTGCAATGAATGCCTCTGTTCCAAGTAGTAAAACGACTCCAACAAGTGTACCAGCATAAATCACTAAACGAAGAAATAAGTTTGTCTTCATCATGGATTTAGCACCTTTTTCTTGCTGTTCAAGTGCATTCCTTGTTCCGATGACAATTAATCGGAAGTTAATTAAATTTACAATAACACCTAACCAATATCCAATTAGAATATGAACCATAGGCAACTTAAATAACATCGTAATGACTGCTATTAAGAAAGTAAATACTAATGCTAATTGTATCACTCGCCTTGGAACGACTCGAATTGGATCATTTTGTAATTGACTCAAGACTTATCCCTCTTATCTATTTTAATTATTAACAGATAGACACTTTTAATGCCACTAAAGACTCCGATAAATATAAATAATAATAGAAATAACGGAGATGTATTTAACCATTGATCCAGATACTTCCCGATGAACAGTCCAACAAAAATATTAGCAATCATCGTAATACCTACTTGTGAAAGAAGTGTCATCCACTTCATGGCTTTAACAACTTTTTGTGGCTGACTCATTATTTTGTTCCAAAGATACGATCTCCAGCATCACCTAATCCTGGAACAATATATCCTTTTTCATTTAACTTTTCATCTAATGATGCTAAGTAAACAGTAACATCAGGGTGTGCGTCATTAATAGCTTTTACCCCTTCTGGTGCTCCTACTAAACAAACAAGTTTAATATTTTTAGCTCCACGTTCTTTGATTGAATTAATGGCTGCAATGGCAGATCCACCTGTTGCAAGCATTGGATCGACGATGAAAATATCACGTTGATCTAATCCATCCGGAAATTTTGCGAAATATTCAACGGGTTGTAATGTTTCCTCATCACGGAAAATTCCAATATGTCCAATACGCGCTGAAGGAATCATTTGTAAAATTCCATCAACCATTCCTAATCCCGCACGTAAGATTGGAACAACAACCATCTTCTTACCTGCAATGACATTTGCTTTTGTTTTGGCAACTGGTGTTTCAATTTCAATTTGTTCTAATGGTAAATCACGTGTAATCTCATATACCATTAATCCACCAATTTCATTAATGATTTGACGAAATTGCGTCGTTGATGTGTCTTTTTGACGAATTTGTGTCAACTTATGTTGAATTAATGGATGATCTAAAATATTAACTTTGATCACGTCGCTCACCTCATACTTGATATAATTCTTTTAGTAATTCTACAACTTTTTTAATCGCATTTCAATGTATAATTACCACAAAAAGCAATCAACACCTGAATATTGTACATATTAAAAAATATATCTTTAAAAACGCTTTATGAAATAGACCTCTTCTTTTATCTCTTTCATTATTAACGACTTTGAGATTTTCTATTTAATGAAAAAAGAAATCCTTAAAAGAGGATTTCTTAAGCGTTTTCATAATTTGATATTTTTTCAATACGTGCAGTATGATGTGCTCCCATAAAGTCAGTTGTTAACCATACTGATACGATTTCTCGTGCTAATCCTGGACCAATTACACGCCCACCCATTGCTAAAACATTTGAATCATTATGTTCGCGTGTTGCTTTTGCTGAGAATAAGTCATGGACTAACGCACAGCGGATTCCTTTAACTTTATTAGCTGCGATACTGATTCCAATTCCAGTTCCACAGATTAAAATTCCACGATCGAATTGTCCTGCGGCTACAGCTTCTGATACTTTAAAAGCATAATCAGGATAATCAACTGCACAACTTTCGTAGCTTCCAAAATCTTCGTGCTCTATATTCATCTCTTTAAGAAGATTTAAGATTTCTTGTTTTAATTCAAAACCACCATGGTCACATGCAACAGCTACCTTCATGAAAAACGCTCCTTTATCTTGTAAAATTATTCTAACTTAATTATTATAACATATTTTTTTCTAAACAACTGTATTAATGGTATGAAAAGATACGACTTCATCTACCACCATTTAATCTTAATCAAATAAAAAAAGAACTAAGATTAAGGTATTTCCTCAATTTTAGTTCTTTTTATAACATAGAATATTTATTTTATATCATTCACTCATTTATTGACTCAATCTAATTTTTAATTCATATGACATAGACTCGTTAATTAAAATCGAATGCTCATCAACTGAACCTCTTCATCTTTTAATAAGTCGGGAACGTTAATATCCGTTGTTTTTTTGATCTCTACAAATCCTAACACTTCAAAGAGTTGGCGTGCATACGGATGTGAAGCAATAGCAACGAGTTGATTAATTTCTTTTTCTTTAGCACATCGATACAATTCAAAAAACATATTCACTAATAGATCAGGCACAATATGTTGGTCATAAATAAAATATCGAATCATTCCAATTTGATCAAATGATTCAAAGGAAACCATTCCAGTGACCTTATCAGATTCTTTAATGAGGATTGATTGTTCAATAATTTCATCGTTGACTGTTTCAAGTGTTGTTACTCTTTTCATAAAATCTAAAACATGATCATAGTCTGCTGCTTCATAACGTTTTACTTCTTTTCCTGTTATCATAAAAAAATCCCCCTTCAACGCCATCATATGTTGAAGAAGGATAAAATATTATCTTTTTTTAAAAGAAATTGAGAAAGGGAGGATGATTTATATCGATCAATGATTAGTATTCATCCTCATATAAATACCAATTTGCTTTTGCACTTGTATCGGCTGAAACGTAACTTTCAGCTTCATTTTCTCTACTTCCAAATAACGTATCAACGACTTCACCAATGTAAGATTTGAAATTTTGTGTTTGGAATGCTTCTTGAGTATTTTCCATCGCCTCATATTGAACATTCCAGTTACTTTCATCTTCTTGATTAGAAGTCGCACTTGGTCCTAAGCAAAGATCTGGATTCATGAAGCACCACCAGTTATTTCCCATTCCTTCACCAATCGTAATCACTAAGCTTTCATAATATCCTTCTTCATATGTTTCACCATTATATTGTTTTTCTGGGAATAAATGCGCCCCGTAACTAACTTCGAAGTCTAAGTCGTAATTAATAGCATCTAGTACGTGACCTACTTTTGATTCAATTTCACCGATATTTTTCATGATAAATTCACGTGTTGAACTAATGCTTTCAAATGATGATTTATTCGCTGCTAAATACTCATCAATCGCATAACGAACCATTTTTTTAGCTTGTTGATCTTCATATTTATTTGAATTGGGAATAATACGAATTCGAATAGCTGTATCATTCACAACAACTTGTGCACTATCTGATTGTGGTTCTGCTTTTCCGATTTGGTAAACAGTTACCATCATAATTAATGTTAATACTACGATAATCATTGTTTTTTTATTCATTTTAAACACCATCCCTTTCACCTGATAACTCATTATGGATAGTTTTTAAAAAAATATTCATAGTATTCTACAAAAATTATTTTTTATGCAAAACTTTTTGAATCTCTTCGAATGTAATCGCTCCTTCGCGTAAAATGACAAATTCCTCACCTGTACAATCTAAAATAGTCGATGGAACTTGTCCTTTTGTTGGACCATCATCAAACACGTAATCAACACGATGGATAACAGGATTATCATCCTCTACTTCTGTTGGACTAGGCTCTCCTGAAAGATTCGCACTTGTTGTCGCTAGGGGTCCTAATGCTCTTAATAATTTCAAAGCTACTTCATGATTTGGAATTCGAACACCAATGGTTTTCTTTCCACGTGTAATTTCATTTGGAAGTGATTGATAACAATTTAAAATGAGTGTTAATCCTCCAGGTAGAAAGGCGTCAATTATTTTTTTCACCTCCAACGATAAAGAACCAACAATTTCTTCTAATTGCTTTTCATCAGCACATAAAATAATTAAAGACTTTTCTGTTGGACGATTTTTAATTTCAAAAATTCGATCTAATGCTTTAGGAGAATGAATACTTGCCCCAATTCCATACACTGTATCGGTTGGAAAAACAAGAACATCCTCTTGATCAATTTTTGTTAATAATTCACTGACTTCACAGCCCTTATAAATCATAACTTTACAAATCCTTTCTAATCATAAATAAACCAGTATTAAAGGGTTTTAAACTAAATGTAAATCTTATCCACTATAATAGGTGATATGAAAAGGAGGATGTCACTGGACATCCCCACTTCAATTCTCTATTAAAAAGACTGATGCTTTTTATAATTAGTTATTAATAATAATCGTCATACGATCTTTCCCATTTAAATCCTTTAACGTCTCAAACTTAGCGTTAGGGAAATGTTGCATCACTAACTCTGCCATCGCTTCTTTATGATTATACGCATGTTCAAAGGCAATAATATTTTTTTCATTAACAACTTTATGAGCATCCTTTAAAATTTGACGATAAAATTTTAATCCATCTTCTCCACCGAATAAAGCTAAATGTGGTTCATTATCTTTAACTAATGGATCCACATCTTCTGTTAGCGGAATATATGGAGGATTTGATACTAAAATATCAAATTTTAATCCACGCTCGATTAAAGGTTGTAACATATCTCCTTGATAAAAAGTCACATTTGCTCCTAAATTTTTAGCATTTTGTTTCGCCACTTCAAGGGCAGCTTCTGATAACTCAGTGACTGTTACTTCCATGTTTGGTTCTTCAACAGCTAACGTCACGCCAATAGCTCCACTACCTGTTCCAACATCAACAACTTTTACAGCTGCTCCTTCAAATACATCGTCATATGTTGATAACACGTTGGCTACTAATTCTTCTGTTTCAAAACGAGGAATTAAAACGTCGTCATTCACGACAAATTTATGACCAAAGAATGTTTCATATCCCATAATATGTTGAACTGGAATGTTTTCTTTTACATAAGTTTCAACACAACGTTCAAATTCTTCAACTTGTTCTGTTGGAACTACCATATTCATATCGGCCAAAATTTCATAACTCTCTTTTTGAGTGACATGCATTAATAATAATTTAACAGCCGAATCTTCTTTACCATTTTCAAGGGCATAATCCTCAGCCCACTTTAACAATTCACGCATTGTTTTCATTTCTATCACCGTCTTCTTAAAATCAACATCATTTTACTCTAAAATGATAAAAGTTGCAAATAAAATTTTTACGACTTATTTTGGATGATTATCTCACGAAACATTCAATTCTTTATTTATCTATATAAAAACAGAAATATCTTTCACGCTTTTTAACTTATCACTAAACTAAGGGGCTGCAGGATACCTATCCTTTTCATAGAAAATATATCTACTACTCCTAAGACTTAGAGTTCTATATACTTAATATAAACGTTAGTCGATTCATTACTTTAATACTAAGACTTTCACAATACAGGAAGCTGATCCACACTTATATCATTCTTTCTCTTTACAATTTAAATCTTCTCACCTTTTACTGTCACCCTATGATTAAATAGTCATATACTACATTAGATGCAGCAAGGAAATTAGTACTTAAGCGTAAAAGTCAGTTAATATTTCAGGTCATACAACTTTTTCAATAAATAATATTAACTTTTTTACATAAATTACGTTTAAAATTCATAGTACTGGTTCATAATATAATTGTCCGTAAGACGAGAACTTACGGGCATACTCTTCCCCCCCATATAAAACTTTATTTCATTACTCATTTCTCTCCCCAATTTTTTAAAGTTTTATTTTTCATACTCTCTCCTTATAATTCTCTCCCAAAGTATTTAATACTTTAATCCCTCGATTATGGTGAAGACTTTTTCTGATCCTAACTCTCTTCCCCCCAAGAGAGACTCGAGGGAAAGATAATCATTCACTCCCCCCATTGAATGATTATCGAAATGATAACTGTGAAGATCCCCCCCTTTACAGTTATCCCCAATTAAAAAAGCGCCTTCCCCCGGGCGCTTTTTTTCTGTTTTCAAAAAACTAAATCTTATTTATAAAAATCTTTAAACTTCTAAGATTAATGTGTAAAAGATTTCTAAATAAGTTTGTTAACCTTATCAAAAAGTAATAGTCTCATCATAAAAAAATCTAACGTCCTTTGAACGTTAGATTTTTTTTATGATTAGTCTTGAGCTGCTAATTTACGTTTTTGTTCTTCTGTAATTAATGCTTCAACCACTGGTTCTAATTTACCTTCCATGACACGATCTAACTGTTGAATCGTAAATCCGATACGATGATCTGTGACACGGTTTTGTGGATAGTTGTAAGTACGGATTTTTTCAGAACGTTCACCTGTTCCGATTTTAGAACGACGTTCTTCACCTTCAGCCTCTAAACGCTCTTGTAAAATTGAATCATAAATACGAGCTTTTAATACTTTTAAGGCATTCGCTTTATTCTCATGTTGTGATTTTCCATCCTGACATGATACAACGATTCCCGTTGGAACGTGTGTTAAACGAACCGCTGATTTAGTCGTATTTACTGACTGTCCTCCAGGACCTGATGAACAGAATGTATCGACACGGATATCATTCATACTTACTTCAACATCAACATCTTCTGCTTCAGGCATGACTAATACCGTTGCTGTTGATGTATGAATACGTCCTTGAGATTCTGTTGCAGGAACACGTTGTACACGGTGTGCACCTGATTCATATTTCATGTGTGAATAAACACTTTCTCCTGAAACCATGAACTCAACCTGTGACATTCCTCCAGATTCAGAGTAGTCAACGTTCATCACTTGGATTTTCCATCCTTTTGTTTCAGCATATTTTGTGTACATACGGTATAAGTCTGCTGCAAAGATGTTTGCCTCATCTCCACCCGCTGCTCCACGAATTTCAACGATTACGTTTTTATCATCATTTGGATCTTTAGGAATTAATAAAATTTCTAAGCGTTCTTCTAATTCTGGAAGACGTGGTCTTAATTCTTCTAATTCCATTTCAGCCATTTCACTGATTTCTGGATCTGAATCTTTTGCCATTTCTTTTAAATCTTCAATTGAAGCTGCAATTTCTTTATATTCATTATACACATTAACTGTCTCTTCAAGACCGCGTTGTTCTTTTGATAATTCAGTTAATTTTTTAATATCAGTCACGATTGCAGGATCAGCCATCATTTCGTTAATTTTTTCATAACGCTCTAAGATTGCCTCTAAACGTTCAAACATAGTCGAATCCTCCTCTAATTGTTCATTCCTTATTATAATATAAGTCAAACGTGTCGTCAAAATGTGTTTTATGTAAAACAAACCGAAATTAATGATGTTTTTTAGACGTCTGGAATATGAGTTGACTCAGGAACATTTACTAAATTCTCAAATCGGCTAATTTCTTTTCTAAAAGCAAGTTTAACAGTTCCTACTGCTCCGCTACGATGCTTCGCAAAGATAACTTCAACAATATTATCATTTAACTCAGGATCTTTTTTATAGTAATCTTCACGATATAAGAACGTAACGATATCAGCATCCTGCTCGATACTTCCCGATTCACGTAAATCAGACATCATCGGACGTTTATCTTCACGGTTTTCTACTTGACGTGATAACTGAGATAAGGCAATAACCGGTATCTTCAACTCACGTGCCATCTCTTTTAACATACGAGAAATTTCAGAAACCTCTTGTTGTCGATTTCCACCATTAGCTTTACTACCTGATAGTAATTGCAGATAGTCAATCATCACTAATCCAAGACCTTTTTGTTGATGAAGTTGACGGCATTTTGCTCGTAATTCTCCAACACGAATCCCTGGTGTATCGTCAATGTAAATTCCTAAATTACTTAAAACATCAGTTGCAATTTTTAACGAACGCCAATCAGGTCCTTCTAAATTTCCTGTTTTTAAACGATGGGCTTCAATTCGACCTTCCGCACTCACTAAACGTGAAACAAGTTGATCGGCTCCCATCTCCAAACTGAAAATTGCGACATTAACATGATTTAGTTTAGCAACGTTTTGTGCAATATTTAAGGCAAATGCCGTTTTTCCCATCGCAGGACGAGCGGCTACAATGATTAAATCATTATTTTGAAGACCTGAGGTCATATGATCAAGTGCTGTAAAACCAGTCGTTAATCCTGTTACCTCTCCTGTTGATTGAGATAATCGCTCAACGTTTTTGATAAAATCCACAATGACATTATCAATTTGTTTAAAATCAGATCCTTGATTTAATCGTGCTAAGCCTGAAAATTGTTGTTCCGCCGTATCAATTAAATCTTGTGTTGACGTTTCAGGATCATAACCTTGTTCAATCAAACTTTGAGCTCGGTTAATGATTAAACGTGAGACCGATTTTTCTAATACCATTTCAATGTAGTGATCAGTATGTGCGGTCGTAGCGACACTTTCATAGATCGTTAAAATATATTCAACTCCACCAACTTCAGCAATACGTTTATGATCTTGAAGATAAGCAGTAACCGTCGTCACATCAACACCAATATTTTGTTCTAATAGTGTGAGCATTGTTTCATAAATAATGCGATGACGATGATGATAAAAATCATCTGGCTGTAATCTTAATTTAACATCCTCACATACCTTTTCATCGAGCAACATCGCCCCAAGAATCGCTTGTTCAGCATCGGTGCTGTGAGGCATTTGACGATTTGGCGACTCTAACATGAGATACCCAACTTTCTACTTTAAATATTCATACCTCTTATTTTTCTTTAATTTGAACAGAGATCGTTGCGACAACTTCTGGATGTAATTGAATTGGAATACGAGCCATTCCAAGTCCACGAATTGGCTCCTCTAACCCCATTTTACGTTTATCAAGTTTGATTCCAAATTGTTTTTCAAATTCTTCAGCGATTGCTTTTGTACTAACTGAACCGAAAACACGTCCATTATCTCCAGCTTTTACTTTAACAACCACTGTTTTTTGCTCTAATTCTACTTTTAACTTTTTCGCTTCTTCTAAGCGTAACTCTGCTTGTTTTGCTTCTTCTGCTTGCTGAAGTTTTAACTTATTCATATTAGCTGGTGTTGCATCCATTGCTTTATTTTGTTTAATTAAAAAGTTTGCGAACCCATTCGGGAAATCTTTAACTTCTCCTTTTTTACCTTTACCTTTAACATCTTCTAACATAATTACTTTCATTGAGATTCACCACTTTCTTCTAATTCTTTAACAATAACTTCTTTTAGTTGTAAGACTACATCTTGCGTACTATGACTACGCATCTGCGTTGCAGCATTATTTAAATGGCCACCGCCACCTAGTTGTTCCATTAATAACTGAACATTGACATCTCCAAGTGAACGAGCACTAATTCCGATATGTTGTTCATCAATACGCGAAATGACAAACGATGCTTTAATATTTTGAACATTCAATAGTTCATCAGCTGTTTGAGCGATTTGAACTTTTTCAAGAACGAAATCATCATCAGCGGATGCAATGATAAATTCATCTTTAAAAATTTCTGCACGTTCAATTAAATGAGCTCTACTATAGTAGTTTTCAAGCGGTGTTCTTAACAGTTGTTGAACTAATTTCTCTTCCGCCCCTTTTTGCTTTAAAATAGCAGCTGTTTCATATGTTCGTCTTCCTGTATGATATGAGAATCGTCGCGTATCCACAATAATTCCCGCTAACATAATCGAGGCCTCAAGCGGCGTCATTTTAATTTTTTGTGAATAGTAATCGAACATATCCACAACAAGCTCCACTGTTGATGACGCATAAGGCTCTGCAAACGATAAAACCGAATCAATCACATTAACTCCACGTCGATGATGATCAAATACCGCTACTTTTTTAGCGCGTGGTAATAAAGCAGGTTCAATCACCATTTTTGGATCTTGTGTATCAGCAACAACAAGTAACGTATTTTTGGTCATTAATTCAATCGCCATCTCACTAGAGATAAAATACTGTTTCAATTTATCATCTTTTAAAATCGCATCTACGAAATTCTTTGCGGTCTTATCTAATTCTTCTTGTTTTAAAACAATATAAGCCTCTTTATTTGAAGCAAGCCCCATACGAAGCAAGCCAATACTCGCTCCAATCGCATCCACATCAGGATATCGATGTCCCATAATAATCACACGTTCACTATCTCGAACTAAACGCTCATAAGCTTGCGCATTGACACGAGCACGCACGCGATTTCGTTTTTCAACTGGATTTGTTTTTCCACCATAAAATAAAAACTTATCTTCACTCGCAATCTTAACAGCTACCTGATCGCCACCTCGACTTAGCGCTAAATCTAACATATAATTTGCACGTTGTCCAAGCTCAGAAAAACTATCATATCCTGTCGCTAATCCGATACTAATCGTTAACATAATATCTCGCTCTTTAGCTGCTTCTCGCACCTTGTCAATAATCGTAAATTTCGTTTCACGAAGTTGTTGTAACACTTCGTGTGGCATCATTAAAATGAAACGATCATTTGCTGTAGTACGAATATAGATTTGATGTTGATCAGCCCACTGCATAATAATTGAAACAATTTTACCGTAGAATTCACTTTTTGCTTGTTCATTTAAATTATTAAATACTTCATCGTAATTATCGATTACTAATACGCCAACAACTGGTTGTTCATTTAAATATTTTTGTGATAAGTCTGTGTATTCTGTATCATCTGTAAAATACATTAAGCGTTCGTCTTTTTTATGTAACACTTGATAAGTTTTTGTATCTACATTAATTTTAAATAATCCTTCATCATTTAATGAACGATTATACAACTGTTCGCTTAAGTCTTTTAATGTTTTATGATGTAAATCTTGATTGAAAATACGTTTTAAGCATCCATTAAACCAAATGATTTCACCTGTTTCATCATAAAGTAAAATCCCTAAGGGTAATTGATTAAATGCAGTTTCTCCTGCATGCTTGACGCGATATGTAATCGACTCTATCTTTTTTAACATCTTTTCTTGATGTCGAAAGTAAGAATTCACACGATAGATTATATCTCCTACGAAGTATAAGAAGATGATTAAGGAAATAACATCTGATTGGATATAGGCATACCCCCCTGTTACCACCAGAAAAATTGCTGAAATAACAATGTACCCTAAATATTGTTGATACTCCTCTAGCCAATTCCTAAGCTTTTTCATTCCTACCACCTACCTTTCATTATGACCGTTTAACAGCGAAACGCTCACGATAATCAAACCATGCATCTGTTACACCTAAAATTGAAATATACATCGATAAACTAGACATTAAAGCTAAAAAGATCATGAATATTCCAAATCCCTTTTGATTTCGTGATTTAAAATACGTCATCACGACAACAAGCCCTTGTACTAAGAATAACGTATTTAAAAGCATAATGATATTCATTAAAATGACATTTATAATGTGATTTGAAATAAATAGACTAAGGAATTGACTTCCTATATAAACAGTGGCCAGTGTTGCACCTAACTGAAACTTTTGAATATTTCCGCTAGTCGGTAATTTATAATTCATTCGTTTAAGAATAAAAATCGATATCTTATCTGTTACGAACGCATTTAATAATCCTATAAGTAATAGTAACGTCGGTAATAACGTTGTGAACATAGTTAACATCGATTGCTCCATCGTTATTAACATCGTTAAACTCTCTTCAGGCAAGACTGCCATCGATTGAACTTGTGCAAAAACTTCTTGAATCATTTGCGTCATAGATTCTTGAAGACCAATTCCACTTAACACATAAATCATTAAAGGATAAGCAATAACTGAGATAATCGATGCATTTAAAAGTCGTTGCCAATACGGCCACTTTTTTAACATTCCAATTCCTATGATTGCTCCCATAACACCATAATTTAATGTCGCTACTAATCCATAAACCGATCCTAACAATCCAGTTCCAATAAAACATCCAACTAGTAGCCAAATCATATCACTGACCTTTTCTGTCATGACAGAGTAAATAATGAGTGGAATTGGTAATAAAATCGACATGATCGTCGGTAAGATTCCAATATAATACAAAACAAAAAAGACCATATAAATGGCTAACATAATTGCCGCATTAACAAGCGACCTCGTCTTCATCTAAAAGACCCCCTTTACAAATGGCAATCAACATTTTTATTATACCACAATTTAGCCAATAATATATATTGTCTTAGTGTCCGTAAAAGGGTTTTAAAAAAATTATCATCTTTTTTTAGCAACTATTACATTTGCTCATTCAAAAAAGATTCATCTGAATAAACTATTATTGAGATGAGGGTTTGATAAACAAATCTTCCTCTCAGCTGTTAGAACTAACCATCCATATAAAAATCATCACTTTATCTTATGCAAAAAATAATGAAGCAATCATTCATAACTCTAGCAGCTTCTTGATCAAACACTTAAAGATATTCCCATAGCAAATAATAATCCTCCATCTAACTTCTTTCTATTATCACTTTGTCTTATATCCTATTCATTTGACATAACTAACTTAACATTCCTTCATTTAGACATCATCATTCATTCCTCTTTCTAACGATCTTTAACATCTATCAACTTGATCAAGACATCTGAATATTTGAAGCCTAACATCTTTACTCTTTATTATAGCTCAACTTTTATCGCACTAAACACTGTCTACTCAAAACAACATTTCCAAC
>artificially_reared_2__coassemble_185_pt1 | contig 41279 bp, 38 predicted proteins | sample artificially_reared_2__metabat2_low_PE_015 | metagenome-assembled genome bin artificially_reared_2 | reverse complement strand
CAAAGCTGCCTTCGTGGAGGGAGTTTGTATTTATTTTCATAGTAGAAACAGAAATGTATTTCATTATTGTCTATCAGTCTTAGTTGAGCAATTACTTTAATACTGAGGTAGACTATCGTCCAGGGGTCACCTACCATGCGCAGCATGTCTCCTCCTTTGGTAGGGTACAGGCCACCTACCATTTTCTAGGAAAATGTATCTACCGTTAGTAGGGCATAAAAGTTTTCCGATATGAAAAACTTATCTGGACTTATATATAAATCCTTTTTCAACTACGACTTAACTCATTTAATAAAAAAACTCATTACAAAAGTAATGAGTTTTTTGTGATTATTTATAATTAATCATTGTTGCATCGTATCCAGCATTAGATAAGAACGTCTCTAATTCGTCTGCTGATGTTGGCACAACGATTTGACCATCTTTAATTTTTGATAATGCTTCGTCCACTTTTTCTTGTGTTTCCACTGTTAAGTTAGGATTATTTTCTGGTAAACCTACTCCATCCATTGAAGCATCCATTGAAATAATTTGTCCTCCAGGGAATTTACCTTCTCCATAAGCTTTTAATGCATCATAAACGGCATTATCAATACGTTTAATCGCTGAAGTTAAGATAACAGATTTTCCATCGTTCATTAATCCTTCTTCATATTGATCAACGTCTACACCAATGACATAAACATGCTCTCCTGATTCCGTACGTGCTTTTGCTTCATTGATGACACCATTTCCAACTGCAGCCGCTGCTGAGAAAATAATATCGATCCCTTTATCGTACATTCCACCAGCCATCATTTGTCCACCTTGAACATCATTGAATGTTCCTTGGTATTGATAATCAACGACTTCTACGTTTGTTTCATAAACTTCGTTTGCATAAGCAACACCTGCTACAAACCCCCATCCAAATCGTTCAACTGCAGGAATTTTCATTCCACCGATAAATCCAACTTTACCAGTTTTTGATTGTAAAGCAGCTGCCATACCTGCTAAAAATCCACCTTGTTCTTCTGCAAAATAAATAGATAATGTATTATCTGCCATCGTTGAAGGTTGTCCATCTAAAATGACAAATGATGTTTCAGGATTTGCGGTTTGAAGCTCAGTAATCGCTTCTTCAAATTTAAATCCTGGTGCGATAATAATTTCATTACCTGCCATCATTAAATTATCTGCTGCACTTAAGTAATCAGATGTTGTTTCTCCACTTGGTTGAACATATTGTCCTTTAACACCTTTATGATCATCTGTATAGCGTAAAATAGCTTCCCACGTTCCTTGGTTAAATGATTTATCATCAATTGTTCCTGAATCAATCATCATTCCCACTTTAAATTTGACGTCTGTCGCCGTACTTTGATTTTCTTTGTCACTACTACATGCAACTAATGCTACCATTGTTAACATTACAATCATGCACATTGATAAAAGTTTTCTCATAGTTGTCCTCCTTTAATTATAATGCCTTGAATAGTTTATCAGAAAGACATTTTTTTGTAAATATGTAGATTAATTTACATTTTTACGCTGACTATTCAATTAATTACTACTTATAGTATTTGAACTTTTAATGAAGATATGAATTTTTTTGTCACTTTTATCATCCATTTTTTATCTTTTATTGATGAAAAAAAGGTGATTCATAAAATCACCTTCTTAATCATTTATCAAAAACCTGTCTCGTTTATAGATTAGAGATCAGTTCATGATATTGAGACTCTGTCATTAACACTTCTCGCGGCTTACTTCCTTCACTTGGTCCAATTAAACCACTTGCCTCTAAATCATCAACAATACGAGCGGCACGATTATAACCAATTCTAAAACGTCGTTGTAATAAGGAAGCGGACACTTTTTTAGTTTCAACAATATACCCTAACACTTCTTTCATCAGTGGATCATCCATGGCCTGACTTTCATTTTGAGCTTGCTCAATATTTTCTAAGAAGTCTTGCTTAATTTCTTCATGTTCTACTTGTGACTTAATAAATTCAACAATGCGCACGACTTCTTCATCAGAAATGAAAGCTCCTTGCACACGAGTTGGATTTGAAGCCCCCATCGGTAAAAATAACATGTCACCTTTTCCAAGTAACTTCTCCGCTCCTGGCATATCGATAATCGTTCTTGAATCGACAGCCGAAGAAACCCCAAACGCAATACGTGATGGAATATTCGCTTTAATAACCCCAGTGATAACATCGACTGATGGACGCTGAGTGGCAATAATTAAATGAATTCCAGCGGCACGCGCCATCTGAGTTAAACGCATAATGCATTCCTCAACTTCTTTTGAAGCGACCATCATTAAATCAGCTAACTCATCAATAATGACAACGATAAATGGAAGAAACGGTTTTGGTGTCTCTTGCGTTTCATTGTATTGTTTGACATATTCATTATACCCCTCGATATTTCGTGTTCCACTTTGACTAAACAGTTCGTAACGATACTCCATCTCAGATACAACTTTCTTTAAGGCTAATGAAGCAAGTCTTGGATCGGTTACAACAGGAGCTAATAAATGAGGAATTCCATTATACCCATTTAATTCAACTTTTTTCGGGTCAATCATTAACATTTTTACTTCATTTGGTGTCGATCGCATTAAAATACTACAAATGATGGTATTAATACAAACCGATTTTCCTGAACCAGTCGCTCCCGCTACTAATAAATGCGGCATTTTATTTAAAGGTGAATACACCGTTTTTCCTGAAATATCACGTCCAAGTACCATGAGTAACTTTTCTTTTTGTTGCTTTTGCGGAACTTCTTTGACGATTTCTTTAAACGTTACTAACGTTTGTTTAGGATTTGGAACCTCAATTCCAATAGCCGACTTTCCTGGAATCGGTGCTTCAATTCGAATTCCCTTAGCCGCTAACGCTAACGCAATATCATCCGTTAAATTTAAAATTTTACTCACTTTGACCCCGACGTTTGGTAAAATTTCAAATCTTGTCACTGAAGGACCAATATGAACTTCTTGAACTTTAGCTTTCACATCGAAATTTTTAAATGTATCCTCTAGCTTTCTCGCTTGTGATTTAGCACTAACTAATAAACGTTGAGAATTATTCGATTGCTGATAATCAACTAATAAATCAAGTGGCGGTAACACATAATCAAAATCATCAAACACCGAGATCTCTTCTTCAAAAACGGGCTCATTTGGCTCCACATAAGGTTGTTTATCAAACTCCTTAATTTCAAAATCTTCCTCTGGCTCAGTCATTTCGTCAACTTCTAATTCCTCTAATTCGGTCTCATCTTCTTCAACCGTTTCATTAAGTATTGTCACCACCGCTTCATGTTCAGGTTCCTCTTCTTCTACTTCATGATGACGCTGCTTTTTAGCTTTAACCGGTTTTCTTTTCATCGTTGCTTGTTTTTGTTGTTTAGACTGATACTCCTTAAATCCATCATATAAATCTTTAAACGTCATATCACAGATCAGTAATGTCCCATAACAAAGCAGTAACAGCGAAAGTCCATATAAGCCATTCGCCGTAATTAACGGAACTAGCAATCCATAAATAATGGCCCCAACAATTCCTCCCCCGACTGTAAACGATGAGTTCAATAAATCATTCGTCCAGTAGTAATTCCAAAGTCCACCGAGTAATGGAATACTGTGGGTATGAAATTCACGATACACCGGTAAATGACTAAAAATAATTAGCGATATAAATACTAAATACCAACCCATTTGCTTGGAACTAAAAAAGGTAGGAACTTCTCGTTTGACAATCATTCGACTTCCATAAATCATCATTGCAATGGCGATCAACCAAAAAAACTCACCAAACACTAACAAACTCAGTTGCTTGAAAAAAGTCCCAATTAATCCAAGCTGTCCAATCATTAAGACAGCTAATACAACTAACCCAATCCCCAATAACTCTAAATATAAATCATTTAATATTTTTTGCTTCTTTTGCTTCACTTTCTTCTTACTTGCCATACTGTTACCTCTATCATTTGAAATCTAATGTAAATATTATCTCATAAAATTCTATTTTTTCCATTATTAATCTGATTCTCTCCATAAAAAAAACTACCTTTCAGAATGAAAGATAGTTTTTACTGTCTTATAAATTAAATTCTTCTACGATTGGAATAATAATTGGTTTACGTTTTGTTTTATTAAATAATAATTTTCCAACTTTATCACGTAACTCTTGGCGTAATCCTTGCCAGTTCACATATTGTTCTGTGACAAACTTTCCAATAATTTCACGAACGAGTTCATCAAGTAATTGATAAAGCTCTTCGTTTCCTTTTTCGTAAACAAATCCTTTACTCACAATTTGTGGACCCGCTACAATTTCTTTTGTATTTTTATTTAAGTTAGCAATGACAACAATAATTCCGTCATTTGCCATTAACTGACGATCACGAAGAACCACACTTCCGATGTCACCTACGCCAAGTCCATCTACTAACACTTGATCAATTTGAATGTGTTCGGTGTGATTAACCAGTTCTCCTTGTTGGAATTCAACAACATCTCCATTATCAAGTAAAATGATATTTTCTGAACGATAACCAATTTGTTCAGCCACTTTGGCATGAGCGACTAAGTTACGGTATTCACCGATAACCGGCATCACATATTGTGGTTTTAATAAATTCATCATTAATTTTAAATCCTCACTACTTGCATGAGAAGATGGTAATAAGTTTTTATTAATGACACAAACTTTTGCTCCTGTACGATATAACATATCAATCGTACGTGCCGCTTTAACCTCATTCCCTGGAATTGGTGGAGTTGCGACGATAACCGTATCAGATTTTTCAATATGAATTAAGCGATCTTGATGCTTAGCCATACGAATTAATGAATTAAAAGGTTCGTAACGATTTCCTGTTGCTAAAACGACTAAATTTGAAAAATTATTATCATTTTTTTCATCAATGTATAATAAATTCATTAACATTGATTTTGGAATACGTAAGTACCCTAGCTTAACGGCGATATCAACTACTCGTTGCATTTTACGCCCAATAATCGCAATTTTACGCTTGTATTGAATCGCTAAGTCAATGACTAATTGAATACGATGTAAGTCTGATGAGTATAGCGAACAGATAATACGTCCATTTGCGCGTGAAAAAGCTTCATCTAACTCACATTGTAACGAGTTTCCTGTGCTTGTAAACCCAGGTTTTTCGGCATTTAAACTTTCTGAAAGTAAGCAAAGAACACCTTCTTTTGCAATTTCTGACATGCGTCCGTAATTCGTTTGATAACGTCCTTTAGCATTTTGATCAAATGTAAAATCTGATGTATAAACAATAACTCCGTCTGTCGTATGAATACAAATAGCCACTGAATCAGGAATACTGTGTGTTGTTTTAAAGAATGTGACTTTTACATCACCAAAGAATAATTCATTATTTTCACGAACTTTATAAAGTTTATATTTCTTAATATCTAATCCATTTTCTGTTAAAGAGTCTTCGACTAACGCCATCGTTAAACGCATTCCATAAACCGGAACATTGATAATGCTTAATAATTGTGGAATTGCCCCGATATGATCTTCATGTCCATGAGATAAAAATACCCCTTGAATACGTGACGCATTCTCTTTTAAGTAATTAAAATCAGGAATAACAGCGTCTACCCCTAATAAATCTTCAGTTGGATACTTTAATCCTGCATCTAAAATAAAAATTTTATCATTAACTTCTACAACATATAAATTCTTTCCATTTTCATCTAGTCCACCTAAGGCGAACACTTTAATTTTTTGTTCTACTACTGATGCCACATTCTTATCGTTGCCAACCGTATGAAACAATCGCTTACTTCATCGGTTACGTCAGTTGACAACGACTCACCTCCTTTTTAATCTTACTAAAAAATTCCTCACTGTAACCCTAATCTATCAAATTTTAACCTTATATTAGTTTAAAGATCACTTATTTAAAAGAAACGAATGGTTATTGTTTCTATCACTTGTTGTTTCCTTTTTTTGAACAGCTTTTCTTTTTAAACTTTAATTCTTATTGCATAGTCATTAGCTTCTGTATGAAATAGACTTTTTTATAGCGATTTAATTCAAAAAAAGACGTGAGTCTTAATTCATTTTTATTAATAGTAAATGATAGCTTCTTTATTATCATTTCACTCCATTAGATATAACATACATCTTTCACGTCCACTTTTTTAAAAAACAATCTTTATTCATCCATCAAAACGTTTCTAACTTGGTTAAATTTAAGTTTAAATCATCCACAAAAGATTCTATTTAATCTGTTTCATCATTAAATTAAAGACGCATTCTCATTCATAAAGCTTAAAAAAATAGAGAATTTTATCTTTAGTTACAAAAAAGGAAAATGTTTATGCTCTACATTCATTATAGTACATCTAGTAAGGAACTGACAAGTGTTACCGTCTTTTTTTTCAGGAAAGTCAAACAAAAAAACATCTGTTATAAACTTAAACAGATGTTTTAACGTTATTACTCATCAAATAAGCCTCTTAATTCATTGAACAAGTCAAGGCTTTCAAATTGATCCATTTCAACCAGTGGCAGTCTTAATCCACCCACTTCCATTCCCAGTTGATTTAAAAGAGCCTTAACAGGAATTGGATTGGTTGTACAAAATAAACCTTGATATAGTGGGCTTAATTTTTCATTTAATGCCTCAGCTTCTTCTAACTTACCTTCTTTAAACAGACGATACATTTGATTCATTTGATTTCCAACGAGATGAGATGCAACGGAAATAATACCGTCTCCACCTAATTTTAAAGTATCTAAATAACTCGCGTCATCTCCACTATAGAGTGAAAAGTTAGCGGGTGCATGTTCTTTTAAAGATTTGAGTAATGATAAATCTCCACTCGAATCTTTAATACCGACAATATTTTTAACTTCTGCTAGTTCTAAAATCGTTTCTTCTGTTAAACTCACGCCTGTTCGTGATGGAATATTATATAGTAAGATAGGTAAATTTGTTGAATTCGCAATTTCTTTATAATGCGTAATCAACCCAAGTTGATTAGGTTTATTATAATAAGGAGTAACCACTAAAACACCATCAACGCCCACTTCTTCTGCTAACTTCACATTGTGAATCGTTGTTTTCGTATTATTCGTTCCTACTCCAGCAATAATGGGAACTGTTCCACCCGCAAAGTCTACCGCTGTTTCCCAAACACGTAATCGTTCAATCGCTGTTAACGTCGGTGCCTCACCAGTTGTTCCTGTTATCACCAAACTGGTTGATCCGTGTTTTAATAAATGAATAATCAATCTTCTTAAGCTGCCGATATTTAATTGATTGTATTCATCAAAGGGGGTTACCATCGCTGTAATAACCGGACCAAAACTATTCATGACTCTCACATCCTTTTATTTAAATCAAATTATAATGTAAAAAGTTTAATGTCTCTTTAAGATTTGATGCACTAACATAAAACGTTAACTCAATCGGTGTTTGTTGTTGATTCATCCAGCTCACTCGAACGTAGTTCTCGTTTTTCGTATAGTCCAGTTTTTCTTCTTTAAGATACTGTTCAACGGCCTCTTCATCACGAGCCTTAGCATACCAATAAGCCCCATGTTTTTTTAATAATTCACACGTTACCGGATGATGTAATTCCATCAGTTCATAACGAGTATAGCCCGTTTTATAAGCTAACCCTAATGTACTAACCTCTTCATCCACGACATAAGTTCCAATATGATCACTGCTTGTCGATCGTAAGCGTAACGTTACATGTTTTTTCTTAGCTAGTTCAATGGCTTTTAAGTGAATCACTTTTGCACCTCTTGCAGCTAAAGCAATTAAGTTATCGTAACTAATCTTTTCAAGAACTCGTGCATTTTTCACCAATTTAGGATCAGCCGTCATGACCCCCTCAACATCTGAATAAATATCAACATAAACTGCGTTAAGAGCTCCCCCTAGCGCAACCGCGGATGTATCACTTCCACCTCTACCGAGCGTTGTAATATATCCCTCTACCGTTGTACCAACGAAACCTGGAACGACTAACACATCGTGCTGATTAAACATCGACATAATTTTATTTGTTTCTACGGTCATGATATTTGCATTACTGTAATTATTATCTGTTTTTATTCCCACTTCTGCTGGGGCTAATGACGTTACATTTAGTCCTTGTTGTTGTAAAAAATCAGACATGACGATACTTGAGATAATTTCACCACAAGCAAGCAAACGATCATGTTCTTGTTTAGAGACATGGTATGTGAGCAACTCTTTTAGTGTATCGGTTGCATAGGGTTCTCCGCCTCTTCCCATAGCTGATACAACAACTAACACTTTATAATTAGCATCTACTTCACGTCGAATATGTTTAAATGCTTGATATTTTGTTGCTTGATCACGTACCGAGGTTCCACCAAATTTCATAACGACAATATCCATTTTAATCACCTAACAATCCCTGACGATGCATATAATAAGCAATTTGTACACTGTTTAAGGCGGCTCCTTTTAAGATGTTATCTGCGACAACCCAAAAGTGAATAACATTTTCTTCGTCTAAGTCTTTTCTAATTCTTCCAACAAAGACCTCATCACAATGAGCAATATAAGCAGGCATCGGATATTCTTGATGATGAATATCATCGCGTACGATAACACCTTCACTCTCTTTAAATAATTGAATAATTTGCTCTTTATTCTCAACCGCTGTTTTTAGTTTAACAGTTGTAGCGACACTATGACCATAACGCACAGGCACACGAACACACGTCGCATTTACTTTAATCGTATCATCATCTAATATTTTATGCGTTTCGTTAATCATTTTTAGTTCTTCTTTTGTATAGCCATTTGGCATAAAGACATCAATTTGTGGAATGACATTATGAGCCATCTGATAATAACGTTGATCCGAGCGTGCAGGTAAGATTTGTGGTTCATATGACGGATCGATTAATTCCTGGTCATACTCATACAAGGCTTTTGCTCCAGCTCCTGAAATGGCTTGGTAAGTCGAAACATTAACAGATTCAATTCCATACACTTCAACTAACGGTTTTAAGGCAACCACCAACTGAATGGTTGAACAGTTTGGATTTGCAATTAATCGAGTGTCTTTTGATAACACATGGGCATTCACTTCGGGAACAACTAATGGGATATTAGGATCCATTCGAAAAGCACTCGTATTATCAATTACAACGGCTCCACTGTTAACCGCAATGGGAGCATACTCTAATGAAACATCTCCTCCCGCACTAAAAAAAGCTAAGTCAATTCCTTCAAAAGAGTCTTTATTTAATTCTTCGATCACAAGTGATTGTCCTTTAAACATTAACGTTTTTCCAGCTGAACGTTTAGATGCAAGCAATCGTAACGACGCAACAGGAATTGGATAACGTTCTAATGTCTGAATCAGACTTCTCCCTACTTCACCACTAGCTCCAACAATAGCGACTCTATATCCTTTTTGATCCACATCCATCACTCCTTTTTCCCATTTAAAGCGATGTAATCTCTCACAAAACGGAATAAATAATAAGCTGCCGTTTTTGGTGCTACTATACTTGGGAGTGCTCCTGCTAATTCTGCTTGAATGCCTAGTTGTTTCGCATAATCAAAGTCTACTCCACCAGGTTTACTACTAACATCCATAATATAACAATTTTTATTGACGTGATTTAATGCTTTTTCATCAAGAACTAATGCAGGAACTGTATTAACAATGACATCGTAATGTTGTAAGTCTTCCACCATTAGATCGACATGAATAGGTTGTAATCCCATTTCGAATAAACGCGCTTCGTCTCTTTTTTTTCTAAATGTTACACTTACATAGGCTCCTAATGCTTTTAAATCACGAGCAATCGTTAATGACGTTCGACCAGAACCAATGACTAAAATTTCGGCTTGATGAATTGTAATGTCTGTATTTTTAATAATGTTGTAAATCACGCCTTCTGCCGTTGGAATGGAATTATAAATCGCAACTTCATCGTAATCAAAAATAACTTCACATTTTCTTGGAACTTTTGTTAATAATTCCATTAATTTTGGATATCGAATTGGTGTTAAAATCACACAATCTTCAGGTAAACTTAACAACACTTCTTCTGTTAATCGTAAGTGTGTGTTAGCAATTTGCCCGCTTTCACTAATTCCACCAAAGGGTAAAATAAAATAATGAGTTTCTTTTAAAATATGAAAATCAAAGCTCACCGAATCACGATGATACTGAACCAAATCTAAACCACCGTCTCGAATATACTCAGATAAATAATTCATCCGTTTGTCGTTGTTTATGAGCAATATCATGATAACCACCTACCTCCTATCTTCTTACGTTGTATTTTATGAAACTACAAAGGTAGTGGTGACATATATCCGCTCATTGTTCAAGAATGCAAAAAAGCAACGCTTCTATCGAAGCGTTGCTTTTTTTATTAACTACATTCAGGTCTTGTGCCCTTAACCATCTCATCAATCGTTTTAAATTGATAACCCTTTTCTTTAAGTTGAGTAATCATTGACTCAAGGGCTGATACAGTTTCTGGTTTTGGATGCATTAAAACTAACGTTCCAGGTTCTAGTTTTTTTAGCACTCGATTCACTAATACATCGGCGCTATCACCTTTCCAGTCAATGGTATCAGCTGTCCACATAATGGTATACATTCCCTCATCATAGGCAGCTTTTAAGGTACGATCATTAAACTCTCCTGCTGGTGGCGCAAAGTAAATGATAGGTTCATTGATAATTGAACTTAAAACATCATTTGTTTTTTTAATTTCATCGACATATTGCTCATAAGTAAAACCACCCCAACGTGACGGGTGTGAATACGAGTGATTTCCAATGACATGTCCATCATTATATAACTTCAACACTTGGTTTTTATGATTTTCAGCATAACGTCCTTCCATAAAAAAGTTCGCTCGAACACCTAGACGATCTAAAATCGTTATCATCTTATCCAGTTCTTCTTCACCCCATGCTACATTGATGAGTAAAGAGACGTAAGCACCTTGTTCATTTCCTTTATAAATCGGTTCAGCACGATACTGCTCTGCTTCTTCTTTTAATGGGATTCGTTTGCACACTACAAGAGAGGGATCAAATCCTCCATTTAATAACATATTATTATAAGACAGTTCGTAATCGACTTCCGCACCTTCTAATCCAGGGATAAACTTCCACACATCATCAAGTCGGGGTTCAACGGGCTCAAATCGATGAGTTTCCATATAGTCTGTTAACTGAACATGAAGATCAGTCTTTATATTAGAAACAGGATAAGCTTTATGATAAAAATTAACACCGATGACGAGTGTCATATAAGTCGCAATTCCTAAGATTGCTCCTATTTTTTGTTTCACAACTTTCACCTCTAGTTCTACACGCGGTTTACTTATTATTATTGTGCCACTTTTCGCCTGAATTTATTCATTTTTAACACATTTTCTGCTTACTGTTAGTATAATCACCATCAGAAAACGTTTTATAATTTTAAAGTTAACGCCTTGATTAAATGCTTAACAAAAAAATCTCGCCATAGGCGAGATTTTAACTATTCTGCTGCTTTTGTTTCTTGTCCTTGTTCTTTCATTGCTTCTTTACGTGATAAATTCACACGTCCACGATCATCAACTTCTGTTACTTTAACATAAATTTGATCACCAACCGCAACAACGTCTTCTGTTTTAGCGACACGTTCTTCGGCTAATTGAGAAATGTGAACTAATCCATCTTGTCCAGGGAAAATTTCTACGAACGCACCAAACTTCTCGATACGAACAACTTTTCCTAAATAAATTTTACCAACTTCAACTTCACGAACGATGTCTTCAATCATTGCAACGGCTTGATTAATATTTTCAGTTGTATCATGTAAGATATAAACTGTTCCATCTTGTTCGATATCAATTTTAACTCCTGTTTTATCGATGATTTCATTGATTTGTTTTCCACCTGGGCCAATGACATCGCGAATTTTATCAACTTTAATCGTCATCACTCTGATTTTTGGCGCATGAGCTGATAAGTCTTGACGCGTTTCAGCAATCGTTCCTAACATATGGTTTAAAATTTGCATACGTCCAACTTTAGCTTGTTGAAGTGCTTCTTCTAAAATTTCACGGCTTAATCCTTCAATCTTAATGTCCATTTGTAAAGCTGTTACACCTTTTGAAGTTCCCGCTACTTTAAAGTCCATATCACCTAAGTGATCTTCCATTCCTTGAATGTCCGTTAAGACTGTATAGTTTTCACCTTTTTTAACAAGTCCCATCGCGATTCCAGCAACCGGTGCTTTGATTGGTACACCTGCAGCCATTAACGCCATCGTTGACGCACAAATTGAGGCTTGTGACGTTGAACCATTTGATTCTAATACCTCAGATACTAAACGAACCGTATATGGGAATTCTTTTTCTGATGGCATGACTTGTTTTAAGGCACGCTCACCTAAAGCTCCGTGACCGATTTCACGACGACCTGGTGCTCCATAACGTCCTGTTTCTCCAACTGAGAATGGTGGGAAGTTGTAGTGGTGCATGAAGCGTTTTGTTTCTTCAACTTCTAATCCATCTAACATTTGGTGTTCATTTAAGGCACCTAATGTACAAATTGATAACGCTTGTGTTTGCCCACGTGTGAATAAAGCCGATCCGTGTGTACGAGGTAATAAATCAACACGAGAAGAAAGTGGACGAATTTCATCAATTTTTCGACCATCAGGACGAACTTTTTCATCTGTAATTAGACGACGGACTTCTTCTTTGACGATTTTATTTAAAACTTCTTTCACTTGTTTTAATTCTTTATCTGTTGCTTCTTCGGCTTCAAATACTTCTAATACACGAGTATTAACTGCATCAATTGCTTCTTGACGCGCATGTTTTTCAACGACTTGAATCGCGGCTAACATATCTGCCTCTGCCATTTCACGAACACGAGCATTAATCGTTGGATCAACTTCATATAAGTTTAACTCCATTTTTTCTTTTCCGATTTCAACTACAATTTGTTCTTGGAATGAAATGATTTGCTTAATCGCCTCATGACCAAACATAATCGCTTCTAACATGTCTTCTTCTGTCACTTCTTTTGCACCAGCTTCAACCATGTTAACCGCATCTTTTGTTCCTGCCACCGTTAAGTCGATATCTGATTGCTCTAACTGTTCAACCGTTGGGTTTAAAACGAACTCTCCATTGACACGTCCAACAATCACTCCAGCAATTGGTCCTTCAAAAGGAATGTCTGAAATTGATAACGATAAAGATGAACCAATCATCGCTGATACTTCAGGTGAGTTATCATGATCCACACTCATAACGTAGTTGATCACTTGAACATCGTTACGGAATCCATCTGGGAATAACGGACGAATTGGACGGTCAATTAAGCGTCCCGCTAAAATGGCATGCTCGCTTGGACGACCTTCACGTTTAATAAATCCACCTGGAACTTTACCAACCGCGTAAAGACGTTCTTCATATCCAATGGTTAATGGGAAAAAATCTATATCTTTAGGTTCTTTTGAAGCAACACATGTTGATAAAACAACTGTATCACCATAACGTACTAAAACAGAAGCATTCGCTTGTTTTGCTAGTTCACCAATTTCAAATGTTAACGGGCGGCCAGCTAATTCAAACGAATAAACGTGTTTATCTGACATATATATTACTCCTTCATTTTCTACATTTATATTTATTCTTTTCTATCATACCATAAGCAAATAATTTAAAGAAATAATTTTTTTTCATATTCATCCCTAATTTGGCAACTTAAATAAAATTCTCCTTAAAAATACCCTTTTCTCTTGTTTTCTTACTTAATGACCTTTTTATTATAGACATTCTTTGCTTGATTTATCAGTCTCTATCTCATCCTATGATAAAAAAAGGAACCTTCAGATGAAGGTTCCTTTCAATTAGCGACGTAATCCTAAACGCTCGATTAATGTAGCGTAACGGTTGATGTCTTTGTTACGTAAGTAAGTTAATAAGTTACGACGTTTACCAACCATACGTAATAATCCACGACGTGAATGATGGTCATGTTTGTGTTGTTTTAAGTGATCGTTTAAACGATTGATTTCAGCAGTTAAAACTGCGATTTGTACTTCTGGAGAACCTGTATCTCCTTCGTGTACTGCGTAAGCTTTGATGATTTCTTGTTTTTCTACTTTAGAAATAGCCATTACTATTACCTCCTGTAATTCTTATAGATACGCCTTAATCCAAGCCAATCGCTGGAGGAGCTAAAAGCATAGAATAAGGACATGTTTAATTGTATCATAATTTTTAATTAATTCAAGTTTAATTTAAAATAACTTCTGACATAATGTCGATCATGATCTAATTGTGTCATCAATTCTTCAATAGAAGCAAATTTTTTCTCTTCACGTAAATAGTGATCAAACGAAAGAGTGATGTCTTTTCCATAGATGTCATCTTCAAAGTTGAAAATATTCGTTTCAATGCAAATTTGATCATTAAAATTAAAGGTTGGGTTATGACCAATGTTACACATTCCAAAATAATGCTTTCCTTCAATTTCAACCTTCACCGCATAAACACCTTTTTTAGGAATGACATATTCTTCACTTAGCTTAAGATTCGCGGTTGGAAAGCCAATTTCACGCCCACGTTGTTGTCCCGTCACTACCGTTCCATGTAATTGATAAGGACGACCAAGCATTTGAGTCACTTTCTCAATATGACCATCTGATAAATAGCGTTTAATTTCTGTTGCCCCGATCTTCTCACCCTCTAACTCACATTTAGCAGTGACATTTAAGGTAAAAGATTTAGCGTAAGTGGCTAATAACGCAACATCACCTTCACCTTTTCGGCCAAATCGAAAGTCAAAACCAGTTGAGACATGAGCCACGCCTTGGTTAATTAAATACTGTTCAATAAAATCCGTCGCTCCCATATTAGCTAACACTTCATCAAACGGTAAAATAATTAATTCATCCACCCCAAGTTTTGTTAACAGGCGAACCTTCTCTTGATCAGGCGTCAATAGACGATTACTCGTTAACTTTTTTAAAAAGACATTCGGACTTGGTGAAAACGTCATGACAGCACTTCGCATTTGATGCGTCTTCGCATAACTGACCGCTTCTTCAATAACTGCTTGATGCCCAAGATGCAATCCATCAAAATACCCTAAGGCAACAGAGATTGGTGTTGTTAATTTCTTTGTTAAATTTAAACGTATCACTTCCATCTAACTCACTTCCTAAAAGAAGCCCCTCATTGATCGATAGATATCATTGGTTGGGTGCTTTTCGTATACTGCTAAACATTGGCCATTTTGATTAAACAGTGCGACTGGCGAATGTTTCGTATGATTCACTTGCTTTGGATATAATTGTACGCCATTACGTACTAATTTTTCAACCCATGAATCCACTATAACGGATGGAAAGTCTGCCATTGCCTCTTCAAGTGTTAATAATGTTAAGGTTTCCTGCTCCACTTTTTCCTTAAACGCATCAATGGTTAAACAATCCGAAATTTTAAATACACCTGAGGCAATGCGTCGTAAGTGAGACATATGCGCCGGATAACCTAACTTTTCACCAATTGTTACCGCAACCGTACGAACAAATAACCCTTTACTTCCTTTGACACGGAAACTAAATTTAACACATCCATCCTCTGTTTGATGAAGATCACCCAACAGTTCAAGTTCATAAATCGTTACTTCACGTTGAGGACGCTCGACCTCAATTCCTGCACGCGCATATTCATATAACTTTTTACCGTTTACTTTAACCGCTGAATACATCGGTGGCACTTGGATACTAGTTCCTAACATACTTTTTAAAACATCTAATACTTCTTCTTTTGTCATCACACGATCGACTACTTTTTTCTCAACCACGTCACCATCCGCATCTTCAGTTGTTGTAGAAAACCCGATGGTTACTTCACCTAAATACTCTTTTTCGTTGGCTGTTAAAAATTGTGAAATCTTAGTCGCGCGTCCGACACAAATAGGTAAAACACCTGTGACACTTGGATCTAATGTTCCTGTATGCCCTACTTTTTTTGTTTTTAATACTTTACGGACTATATTGACACAATCATGTGACGTCATTCCTGCTGGTTTATCTAGCAATAATACCCCGTCCATAGTTCACCTCATTACTTTCTTTAAATCGATAATAAAAACTGTTCAAATACATCATTTGCCATTAATAACCCTTGACTCGTTAAACAAATTCGATCATCTATTCGCTTCAAATCACCCGCTGCGATTAACTTAGAGAGGGCTTCATGATATAACGCGTCGACATCGACACCATATTTAGTTGAAATCTGCTTCAAATTAATTCCATTCATTAATCGTAATCCTAAAAACATCTCTTCTTCAATTTTTTCTTCTTGAGATAGGACATTTGATTCAACGATCGGTAACTTTTGTTCATTTAATGCATCGATATACGCATTAATAGAACGTGTGTTTTGATAACGGATACCATTAATGTAACCATGTGCACCAAGTCCAACGCCAATATATTCTTCATTTTTCCAATACCATTGATTATGAAGACTTGGGAATGACTTTGCAAAATTACTAATTTCATAATGCTGATACCCATGCTGTGATAAGGTTTGAATCACCTTCTCATACATCATCGCTTCAACTTCATTGTCAGTCAGCGTTAGTTTATCTTTCATATAAGCTAGATAAAGTTGAGTATGTTCTTCAACAATCAGTGAATAGGCGGAAATATGTTCAACATCAAGTGCTAGCGCCTCCGCTAAATCAGCCTCTAATTGACTCAGCGTTTGACCCGGAATCGCATAAATTAAATCTAAGTTAATGTTAGTCATTCCCTGTGATTTTAATAATGAGACCGCTTCTTTGACTTGATGACGCTGATGTTTTCGACCGATTCGCTTTAAAAGTTCCTCTTGAAACGTTTGAACGCCTAAACTAAAGCGAGAGACTTGTTGTGAAAGTAAGTAGCTCACTTTCTCTTTTGTTAAATTTTCAGGATTTGCTTCGATCGTAAACTCTTTAATTTGTGGCATATGGATGGCTTTTTGCAAATAATCAAATAACGGTTGAATTTGTTCCACACTTAAAGCCGTTGGCGTGCCACCACCGATATAAATCGATTGTAAATCATGAAACCCAACTTGCTGTTCATAGGCTTTTAATTCTGTTAAAAGTGTTTGAATATATTCCGAGTGTCGTTGACCTTGAGTGACTAATTTAGGAAAGTCACAATACGTACAAATATGATCACAAAACGGAATATGTATATATAATCCTTTGGCCATCAGTCACCTCTACAAGCGTTCGATGACATTTAAATTTAAACGTTTTGCCATGTCACGCGCCATTTGCATATATTCATCATTTAAGTAAGCGGGATCGTGACAGTCGGAATTGACAACAACTTTAACACTTGGGAATTCAGTGGCAATGATTGACCAAAATTTTTCTGATGGATACGGATAACGCACACCATCTTCATACGTTTGTTTTTGACGCCGTAATCCATTTGCATTCACTTCTAAAATCACATCGTTTTCTAATGCAGCCTTACCGATGCGACGAGCAGCTGCTTCACACGCTTCATCAAAACGTGGATAAAGGGTCATGAACACATCAGGATGAGCTAAAATAGCAAATAACTTAGTAGCCATCGCTTCTTCAATACGGGCCGCATACACTTCAAGTTGTTTAGGTTTTGTAAAATGAAACGCATCTTGAAACTTTCCATCAATTTCAATGTAATGCTGAGCTAAAATTAAGTAATCCGTTTGCTTTCTTAACTCCACCATATAATCGTAAAGATGTGGGAAATACTCACATTCTAACGCTTTTAACACTTTGATTTGTGGATATTTTTTTTGAGCTTGTTCAATATCATTAAAATAAGTCGCTAAATCAGAATAATCCATTCGACGAACTCCCATTTGCGGGAAGTTTTGATGGGGAGTGTGACAACTCATTCCGATTTCAGCATACTGATGTTTAACTGCTTCTTTGACGTAATCCTCAACATTCCCTTTCGCATGTTTGCAACGGTTATGATGAGTATGATAATTCGTTAATAACATGTTTCTCACCTCTTTTGTTAGTTTATCTTAAATGATCAAAACAATAAATAAACTTACTCTTTTTTTATTCCCCTTAATAGAAAAAGAGAGGTCTTTGCCCTCTCTTAGTCTTCGTCCATTGATAAAACTGCCATGAATGCCTCTTGTGGAACCTCAACTGATCCAACTGACTTCATACGTTTCTTACCTTCTTTTTGTTTTTCAAGTAATTTACGTTTACGTGAAATGTCTCCTCCATAACATTTAGCTAAGACATTTTTACGTAAGGCCTTAATTGTTGAACGGGCGATAATTTTCCCACCAATGGCAGCTTGGATCGGAACCTCGAATTGTTGTCTTGGAATAATTTCTTTTAATTTTTCAGTAATGACTTTTCCGCGTGCATAAGCAAAATCTTTATGAACGATTAAGCTTAAGGCATCGACAATTTCACCGTTTAATAAGATATCCATCTTCACAAGTTTAGATGGTTTATATCCGATTAATTCATAGTCAAAAGAAGCATATCCCTTTGTTGATGATTTTAATTGATCAAAGAAATCATAAACGATTTCTCCTAATGGAATTTCATAGTTAACATGAACACGTGTTTCATCTAAGTATTGCATGTCAATGAATGTTCCACGTTTTTTCTGACATAATTCCATGATTGGACCCACGTAATCATTTGGTGTCATAATTGAAGCCTTAACATAAGGTTCTTCAATCGCCTTAATTGTTTGTGGTTCTGGCATTTGTGATGGGTTATCGACAATGACCATTGTTCCATCTGTTAAATAAACATGATAAATTACTGACGGTGCTGTCGCAATTAAATCAATGTTAAACTCACGTTCAATACGTTCTTGAATAACATCCATGTGTAATAAACCTAAAAATCCGGTACGGAATCCAAATCCTAACGCTTGTGATGTTTCAGGTTCAAATTGTAAAGATGAGTCATTTAATACTAATTTTTCTAACGCCTCGCGTAAATCATTGTAGCGTGCGGCATCAATTGGATATAATCCACAGAATACCATCGGATTTAATTTACGGTAACCTGGTAATGGCTCCTCTGCTGGGTGATCAACTGATGTAATCGTATCCCCAACACTTACTGTTTTCACATCTTTAATTGAAGCCGTTACAAATCCTACATCTCCAACACTTAAATAATCCACGATTTTTTCATGTGGCGTGTGAACCCCTACTTCAACCACTTCATATTCAGCACCTGTTGCCATCATTCGAATGATTTGACCTTTTTTAATCGTTCCATTAACTACTCGAATTGAGGCAATAATCCCACGATACTGATCATAAACTGAGTCGAAAATTAATGCTTGAAGCGGTGCATCAGGATCTCCTTCTGGTGCAGGTACTTTTTCAACGATTTGTTCTAAAATTTCTTCAATCCCGATTCCAGCTTTTGCTGAAGCTAATACTGCATCATCGGCTGGTAATCCAATAATATCTTCGACTTCTTGCTTCACACGATCAGGTTCAGCACTTGGTAAATCGATTTTATTGATTAAAGGTAAAATTTCTAAATCATTATCTAAAGCTAAATAAACATTCGCTAATGTTTGAGCTTCAATTCCTTGCGCCGCATCAACGACTAAAACTGCCCCTTCACATGCCGCTAATGAACGTGATACCTCGTACGTAAAATCCACGTGTCCTGGGGTATCAATTAAATGTAAAATATATTCATTTCCATCTTTAGCTTTATATGTCAACTGCACGGCATTTAATTTAATGGTAATTCCGCGCTCACGCTCAAGTTCCATTGAGTCTAACAGCTGATTTTTCATCTCACGTTGTTCCAACGCATTCGTTCGCTCTAAAATACGATCCGAAAGTGTTGTTTTTCCATGATCGATGTGGGCTATAATTGAAAAGTTGCGAATTCGTTTTTGTCGCTCTTTAATTTGCTCGCTATTAATCGCACTCACAAAGCTCACTCCATTTCGGTAAAATAATATCCCCTTTATTTTACTTTAAATTTAACTTTCTCACAAGAAAAATTTGTGGAATCTCTTGTTTTTATCCCTGCTGAACTCATTTTTCAGTCATTTGTAAATGACGACGACACAAAAAAAAAGACTATGAACTCAACTCCATTAGTTCATAGTCTTTTTAGCTTAATAAACCGTTTCCCCCATTTTATGACTCACTAATTAATTGATCAATCATCTTAATCAAACTTCGTAAAACTTCGCGTACGACCGTTTTTAATGCATCTCCCACATCTTGCCCAAGCCTTGAAATATTATTATGCGCCACTCCATTGACTTGCTTTTTAATGGTTGTTTCTGTCGTTTGAGAAACGACAGAGGATGAAGGACTTGAGTTGTTTTGAGACGTTTGACTATACGGAATAAATGTATTTTCTTCGTTTGTTAAACTTTCTTCGTACTGTTTAATTTGCTCCTCTAAAGAGCTTGAGGCATACGCGGTTGCTTGATTCATTGACGTGTTCATTGTGATATGACGATTTAATCCGGTGATTAAGCAAGTCATCATTCCTAAAATCACCCATCTCTTTTTCACTCCCACTCACTCCCCATTAATGTGATTTAATATATTCTGCTAATATTTCTGCGACCGCCTTAGCTGAATTTGAAACCTCTTCATACGTATTTTTCTCTACCCCTACTTCGATTAAAATCATGGTTGTAGCAAAATCTTGATTATAAACCCCATTATAGCCGTATCCACCATTTGGTCTAATGCCTTTTGATAAACCAGGATACTTCTCATTTAACATCGCATTCAACTCATTTAAAATGACCTCGTTCTCTTTGTATCGTTCATTATCTGTTCCTAAAACAAACATCACCTTAGCATACGACTTTCCGCCAATACTAATCACATTTTTTTCATAACTTCCTGAATCGCGATGAAAATCAATAAAATAACGTAAACTTCCATATTGACTCGCTGTATCTTCTAGATGCATGCGTGACGCTTTATAAGATAATGAATAGCCCCAACCATTTTTACTAACGACCGATCCAGCTGATCGTGATTCGACTAACGTATTAATATTTTGTTCTTGTAAATGACTAGCCACCATATAAGATAAGTCCACCACACTTAGCGTTCGCCCAAATGACGTATTAATCAAGCCTTCTTCATATAACTCTCCATCATGAGAGTTGAAAATATAAACGAGTGGATCCGTGGTCACTTCTTCTTGACGCTCTTCCACGTTTAATTCTCCACTGACATAGGTATATTTATAATCTTGTGGCGACGTTGCTGCCGTTGCATTTTGGCTTGGTGCAGTCATATTAATAAACGCAAAGCCATCGTTAATAAACGAGTAGAGTTGATTTAAATCAAGTGAAGTCATAATTTCTGTGAAATATTTTTGTAAATTCGTCATGACATCAACCACATCGCCTGCCGTTGAAAAATCAAAGATTCCCGAAAGAATGGTTTGTTCATCGACGTGTTTATCATACGCTTCTTTTTGATTTACATAAAATAACTGGAAAAACTGAGTAAAACAAAGAGTTAAAACAAAACCAAGAACGATGACATAGGGTGTTAGTTTGTTCAGCATTTTCTTGATTTTTTTTCTTCTGATCCGCTGTTGTCTGTTTCGATTCACGCTTTCCCGCCCCCTGACTAATGTATTTCATCGAGAAGGTTTCCCCTATCGCTTTATGTCCAAATCGTTTAGGATCATATAAGCTATTATACAAAGTCAGCGGTGTTAATTATTGTTGTTTTATGGTCAAGAATTAGCTAAATTGTACATTTGGATGCAACACGCGATTAATTCCATTCGAGATGAGCGTTGCTAAGTTTTCCATGTCACTGTCAATCCCTTTTGGCGTCACAATTAAGTTAAATCCATTGGGTGTTAAAACCTCAGAAATAAGTTGTCTTTTTTCTTCTTCTTCTAAATTTCCGATTTGTCCTAAAAATTGTTCACGAAGTTCAGGTGATGGAAGATCGTCCTCTGTATACGTTTGACGCGCAGCAGAAAAAGGGACTAACTTTTTATATGAGCGATTTTCTTCTTTTAACGATTTTCCAATATGTTTAAGTAATAAATCAATGGTATCACTCGTAATTGAAACCGCATCAACGACCGTTGGAACACCTACAGCAAACACTGGAATTCCTAATGTCTCTTCATCAACAGCTTTTCGTTTATTTCCAACCCCGCTTCCAGGTGCGATTCCAGTATCCGTCATTTGAATCATTTTATTGACGCGAGAAATAGAACGTGAAGCTAACGCATCGACCACCACTAAAAAGTTTGGTTTTATTTTTTTCACAAGCGATTCAATAATATCTGACGTCTCAATTCCTGTCATTCCCATGACTCCGGGTGCTAACGCACTCACTTCACGGTAATTACGATCGACGTCATTTGGACTTAACTCATATAAATGACGTGTCACAATCACTTCATCAACGACTAGCGGTCCTAAGGCATCTGGCGTGACATGGTCATTTCCAAGACCAATGACTAAACACGTATCCGTCTCCTTAATTCCTCGATGTTTTAAAAGTTTTCCAAATTGTTCAGCAAACACTTCCATCGCCACCGTTAACTGATCATGATCATGCGTCATAATAGCTGACGTGTCTAATGTCATGTAACGACCTGCCTTTTTACCGACACGTTCTACCGCTTCAGGTGCGACATCAATACATGTGACCTTTAAACCACGAATGTCATCTTCTTCATATTTCACACCTTCTTCTTGTGATTGATCGACTTGACCAACCATTTGCTCCACCGCTTCTAGCGCTAAGTCTGAACGGCATTGCCACTTTTTCATTTCCTTTTCATTCATAAGTAATCACCTCAACGTTAGTGTGAGCTAGATTATCTCTTTTCATGAAAAGTTATTTGAAATTTATTAAAAGAAGCGAATCTTCTTCTTATATCCATCTGCTCAATAAAAAAAGTACGTTTGACGGATCAAACGTACTTTTTTATCAAATTATGCTTTAATCGCTTTTAAAACTTCGCATAAGAAGTCATAAACACGTTCCGTTGATGAAATAGATAACGACTCTTTTGGTGTATGAGCACCTGTAATGTCTGGTCCAATTGAAATCATATCAATTTTACCTAATTTTTGAGATAAGAATCCACACTCGAGTCCAGCATGAATGGCTGAGACTTCTAATTCTTTTCCATACATTTGTTGATAAACGTCTTTCATCACGTCACGAACTTTTGATTCTGTTTCAAATTGCCATTCAGGATAATCTGCAATTAATTCCATGCTTGCTCCTGTTAAATCAGCGATTGCTTGAATGCGATGATTAATTTCACCTTTTAATGAGCTTACTGAACTGCGAATCGCGCTACTAAATTCAATTTCTGACTCATTCATTTCAACTACACCGATATTACTTGAACTTTCAACTAATCCTGAGATGTTCGCACTCATCGTTTGTGGTCCATAAGGAATTAATTGTAAAATATACATTAAACGTTGTGCTGTTTGTTTAGTGAAAACTTTAGTTGTCACCTCTGTTTGTTGTAAAGCGACTGACACACCTGGATCCGACGTTTCAAATTCAGCGCGAACCATTTGTTCAAATGCTTTTACTTTTGACTCTAACGAAGCAACTTGTTCACTTGGAAGTGTCACTTTTAAACTAGCACGTTTTGAGATGGCATTCATTTTTTCTCCACCTGCTACGGATGCCACAAAAAGATCTAAATCAGCGATTTCATGTAATAAACGCCCCATCAATTTATTCGCATTGGCACGGCATTTGTTAATTTCAATTCCTGAGTGACCACCTTTTAAACCACTAATAATAAGTTCATAAGAAACCATATTTGTCGCTTCAACTTCCGTCCATTCAATTGGTAATTTTAATGAATTACGGACACCACCTGCACATGAAGCTAAGGCAACACCCTCTTCTTCTGAGTCAATATTAATTAAAATATCTCCAGAAACATTTTCAGGATTTAACGCCATCACTCCGTCCATTCCTGTTTCTTCTTCCGTTGTCACTAAAACAGTTAACGCAGGATGACTTAACGTGTTATCCGCTAAAATAGCTAACGACATCGCCACCGCAATTCCGTTATCTGCTCCTAGTGTTGTTCCTTTTGTACGTAACCAATCTCCATCAACATAGATCGGTAACGCATCTGTTGCAAAGTTAAAATCTAATTCATCATCTTTAACACAAACCATGTCCATGTGTCCTTGTAAAATAACACGAGGGGCATTTTCATAACCTGGTGTCGCAGGTTTTTTAATAATAACATTTTTACATGGTTCTTGGACGTATTCTAATTGATGCTCTTTGGCAAAGTTAACTAAATAATCACTGATGGCAGCTTCATTTCCTGATTCACGTGGAATTTTTGTCATTTGCTCAAAATAATGAAAAACGGCTTGTGGTTTTAAATGACCTAAAATTTCTGACATAAATTGACCTCCTTTTTATTACCATTCTATCATATCTTTTAGAAAATGATAACATTTCTCTACTTTTATTGTCTTTGTTTAAATAGTTTTTCAGTTAAGAGATACTATAAAGTATATAAGAAAAAAACTTCGTCAATGACGATGATTTTAGTATATACATTGATCGCGTTTTAATGAGATTTATCTTCATCTTTAACGGTATAGTCAGTTGAATCAAAGACTGAACGTTTTGAGTTATTTTGTTGGTTAAAGTAGGTTGTTTTTTCTTCTAAGGGGATGATAAAAAGACACGCAATATATAAGATAATCATCGGAAAGGCGAATGAAAAAATACTTAGCATGACCCATCCTAATCGAATGATCGTTGCATCTATCTTCAAATAATCCGCAATCCCTTGACAAACACCTGCTAACATAGCACCTTGTTTTACACGATATAAACGTTTACCTGACATCTTAATCCTTCCTTTCATCAGACGAATACCTCATTTATTATAGCTTAGTTTAAAAAACAATGACAACTTTTTTGTCGGTTATTTTCAATTGTCATCATGAAAGAGTTGGTGATAAAGGTTAAATATACTATAATAGTTCTATATCTTGTGGATAGATAAAAAATAAAACCATTAGGAGGTTTTGGAATGAAGAATGACTTATCGCCATTTTTAAAATCAAGTGAAACATCTTTGATTCAAATCTTTGAAACGCTTCAAAAGGCTCCGTCGTTATCACTTCAATCACTTGAAGCCGATCAAACAGCACTCATTATTGTCGATATGGTCAATGGTTTTGTAAAAGAAGGACCCATGTCTTCTTCTCGCATTCAAACCATTATCCCTACGATTTCTGACTTAATGAAACGCGCCAAAGTACAAAACATTGAGATGCTTGCGTTTGCAGATTGTCATGAACCGACATCCATCGAATTTGATGCTTACCCTCCTCACTGCTTAGTAGGAAGTACAGAAAGTGAAATCATTGATGAACTCAAAGAAGTTGGTGACTATGAATTAGTCTTAAAACGCTCAACCAATGGTTTTTTAGAACCTGCTTTTCATGAGTGGCTAGCTAAACATCCTCAGATTAACCAATTTATTGTCGTTGGGGATTGTACAGACATTTGCATTGAGCAATTTGTCATTACCTTAAAAACTTACTTTACAACACTCAATTCGTTCAGTCGAATCATCGTGCCTATTCAGGCGGTTGAAACGTACGATAGCGAAGCCCACGTCGGTGACTTCATGAATGCCATTGCCTTATATAAGATGCAAATGAATGGAATTGAGATCGTTCGTGAAATTACAAACTAGAAAGAGGCATTTATTATGAATTTAAAATCAATCAACTTAACCCTACTCGTAGACTTCTATGAATTAACAATGGCAAATGGCTACTTTGAAAGTGGCATGGAAAATCAAATTGCCTATTTTGATATGTTCTTCCGTCGCGTTCCCGATGAAGGAGGATTCGCGATTATGGCTGGACTTGAACAACTGATTGAATATTTAAAAAACTTAACATTTACAGAAGAAGATATCGAGTATCTTCGCTCAAAAGAACTATTTTCTGAAAACTTTTTAAACTATTTAAAAAACTTCAAGTTTGCTTGTGATATTTATGCGATTCCAGAAGGAACACCAATTTTTCCTAATGAACCCATCTTAACGGTTCGTGGGCCAATCATCCAAGCGCAATTCATTGAAACGATGATTTTATTAAGCATTAACCATCAATCATTAATTGCAACCAAATCAAATCGTATTGTTCGTGCGGCTCAGGGTCGTCCCGTTCTTGAATTAGGGGCACGTCGTGCTCAAGGAGCAGACGGAGCGATTTTAGGGGCACGTGCCGCTTATATTGGAGGATGTAAAGGAACAGCATGTACGATTTCTGATCGTGACTTTAATGTTCCTGCTCTTGGAACAATGGCACATAGCTGGGTTCAAACGTTTGATTCTGAGTACGAAGCGTTTAAACGTTATGCAGAGTTATATCCAGACAATTGTACGCTATTAGTTGATACGTATAATACGTTAAAACAAGGGGTTCCAAACGCGATTAAAGTATTTAAAGAAGTTTTAATTGCTAATGGACATCAACCAGGTGCGATTCGTATTGACAGTGGAGATGCCGCTTATTTATCAAAAAAAGCTCGTAAATTATTAGATGAAGCAGGATTAACAGAAACAAAAATCGTGATTTCAAACTCATTGGATGAATACATCATTAAAGATTTATTAATTCAAAACGCTCCGATTGATTCATTTGGAGTGGGTGAACGTCTGATTACGTCAAAAACAGAACCTGTCTTTGGTGGCGTTTACAAAATTGTCGCCGTTGAAAAAAATGGTCAAATGATTCCAAAAATCAAGATTAGTAATAACATTGAAAAAATTACAAACCCTGGTGCGAAACAAGTGTTCCGTTTATACGATCGTGACACAAACAAAGCGATTGCAGACGTTATTTCTTTAGCTCATGAAACGATTGACGATACAAAACCGTATACGATTTTTGATCCTGAGCACACTTGGAAGCGTAAAGAAATTACAAACTTTATGGCACGCCCATTATTAACCCCTATCTTCTTAAACGGTGAATGCGTGTATGAATCGCCTTCACTTGAAGACATTGTTACTTACTCAAAAGAACAAATCGAAACGTTATGGGAAGAAGTTTTACGTTTTGAAAAACCTCATCGCTATTATGTTGATTTATCAGAAGAGTTATGGACGTTAAAAACAGAATTATTAGAAAAACATTCGAAATAATCACTGTTTTTTAAGCTAAAATGAATGAGTAGCAAGATGATTTTAATGGAATTTTTACCATTTCATGAAATATTGTAAATTCTTCTTGCATTTTGAACATTCGTCTGATAGAATGAGTTTGTTGTATTTTCAATGGAGGTGAATAGAATGCCAAATATCAAATCACAAGTTAAACGTGTGAAAACAAACGAAAAACGTCGTCAATTCAATGCTTCTTACAAAGCATCTATGCGCACAGCTATCAAAAACGTTGAAGTTGCTATCGAAAACCAAAACGTTGAAGCTGCAAAAGAAGCTTACAATACAGCTAACAAAAAATTAGACAAAGCTGTTGCAAAAGGAATTTGCCACAAAAACTTCGCAGCTCGTCAAAAATCACGTTTAAGCAAAAAAATCAACGCTTTAGGATAATCGAATACCGACACTTTGTCGGTGTTTTTTATCTCTTAAACATGATAAAAAAGGATCTTATTTGTCTCAAGTAAGGTCCTTTTTTATTATCTTCTTTTCTCTCGCATAAAAAATGAGCTAAAACTAGTTTAGCTCATTTTTTTATTTTTAGTTAATTGGTGTGTACACGATATTTACATCAGGATTATTTGTAAATTCTGTTTTAGCCATCATGATGATTTCATTTAACTCTTCTACTGATAATTTACTTTGAGATTCTGATAATTCTAAGTGAACTTGTACGGCATCATCATTCACACGAACTAAAACGTCAGAATATCCTTTTGATTTAATCATTGTTTCTAATGCACTTTGGTGTTGAGCATCGCTATTAATTTTTTCTAAATTATCTTTCGCTTCGCTTTTTTCTTCAGCATCGTAATCTTTGCTTGCAATGATCGCTGTTAAATCTGCTTCACGTTGACTTTTTTCTTTTGCAAGTGTTGCACGTAATGCTTGAATTGAAGTTGATTGTCCAGCTGTTTCTGTTGTTTCTTCATCTTCAGAACCTTCGCTAGATACTAATTCACTTCCATTTGGATCATCCACTTCTTCAAACTCTAAGTTTGCTTGTGGTACGGTTGTTGTTGTTCCAACAGCTGTTCCTGCTACTGTTTGATTAGCTGTATCATCAAGACTATAATAAAAAACAGTTAATAATACGAAAACTACGAATAATGCGGCTGTTACATACGAATTTTTGTTCATTTTAATTTCCCCCTAGTTCAGATGCATTTAATAATGAAATTTGATGAATTGGAACATCAAGCAATAAACTAATCGCTTCTGTCACATCATAAGATGCTTTTAATGTTCCATGATAGACGATCACAACACCATTTGAAACTGTGTCTGTTTGACTTGAAGCAAAGAGCGTCGTTGAGGAATCAGCAACCGTTTTATATGAGATGTTAATACTATCAACTGTTACTCCTTCTATTGCTTCAAATATAGCTGTGATCTGTTCTCTGTGCTTTACCTCGACAGATGATTGTGCCGAAGATACATTCTTCCCAGACAAAGAGCCAAAATCATCTTTTAACAATAATGTGATACAAAAGATGGCGGCAACGATCATTAACATTCCAGATGGTCCTAAATCGCTTAACATCTGGCGTATCTTTTTACCGATGGACTCCGACTGTTCTACTTGTTCTTTTTCCACATCATCTACCTCCTATCCCACTCATATTAACGTATCAAGTTGCTTGTGTCATCATCCCCCTCTCTCAAAAATCACATCACTCTGCTCAAGACCTAGCTGATGAAGCAGACATGTTTTTTGCTTCGCATCAGTCTCAACCATTTTTACTGTTAGTACTTCACCCAATTCAAAGTCTGTCAATTGAACTTGGCAATCGTCTTCAGCTTTTCGAATTAATGATTCAATCTCTGTCATCGTCATCTTTGATAAATCCTTTTCAACCAAGCCTTGATAATACTCAATCGATTGATCAAATTCATCTTCGTTAACAAATGAGACTGAATCAATGAAGGAACTAACTTCATTATTCATTATACTAATCAACGGCTTTAAAATGATAACAATGATAAAAAAGTGAAGATAAAATGTTATAATTTTTTTATACGAAGCCGGAATGACCAATAAATTGACAACAGCTATCAAAAAAAACATCGCAATCATTTGCCTAGCATACTCATATAGCATATCTTTTCACATCTCCTCGGATCTTGTCACCTGTGTTTAGTTCGTTAATAGCATCATATTTGAGCTGTATAAAATAATGAAGAATGTAAAAATAAACATCACGGCAATAATCATCATAATGACTAACAAATTCATCACGCCCGTATTAAATACATCTAAAATCTTAATATAATCTTTGCTAATAACGGGTTGAATGACGGCACTTAATAAGCGAAATAAAATGAGACTCACCCCTACTTTAACAACTGGAAAAGCAACGACGACAACCAGTGTAATAATTCCAAGCAATCCAATACTATTTCGCAATATCGATAGCGTTGAAACGACGGACACAACCGTATCTGTAAAACGACTTCCGATTACTGGAACATGATTTAATAGATTTTGCGTCGTTCGAAAAAATAAACCGTCTGCAAAACTAAGCGTTATATTTTGAATGGACATCAGCGTTAAGAAAAACGCAAAATAACCACCAAGCGTCCAAAGTGCGATTTTATTAATAAAATCGATCAATCGACTGTATAAGTCCTCCACATTGATCTGATTGATAAATCCAAAAACAGTTCCAATGACTGTTAAAGGTAAACTAATCGTATTAATAAAAAAATAAGACGCATTAATTAAAAAGATAACAGCTGGCTTAAATAACGCTTGATTCCAAAGTGCTCCTGTAATCGTAATCAAAGACAGCAGAATTGGAAAGATTGCAACGACAATATTCATGTAGCGAGTTAAAACCTCTAACGTATAATCATGATAAAAAATAAATAACTGAAAGAGTTGCACAATCAACACTAATTTCAAAACAGTATTGGTCACCTTTTCGTATTTCGTTGAAAAAGACGATTGAATATTTTGAAAAAGCGCAATAATGAGTAAAAAGATTAAAATACTTTTAAACTGAGAAAAGCCAATCGATAACTCATGTAGGGCATAGTCACCGAGTGACTGAAAAAAATGAATGATATTAAAATTTTCAACCTTTAATAAATTTGTTTTATCTAAGAAATCAGCTTCAACAATCCAGTCATACTGATTATAAATTTCAGCCCATATATTTTCAAAAGACGAAAGATCCACACTTGTTCCATCCATTACTCCCCCTCCTAGTACGTTAGATTAGTTCTTATTAAACAATTGATAAGATAAGTTCAAAGAGTGTGATAATCATCGGTAAGCTATATCCTATTAAATATAGCTTTACAATGTACTCAAACATTTTCCCAACCGTTCCAAGCTTTGCCTCGGATAATAAAAAGCTAACGAATTCAGCATAATAAACAATTCCGATCAAGCGAATAATAATGGTCACATACTGCTGTTCCACATTGAAGTTTAAGAAAACCGCTGTAATCTCTCCAATCATACCGGATAACAGTTGCAAGGCCATCATGAAAAAATACGTCAGCAAAATAAAACTAAATCCTTTGGCGAACTTTGAATTGACTTCCTCTAGTAATAAGTAGATGATGGTAAACCCTATAGCTAGTGTCAGTATTCTTACAATATCAATGATGTCCCCCTCCCTTACAGCATAAAAATAGTTCGTAAACTGGTCATTAAGACTTCAATTAATTGGACAATAAAAACTAAGAGATAGACATAACCCGCTAACATGATTAACTCACTAATCTCTTTCCCAATTTCAATTTTTTTAGAAACCATCCCAATAAATCCGAGTAAAAATGCCACTCCTGCAAATCTTAGTATTTCTGTTACATCAATCATCGGCATGTACGTTACACCTCATCCCTTTCATCTAATTTGCTATTTAACTGTATGTCCATTTAAAGTAAAAAATGATGACTTCTATTCATTCCAGTTCATTTATTAACGATGCTCACAAACAACACGTCAGATTCCTCCTTAAAACGCCTTAATCATGATGCCATCCTTTAAAATCTGTCGGAAAAACATCTTCGCCAACCTAATCTAGTTACTTATGTTTTCTCTAAAAAGAGAGCCTTTCTTCTTAATAAATGCAAAAAAGCAATCGGAACCACTTCCGATTGCTTTCTTTTACTTTTGCATCCCATCCATCATATAAAAATAATATTGAATCAAATAAACCACATAAAAAATGACGCAAATGACTGATTCAATTAGTAATCCCCAAAAGGCGATGTCGCAAATTAAAAAAATCCCTTTCTTATCCATAATTATCCTCTTATACTCGTGTGTATTTTAAATGGTTTTCCCTGTATTTTAAATACAACTAAAGATTCTCTCTTTAAAATACAAGAATTTATCGTATCAAATTTTACATATTTATACAAGAGTTTTCGTCGTTTTATACCATTTATTTACATAACATTCTTTTATATACCACTTTTTTGTGTCGTATATCTTTTCATTAAGTTCTCTCCTAATAAATAACGTTTGATAGATTGACTAAAATGATCCGTCCCACTCAATGTCTAAGAGACTCGAAAGCGGGATCGTGAGACCCTGACTCATCACAAGGCATTGATGGACTTCATCAATTCTTCTCACATTTGCAGTTAACGCGACATAGGCTCCCCCTGATTTGGATTCATCCGATTGAAAATAGGTGATTTTCACACTAGGTTGATGTTTTAACTGTCCCTTTAATACGTTTAATTTTTCATTTAGTTGCTCAATCGTTGACTCCCCTAGCTCTAGTTGATCGGTCGTTTGCCTAGCGACCTCTTTAATAGCTCCTTCATGACTCGTTAACGCAGCAAAGGGCGCAAACTGTGCAGCGCGATGATGAAGAGACATCCTCGGTCGACGACTTGATTTTTGATAGGGTAAATGAATGATGTCTGCATACGGATGGCTCATAATGATGCACCTCCCTTATGATTTAAGCTTTATGACCCCCAATTTGATTATTTCTTTCTCTTGTCGTGGCTCCTTCTTCTAAATTCATTCCTTTTAAGATTGAATTTTTTCCAAACTTTTTTCGGATTTGAAGCAAGGCTTCTTGTTTTTGACGTTCTTTTTTTCGGGCAACCGTTTCTTGTTGTTTTTTCTTTTCAACGACCTTATAATCTGTAAACAAATCGAGTTGCTTGATCGTTGGTGTATTTTTAATCATCGTTTCTTCTTTTAACTGATGAAAGGCAATCGTTAAACGTCTCACTAAACGTTTAGGTTGAACAATGTCATCATATAACGCTGTGATTGCCTGCATCAGCGCGGTTGTTGAAGAGGTATGACTTTCAAGACGTTTCGATCCACGACTAGGCTTTGGAATGGTTCGACCATACGCATCCGTCGTGATGTCGTTGATGGCTTCTTTAGAGTGTTTAGAATTTACTAGACACGCTCGATCATAATCAATCGTTAAGACGATTTGACTCGTCACTAATTTTTTTTCAACGAGTTCAAGAACGAGTGAATCTGTCATTTCACGAACGACTAATCTCGCTTGATCTACCGAATAGCCGTATGGTAATACTTGTCCTGAACTCATGGAACTATTTTCAGGTTGATAAGCTTTAATAGCTTCCATCGTACAAGACTCATAGCCCCACGCGTGATCAATTACTAACTCAGCATTCACCCCAAATAACTGATACAATAAATGCTCTCCTGACTTTGATAAAGACATGCGAGCGACATCCCCCATCGTGTACATCCCATGTGCTTCCAGCTTTTTTGCATACCCTTTACCGATGCGCCAAAAGGAAGTGAGCGGTTGGTGATTCCAAAGCAGTCTTCGATACGTTTGCTCATTCAGCTCCGCAATTCGAACGCCAAACGAATCCGCCGGACATTTCTTTGCTACAATATCCATTGCGACCTTGGATAAATATAAATTTGTTCCAATTCCAGCTGTGGCGGTAATCCCTGTTGTTTTTAACACATCATGAATGAGGCGTGTCGCTAAATCATACGCCGTCATTCGATACATCTTCAAATAAGTCGTTGCATCAATAAATACTTCATCAATACTGTAAACATGAATATCTTCAGGTGCTATGTATTTTAAATACACCTCATAAATTCGAGCGCTGTACTCGATATAATGTGCCATTCTTGGCGTAGCAACGAGATAAGAAACCGCTAAGTTAGGATCATTCATCAACTCCGTATAATCAGAGGATGTTCCCGTCAATCGTTGATATTTCGTGTTGCGTTGACGATTAGCATTCACCTCTTTTATCTTTTGTTCCACCTCAAACAAACGAGGGCGACCAGAAATCCCAAACACCTTTAGGGAGGGAGAAACAGCTAGACAGATAGTCTTTTCTGTTCGCCCTTCGTCTGCTACCACAAGATTCGTCGTCATTGGATCTAACCCTCGCTCGTGGCACTCGACCGATGCATAAAAACTCTTTAAGTCGATGGCGATATAAATCCGATCATCCATACCAGTTCCTCCCTTCTTTATTTCTTATTATAACCAAAAGCGAACAAATGTTCAATGTTTTGTTCAATTCCAATAAAAAAAAGACGAATGATGTATGAACATGATTCGTCTTTTCATTTGCTTATACTTATTAAAAAATCTGAAGCTTGATCATTAATTGTTTGTGATGCCTCACTGTTTCGATGAATACATTCTTTTAATGAATAACAAGTTTTTGATTAACATCTTTCTAATCAGATGATTACTTATCGAAGATGAACTTTACCTTCAGATGACAGTTAAATAAAGGCTAATAAACTGATCGCCATCATAATCATTCCACCAATCAACCCATAAATGGAAAGATGATGCTCACCATATTCTCTTGCCGCAGGCAGCAATTCATCAAATGAAATGAATACCATAATTCCAGCAACACTAGCAAAAATAATGCCAAACACCACCTCACTCATAATGGGCATCAGAATTAACCATCCCACTAATGCACCGACTGGTTCAGATAGTCCTGATAAAAACGAGTACTTAAATGCCTTAGTTTTTGACCCCGTAGCTTGATAAATAGGAACCGAGACCGCAATACCTTCTGGAATATTATGAAGGGCAATGGCAACGACAATTGGAATCGCAATACTTGTGTCATCTAAAGCAGAAACAAACGTTGCTAAACCTTCTGGAAAGTTATGAATTGAGATCGCCACTGCTGTAAAAATGCCCATACGCATTAATTTTGTGTTTTTATCAGCTACACTACCTTCTAATACTTTAGGTTCGTGCGGATTTTTTTCAGAGGGCACTAATTTATCAATGATGGCAATTAAAAGCATTCCTCCAAAAAAAGCAATCACCGTTACCCAGCTACCTAATCGTTCTCCTAACTCTGCTACTAACGAGTTTTGAGCTTTAACAAAAATTTCGATCATCGATACATAAATCATCACACCCGCAGAAAATCCTAAGCTGATTGAAAGAAACTTTCGATTAGTATGTTTAGTAAAAAAAGCAATACAGCTCCCGATACCGGTACATAATCCCGCAATGAGCGTTAATAAAAAAGCATAAAAAATATCCAAAATGATATCCCCCTTTTTAGATTAAATAAAAGTCATCATAAATTAACTTTAAATCCATACTAACATCTTATGTTTTTTTTATGAACCTTTATACATTTATTTTTTCTATCCCTAATTATATAAAATCAACTCACTTCTGATATTCGCTCAATGATTAAGCAATCAGATGATTTCACTGAATAACTAAGACATGATTAATTGGTTTCATTTCATATTAGAAGTTGTTATAACGTTAGAAATTCAATGTCGTTAACCCACTCACAAGAAGATGATATTTTCTTTGAAATGAGTGGTGTGACTTAGATAAAAAAGTATTTTGATTATGTTTTTTGTACCGTGGAATCCAGATTTTTAGATAGTATGAAATTGAAATTTATGTTAAATTATAATTATCATTAGTTTTTAGGGGGAATATCGGTGGATGTAGGCTATCTTTGGTTAATCGGCCTTCTTGTATTACTAGTAGCTGTCGTATTGATGCGAGCAAAAGCATGGAACGATTTTTTTCATTCATCAAATAAAGATCGAAAAAAATAAAGCTCGAGCTTCTGTTAATATAAAAAGTGGACATGGCTGACATGTCCACTTTTTTGATAGTTATATTCAATAGATTTTATATTACTTTGAGAGAATTTTTAACTTACTCTCCCGAACTTAATTGTTCACGTTTTCTAGCTTCTCGTTCTTGTTGTTCTTTAATTGAGAAGGCACATCCGCAATAATGTTGACGATAGAGCTCATATTGTTTCGATAGCTCAATCGAACGTTTATAGCCATTATTCTTTTTAAAGTCTGAATTTAAAAACTTCACTCCATATTTTAGTCCCGCTGCTTCTCCTAACTCATTTAACTTGGCTGCATTTTTCATCGGACTAATCGTTAAACTGGTTGTAAAATATTCAAAACCGTATGTCGCTGCATACTCAGCGGCTTTTTCTAAGCGAAGGTCAAAACATCTCACGCAGCGTTCACTACCTTCTCCTAAACGCTCACAGCCTTTAACCGCTTCATAAAACAACTCACTTTGATGCTCAGGACCAATGACTTGATAATTTAATCCCATCTCCTCAACCATACGGATTTGTTCATCTAATCGACGAAGATACTCCTTCTTAGGGTGAATATTTGGATTAAAGAAATAAACCTCCATTTCAAAATAAGTGGATAAATACTCAATGACAAATGAACTACACGGTGCACAGCAACTATGTAATAACAGCTTCGGACGTTTTCCTTCACTTTTCATTCTTTCAATTTCATCTAACATTAATTTATGATAATTAATTTTCATACTAAACTCCTTTTATAACCTATAAAAATTTAATCTTATCTCCTATTCATTATACAACAAACGACAACAATCTAGTAGCGGGATGTCTTGCTGATTTAAGTTGTCGTTCATATCTCCGTCCAAAACCATCATCTTATCATTTGGATTTTCTCATCTCCTTACTACTAAAATCTTCTGATTTAAATGTAAAATCCTCTTTAAAAATTCTAGACTCTTCACTTAAATCTATGACGACTTACCTGTCTTTAAATTCTATAAATGATAAATGATTGATTAAATTCTTTGTTTCAAACTACACGTTCTTGTCTAGTGATAACTGATAAAAAATAATGGCTATATATATCCGTTTAATGAACTAATCATCTAGTAAAAAATAAGTAGACGCCGATACTACCCATGACACTTCATCCCTACCTAAAAGCTCTTATGTGATATAGTTTTAAAAAAACATATCTGAAAACAGAAATTAATTCTGAGTTTAGATATGTCTTTTTGTTTATTATTAATGTCTTCAAGTCTCTTCATAAAATAGTTGATCGATATAAGCGTCTATACTTAGTGTGAAATTACATCGATGGTAGAAGTCATCCCCAACTTGAACACAGTTGCTTCCAATATTATCAAAAAGAGAGTCCAGTCGTATTAAACTATACGATGCTTGTTTCATAATGGTATTATGGCCACACTAATTGTCACCAACTTCACTATCTAAGCTTGATCCAAAAAAAATATGGCATACATCCCTTTAAGTTCAGATGCATGCCATCTAATTTTTTTATCCTGTAGTTATTAAGTTTCATAAAGTTCATGAATTAATATTCGGATCTAGTCTTTTAAGAATGGATACTAAAAAACATGTATCGTTTAATATATGTTTTAAATCACTTCTTTTAAAGTCGGTAACGCACTAATGGCACCCTTACGTGTCACGACTATACCAGCTACTTTATTAGCAAAGTTTAAAATGTCTTCAAATTCATCTAATGATTCATCAAGATTCTATACGGTGTATTTTCTTTGTAATAATTGATATAAAATGGCACCAATAAAGGAATCCCCGGCTCCTGTTGTATCAATAGCGCTAACTGGCTGAGATGAAACTGTAATGGAACCATTTTTACTATATAAAACAACTCCATCTTTTCCTTTAGTTAAAAACACTAATCGAACATAGCCTTTAAATAAGCGTTGAATTGCCTTCTCTTCATCTTTTTCGCCTGTAATAAATTCGAGTTCATCTTCACTCACCTTTAATAGATGAGCCTTGGAAATGAATTCATTAATACACTCACGATATAAATCATGATCGTCCCATAAAGGTAATCGAACATTCGGGTCAAAACTAACAAGCGCCCCTAACTCATGACAATAATCAATAGCCACTTCGTGGGCTTGTTTTATTGGATAATCGACTAAATCAACTGAACCAAAGTGAAGAATATCACCTGGTAAAATAAAATCTTTTCTAATCTCCGTTGGTTCTAAAAATAAATCAGCACTTGGATTACGATAAAAGGTAAAATTACGTTCGCCACTTTCATCTAAACTGACAAACGCTAGACCGGTATGGGCTTCTTTTGTTCGGTAAATGTGAGTCGTATCAACGCCATGATTTTTTAATACGTCTTCTAAAAAGTTTCCAAATGGATCCTCTCCTAATTTTGTAATCATAGCACTTCTTCCACCTAACTTCGAAACACAACAAGCCACATTTGCTGGTGCCCCACCAGGTAATTTATTAAACTGATCGACAGTTTCAATCGATCCATTTTGCTCTGAAACAAAATCAATCAATAACTCCCCAATCGCAATTAATTTGTTCATATTTAATCCCTCTATTTATATAATTCGACATCTTTAAATTCCACTTCACTCTCTAAACTAAACAATCCCCACTCTGATTGAGGCATATTAAACATTCTTGTTGTTAAGACAATTTCATCATTAATATATAAAGCAGCCACCGTATTTTCAAGCATTAATGTATAATTCAAAACTGCTCCATTTTCAATCTCTAGTGGGACGACAATTTGTGGATTTGCTTCTGAGATTTGCGATTGATTTACATTATAAAACTCAAGTTGATTAGTCTTCATGTTAAAAACAACATTTAAACTTCCAATACCGTCCATCACATTAAATGTAAATCCAAACAAATTTCCTTGATCCTTAACATGGATCTGGCCTGTTATTTTATTTAACTCGTCCATTTCAGAAAAAATGACTGCCTCATAACCAGAACCTGAAAAACTATAACTATTATTCTTAACTTGAATTCCGCTTGATTTTGTCATGATATCAAGCGGGAATTTAGCCTTAAATTGATTAACCATTTCCGTTACAGGTTGCGGATTTAAGGTTCCATCCTCTTGCTGAATTAACTGATGAACGACTAAATTCCCTCCCCAATCAAACTCTTTTTCATCTAAGTAATCGAATTTCGTTGGAACCCATCCAAAAATAAATAAATCATCTTCTGATTTCTCCATTCGCCCCGCATAAAACCCTGCTCCGTCAAACACATCACATTCAGGTCGTTCAAAAGGTCCTTTTGGACTATTTGCCATGCGATAATGAACCTGTCGATTTGGCCATTGATCTGAAAAACTTAGATACCAATAGTCTCCAAATTTTAATAAGGTCGGACATTCTAGATTAGAGTCACTCCCCATATCATTTTCAAAAAGGACTCCCTCGTCTTCCCATATTTTTAAATCTTCTGAGGTATATAGTGCAATAACTCCTTGATTATTTTTTCGAGTCGTAACAAGCATCCAGTATTTTGATTCTTCTTCATTATAAAAAACATAAGGATCTCTAAAGTCATCCTGATGATACTGAGAACTAGCAAAGAAAATATCCTCTGGTATTTTAGTCCAATTCACTTTATCAGAACTAGTCGCATGCATAATCGCTTCTTTTGGACTTAAGTAACCATTATGTCCCGTATAAAAGGCATGATAAACATCCCCTACTTTAATCACAGATCCCGTCCCTAGGGCTAACTCTTGATTTTCTACCTCATCAACGTAAGGAATGACTTCTCCTATATCTTCGTATTCATAAAAATTTTGTGTCTGCATTAATGCCCAAGGATGAAACCCGGTCGCTCCATCACGAGCATCATGTAAATAAAAGATTTCAAATCCCCCTTCATCATAAAATGGCATAGGATCCCCAACCCAAGCATTACTTGGATGGGGGAAAATAGTCACTTCATCAGGATTTAAAGGTTGTGATGTTGCACAAGCACTTAACGGAATAACTCCTAGCACACCTATACACCATGCCTTACATCTAGCCTTCATCTTCTATCGCTCCTACTCTAATGTCAATTCAAAATACTCAAGGATTTCTAACGTCGATTGTTCCCCTGTTACCTCCAATGAATAAGTTTCATCTTCAAAATAAATACGAGTTGTTATTAGGCGTTTTCCCTCATAAGCAAAAATCTCAATACTTGATTGATCGAAGTAGATTCTTAAATCAAAATCTTCAGTATCAACTGGTGAATAAACCCATCTTGGTTCTTGAGGATATAACTGGCTAGTCATCGTATCAAGCATTACTTGATTATCAGTAATTTTGATAGTAAAGAAATCATCCTCGGTTTGGGAAAACTTAAGCATCAATTCTTTTTCAACTCTCCCCTTCAATACTAATTCACTACACTTATCCATTAAAAATCCAATAGAAGTTTCACCATTGAACTCAACATTATTAAAAACCTTTGCCTTGGTTCTTAGTTTACTAGCCTCTAAAATTGGCTGTTGAATTAATTGAGATCCTTCTAACTTTAAAACACGTGGTAACGTCATTGCCCCTGTCCATTTATGATCTAACTTGTGGGTTAACTACTCTTTCCCCCCCATCTCCATCCAACCAATCATAATACGGCGACCTTGTTCATCTTCTAAAGTTTGAGGGGCATAAAAATCATGTCCTGTATCAATTTCATCGATAAACTCAATCTCAAATGATCCTGTCTTTGAGTCAAATTCCCCGACAATATAAATACAAGAATTCACATTACGATACTTATTATCATCTGATTTTAGTTGAATAGATGACATCAAAATGACATCTTTTCCATCTAAATGAAATAAATCCGGGCATTCTGCCATAATTCCAAACATCGGATGTGGTCCAATTTTATTTAAATACTCCCAATTAATTAAGTCTTTCGATCGATAGACTAGTAGTTGTCCCATTTCTTGCTCTGTTTTAGATCCCACTAACACATAATAAATTCCATCTCTATAGAACGGATTTGGATCACGAAAATCAACGTTAGAAGCTCCCTCTGGAATTGCTGATTCTTTAATGACTGGATTATCTGCATATTTCACAAATGTTTTTCCATCATGTGAAATAGCAATACTTTGAGTTTGTTTTTGTACACCATCATTATCAGCCGCTTCAATATGCGAAGTATACATTAAATATAATTCATCATCTTTAACAATTGCGCCACCTGAAAAACAACCTGATTCATGGCTTTGATCTGGAGCTAAAGCCACTTCTTGGTCCGTCCATTTTAATAAATCTTTACTTGTAGCATGTCCCCAATGCATCGGACCCCAGACAGCATCGTACGGGTAGTATTGATAAAACAAATGATACTCACCTTTATATTGAATCAATCCATTTGGATCATTCATCCACCCTACTGTTGGCATCATATGATACTTGAGTCTATATTTTAAGTTAACGTCTGATTTATGTCTTTTTATATATTCATTTGCTCGTTGTAATGTAAACATTTACTTTCCCGCCTTTCATTAAATGAATTAACAGGTGCCTAAAATGGAACCTATAAGATAGACACTTAAAAAAGTGTGAGCTTATAGGTTCTTTTATTTTATAATAGAATAAAGACAACTTTAGAGAAGAATGGTGAAGAAAATGAGTCAAAAAACATTTACTGAAAAAGAGATGAAGCTGTTAACTAAAAACCCCTATGTTAAAAAAGTATCCGACAAATCAATCACTTACAGCGATGAATTTAAAGAGTTAGTCGTCCTACAAATCCATGAGTCAAAAACACCGAGAATGATCTTTGAACAAGCAGGATTTGATGTTGACATCATGGGAATGAAACGGATTGAAGCGGCTGCTTCACGTTGGAAGAAGGCTTATCGAACGTCAGGCATATTAGGATTGAAAGATACCCGTCAAACGAACTCTGGAAGACGGTTA
>artificially_reared_2__coassemble_175_pt1 | contig 42583 bp, 37 predicted proteins | sample artificially_reared_2__metabat2_low_PE_015 | metagenome-assembled genome bin artificially_reared_2 | reverse complement strand
AACCGATGCGTGAGATCGATATCCTAAACTTTTTACTTAATTTATCTCCTGAATTCCAAACTGCTTTTCAAACGTTTAAAACGTATCAATCTTATATTGAAAACACACTAACCACTTCATACACCAATGGTCCCATTGAAGGAATTAACAATAAAATTAAAGTCATTAAACGAATCGCTTTTGGCTATCGAAGCTTTTACCATTTTAAATCAAGAATTCTTATCACTCAAAACCTAACCAAACCCAAAGTAAAAATCCTAGCAGCATAACCACTAGGATTTCAATTTAAATCACTCATTGTAATAGGTCAAAAATTAATCAGCAACACTATTTGACAAAGAGCCTATTAATTTATTTATTATACTTTATTAATTATTCCATTTCATCTTCGTGATAAATTACTAAGCCTTCGAATTCGTCTGCATCTTCGCCAACTTCTGCATTACTTTCATCACTGTAGTCATCTTCTGCTTCTTCTTCGTCTACAAAATCATCGTTTTCATGTTTATCTGTAGCATCTTCTTTGTAAACAATCTCATCAAATCCATCTGGTGTGATTACTTCGATTTCTTCATCATCAAAGTCAATATCGTATGTATCGTAATTAGCAACTTCATATTTTTGACGAGATTTTAAATCCCATTTATCTTCACCTACAGTTACGAATTTACCGCTTAATGTTAAATCTGTATAGAACTGTGGTAACTTAGATTGGAATTCTTCATCTGTTAACCCCATGATTTCACATACTTCTTTAGCGATTTTCTCAAATTTTTGAGGTTTGATTTTACGTTGAATTAGTAATTCTGCTACTTCTAACATTGACATCTCTTCATTATGTGTTGTCATTTTAATTCCTCCTCTATTTAATTACATTCTTTCAGGTGCAGTTACACCGATTAATTGTAATGCATTCTTAATTGTAATTTCTAATGCTTTAATTAAAGCTAATTTTTCATTTGTTTTTTCAGTGTTTTCTTCGTTAATCACTTTTTCAGCATTATATAAGCTATGGAATGCTGTTGCTAAGTCATTAATATAGTTACAGATTAAATGTGGCTTACGTTTAGCAGCCGCATCTGCAACGACCATTGGGAATTCACCCATTAATTTAATAACTTCAAATTCTTTTTCGTGAGAAATAAATTCATACTCATCTTTCAATGCGACAGAGAAACCTTTTCCTTCTGCTTGTCTTAAAATTGAACATGTTCTAGCATGAGCATATTGTGCATAATAAACTGGATTTTCATTTGATTTTTTAGTCGCTAAATCTAAATCGAAGTCCATTTGTGTTTCTCCACTTCGCATCACGAAGAAATAACGAACAGCATCCACTCCTACTTCGTCAACTAAGTCACGAATCGTTACAGCTTTTCCTGTACGTTTTGACATCTTAAATTCTTCTCCGTCTTTAATTAGACGAACCATTTGGATAATATCAACTTCTAACTTATCAGCTTCATATCCTAAAGCTTGCATCGCTGCTTTAACACGTGCAATATATCCATGATGATCAGCTCCCCAAATATCAACCAGCTTATCATTTCCACGATTTAATTTTTCAATATGGTTAGCGATATCCGGTGTTAAATAAGTGTATGATCCATCAGATTTTCTTAAAACGCGATCTTTATCATCTCCAAAATCTGTTGAACGGAACCATACTGCCCCATCTTGCTCATAGATATATCCCTTTTCTTGTAATAAATCGATCGATTCTTTAACTAGATTTTTATCATAGATTGCTTTTTCACTAGTAAATAAATCAAATTCAACTCCAAACATCTCTAAATCTTTTTTAATTTTGTTTAATTCATAATCTAAAGAAATTTGACGAATTAAATCATAATTTTCATCTAACTTATCTACAAACTGATCCTGATATTTTTCAGCCATCATTTTTCCTAATGAAATGATGTCAGGACCATGATATCCATCTTCAGGCATTTGAGCCTCTTTACCTAAAGCCTGTAAATAACGAGCATAGGCTGAAATCACAAGATTGTGAATTTGGTTTCCTGCGTCATTTACATAGTATTCACGTGTTACATCATAACCAGCCGTTGATAAAATACGGCATAATGAATCACCTAACGCAGCACCACGTGCATGTCCTAAATGTAAATCTCCTGTAGGGTTAGCAGAAACATACTCTACATTATACTTTAATGAATTTCCGGAGTTACTTTTACCAAAGTCAGCTCCTAGTTCAATAATATTTTTAATAGATTTAGTAAATGCATTTTTATTCATAAAAAAGTTAATAAATCCAGGTCCAGCAATTTCAACTTTCTCGACATTTGCATTTTCATTGTTAAAGTTATTTAATAGTTCCTCTGCGATCATACGTGGATTTTTTCTTGCCAATTTAGTTAATTGCATCGCAACATTTGTAGAATAATCCCCATGACTAACATCTTTTGAATTTTCTAAAATAATATTAAATTCATCATTTGCTTGAATATAGCCACATTTTACTACAGCTTCTTTAATTTCTTTTCTTAAATTATCTTTTAATGTTTGGATCATATATATTAAATGTCCTCCTTATTAAATTGAATTATTAATTTATAATTCCCAGACCTTTCACCTGATACAAATAAATCATAATCTAACGTTAACCGAATATTTGTATCATTTTCTTGTAACATATAACAATGTGTTTTGGCTTCACTATCTAACTGTCCATAAATCGTCTTAATATAGCCTAGTAGAGAATGCCCAATTTTATATGTTTGATCTATAATAACCTGTCCATCACGTCGAACTCGAATTTCTTCTTTATTAAATTCAATTCTACACTTTGTAATTGAATTATCCTCAAAATTTGTCTCATTGAAAAATAAATAATACTTTTCATCTTTTTTATAAAGAATTCCTGAGGTATCATAATTAGTTTCTGTTACATCAAGTCCTTGAGTAACCTTCATAGAAAAACTAACTAATCCAGATATTTTATTCATACTCATTTTACCATCATCCATAATGTGTAATTTTATCTACTAATTATAGCACAATTTATTTTATCGATTCTATATGATTATTGCAATAACTTTATAAATATATACGAGATAATCCACCTTTTAACATTCAAATAGTAAATCATTAACAATTAATTATCAAATTGCTAATATTAAATTCTAAAGAATCTTTTTATATTTAGTGGCTTTAACTATACCTAATCTAGTAGCTTAGACTATCTAAATTTAACTATTAATCGAAGTCTTTTACAAAAAGCCAATAATCTTCAGTTTCTGATGAATTGTCAATAAATGATTTATCCACAAGATCTACCTAAAAAAGCAACGAAAAAATCGTTGCTTTTTTGCATCAAAATACTTATATGCTTTATTTATTAATCTAAAATAAAACTTTTGATTTTAGAATTCTGCATTTTTAGGTGTACGTGGGAATGGAATAACATCACGAATATTTTCTACTCCAGTAATGTACATAATCATACGCTCAAATCCTAATCCAAATCCTGCATGTTTAACTCCACCGTAGCGACGTAAATCTAGGTACCAATCTAATTCGTCTTTTGGTACACCAATCTCGTCCATACGCTGCTCTAAAATCTCTAAACGCTCTTCACGTTGTGAACCACCGATTAATTCTCCAACACCTGGTACTAAAAGATCCATTGCAGCCACTGTTTTTTGATCATCATTTAAACGCATGTAGAATGCTTTAATATCTTTTGGATAATCTGTTACAAAGACTGGTGCTTTAAATACTTCATCCGTTAGATAACGTTCATGTTCTGTTGATAAGTCAATTCCCCATGATACAGGATTTTCGAATTTTTTATCTGCTTGTAATAAAATTTCGATAGCTTCTGTATATGGAAGACGTTTGAATTCAGAAGCTGCCACTGCTTTAATACGATCTAAGACTCCTTTGCTCACAAATTGATCAAAGAATGCCATTTCTTCTGGAGCATGTTCTAATACATAGTTAATAACGTATTTAACCATACCTTCTGCTAAATCCATATCATCCTGTAAATCAGCAAATGCGATTTCCGGTTCAATCATCCAAAACTCAGCAGCATGACGTTGTGTATTAGAGTTTTCTGCGCGGAATGTTGGTCCAAATGTATAAACATCACGTAAAGCTAATGCAAACGTTTCGGCTTCTAATTGTCCAGACACTGTTAAGTTCGTTGATTTAGCAAAGAAATCTTGTTTAAAATCAACAGCTCCTTCTTCTGTACGTGGTACGTTATTAAAGTCGAGTGTTGTCACTTGGAACATCTCACCAGCACCTTCTGCATCTGATCCAGTAATGATTGGTGTATGAACGTAAACAAAGTTTTTCTCTTGGAAATAGCTGTGAATAGCATGTGCAACTAAAGAACGTACACGAAATACTGCTGAAAATAAGTTTGTACGTGGACGTAAATGTGCAACTTCGCGTAAAAATTCTTTTGTATGACGCTTAGGTTGAATTGGATAGTTTTCCGGACAGTCTCCTTCTAAAATAACTTCCTGTGCCTTAATTTCGAATGGTTGTTTTGCGTTTGGAGTAGGAAGAACTAATCCGCGAACTGTAATCGCAGATCCAACACGGAACTTTTGAACTTCTTTAAAGTTTTCTAAGTTTTCTTCATATACAACTTGAATCGTTTCAAAGAACGATCCATCATTCACCATTAAAAATCCAAATGATTTTTGAGCTCGATTATTACGAACCCATCCATTTAATTCAACCACTTGATTAGCATAACGATCTAAGTTTCTAAATAATTGACGTACAACGATTTTTTCCATTAATGTATCCTCCTTTTAACTACTTTAAATTTTTTGTTGATTTAAATCTTATCCACAAAATTAACTTTTTATAAGCTTAATTTTAGTGATTAAAAAAATGTTTTTGTGGATAACTCATTCATAGTCTCTACTCATTTTTATAATAAGACAAAAGATAATGATGTTATTAATGATTTTATAACAACAAAAAAACAGTCTTCGCCCAAAAAGGGACGAATGACTGTTGATCCGCGGTACCACCCTAGTTTAAGAAGCTAACGTTCTTACCCTTTTCCTTTAACGCAGGATTTACGACTTAGTCTACTCGCACTTTTAATGTTGCTTTCGGTAAGTAACTCCAAGGTGTTCTTCACTTTTAACGCTGTATCAGGCTTCCACCATCCCCGACTCGCTATATCATAATTAAAAGCTACTCTCCTTTTCAACGTAAGTATTTACTTACTTAAGATATTATACTGTAAGTGATTATTAGTCAATAATTATCCCCAGAATTGTAAAAAAAACTAATTGTATACTTTTGATATTTTTACTCTCTTACTATTAGTGCGTTGTGAACAACTATAACACATTGTTCTATAATTAGAAGTTTAACTTTATTCATTGCACATATTGTAGAAGATTGTTGATTTTAATAAAGATTAGTTTAGATCTTTATTATTTATTTTTGTCGAATTATTTGTTTTATTATTTTATTAAATTTTGTATCAATTCGTCGGATTATACGGATTCATGAATCGCCCATTAAGACGTATAATGAGTTTATTAAATTATGTTATAATAGCTCATTATATCTAAAATAAAAGGAGTTTTTTTATGGGAATTATATTAGCTTCTCAATCACCAAGAAGAAAAGAATTATTGGAATTAGCAGAAATAGAGCATCGCATTGTTGTTAGTGAAGTTGAAGAGTTACTAGATAAGGATTTAGATGTAGCGGGACAAGTTCAAGATCTAGCCATTCAAAAAGCGTGTAAAGTAGCTGAATTATATCCACAAGAAACAATTATAGGTGCCGATACTATTGTCGTTTTAGATGGAAAAATACTAGGAAAACCTAAAGATGAACAAGATGCATTTAATACATTAAAAGCTTTGTCAGGACGCATTCATCAGGTAATGACTGGTGTGAGTATTATTAATAAAGAAAAAGAATTAATCACAAGCTTTGTTAATATTACAGAAGTAGAATTCTATTTTGTGACTGATGAATGGATTTTAAATTATATCAGCAGTGGAGAACCGATGGATAAAGCAGGATCATATGGTATTCAGGGAAAAGGATTTGAATTAGTTAAATCTATTTCTGGGGATTACTATAGCGTAATGGGATTACCAATTGCACAATTAAAACGAACATTAACGCATTTAAATTTAATTTAAGCAGGTCGATTTGATCTGTTTTTTTTATAGTTAATATATTATTTATTTAATAATAACTTTAATAATAACTGTTGTTGATAGTGTGGATAAATGTCTGAAAGTGTCGATTTTTCAATCTTTTTCACTGTGTATATCTTGTTGATAAGATGAGGATAACTGTCGAATATTGTCCACAAAGGTGTGAATTTGTTGTAGATAATTGATTCAAGATGTCAGATTTTGTTCATCTTCATTTTTTAGTTTTCGACAAGATTATTAAAATTTTGTTTTTATATAATCATTTATAACACTAATCTTAGATTGAAGTTGTTGGTTAGAAGAAAGAGATCCTTAATGAGTTAAATCAGATTCTAATAGCTTACATTTCAAATTAATAAAATAGTACAAAAGATAACTTGATGGGATTATATCTCAGTAAGTAGTAATATAAACATACAAATACTGTTATTAAATTAACTAAGTAATATCACTCAAAAGTTCATACTTTTTATGAAAATAATCTTTTTAATTATTAATATCGTAATATCGACTTATATGAATTATTTCACTATTTTAACTAATTGTTTAAAATACTGTTGTTTTTAGCAGCATATTTTTTTCATGAAGACCCAATTATTTTACTTATAGAGTTAACATAAATATTTTGAGATCTTTATTTTTGTGTAAAGAATAATAAAAATAGCTAGATTATTTATGATTCCATTCATATTAGTAACGCAACATACGATAGATTTAAAATTAGCTTTATATCATTTATAGTAGAGGGGGTGACATAATTATATATATTTATTTATATATAATAACCATAACAATAATAACTTTTGTGGATAATGGGGATAAATGTTTAAAAATGTCGATTTTATGATGTTTTCAGATGTGTATATCTTGTGCATAAGATAGGGATAACTGTCGAATATTGTCCACAAAGATGTGAATTTGTTGTAGATAAGGAGTTTTTTTGTCGAATAAAAAGGACTAGATTTAAACTAATCTAGTCCTTTGTTTTTATTTACCTAAACAGAATTTGCTAAACAGCTCATCGAGTAGGGAATCTCCAATTTCTTCTCCTAAAATCTCTCCAAGTGAATACCAAGCATTTTTAATATCAATTTCAACCATATCCACAAGCATTCCTAAATTCATTGCATTAATAGCATCTTCGATAGAAGTAATCGCTTGTTTCAATTTTGCGATATGTCGAGCATTTGATAGATAAGTCATATCTGTTGAGCCAATATCTCCAATCTCAAACATTTTTTTAATCGTATCCTCTAAGACTTCAATTCCACGTTCAAGAACCATTGATGTTTCAACGAATGAAGGAAGTTCATCTATTTCGATACGTGTTTCTAAGTCTGTTTTGTTTAAAATAATAATACGATTTTTGTTCACTGTTAAGTTTAATAATTCGCGATCATCTGGAGTTAAAGCTTCATTATTATTTAAAACAAGTAAAACTAATTCTGCTTCATCAATTAATTTCTTAGATTTTTCAACCCCAATAGCTTCAACAATATCTTGGGTTTCCCTAATTCCTGCCGTATCAATTAAATTTAACGTTAATCCTCCGATATTAATGTAACCCTCAACAGTATCACGTGTAGTTCCAGCAATATTAGTTACAATAGCTTTTTCTTCACGCATTAATTGATTTAATAAGCTTGATTTTCCTACATTAGGTCTACCAATAATCGCTGTTTTAATACCATCTCGAAGAATTTTTCCCGTTTGGGCAGTATCGAGTAATTTTAACATTTTTTCATGGATTTCTATCGAGCGAGGAAGTAAAAGATCGTTTGTCATTTCTTCCACATCATCGTATTCTGGATAATCAATATTTACCTCAATATTAGCGACGATATTTAAAATTTCTTCGCGCATCTCCTTGATTAGACGAGAAACACGTCCATCTAATCCATTTAAAGCTAGAGCTAGTGACTGCTCACTTTTGGCGTGGATAATATCCATAATCGATTCAGCCTGCGCTAAGTCAATACGTCCATTTAAGAATGCGCGTTTTGTAAACTCTCCTGGTTCAGCAATACGTGCACCGGCTACTAACAGTAGCTCAAGAATTTTATTCGTAACTAAAATTCCACCATGACAGTTAATTTCAATTACATCTTCAGCAGTAAATGTTTTTGGAGCTCTCATGACCGAGACAAGTACTTCATCTATTTTTTTATTTGTTTCTGGATCATATATATAACCATAGTTGATTGTATGGCTTGGAACAGTTGCTAAATTTTTACCACGGAATAATTTGCTGACAATTGAAATTGAATCATCTCCACTCACACGGATGATAGATATGGCACCTTCACCTATAGCAGTTGCAATTCCGGCAATTGTGTCTTGTAACATTTGGACACCTCCATTACAGTTATGTTAATTTTTAATATGATTTATTCGAAATATATTTATTTTAACATCTTCCTTAAAAAAACGTCAAAATAGACCTCTTACTAGAGGTCTATTTACTTTTTATATTTTATAACAATGTATCGATCAGGATCGACACCCTCAGATACAGTTTTAATATGCTTCCAATCGGATAAAGTTTGATGAATTAATCGGCGATCATAGGCATTCATAGCATCAAGTTTTACATCGATTTTAGTCTGTGTAACTTCTTTAGCAATTTTACGAGCGAAGTACTCAAGCTTTTGATTTTGCTGTTGTTTATAGCCGTTAATATCCACAAGAACTTTTAAATGATTTTTGGTATATTGATTGACGACTTGGCTAGTTAACGTTTGAATCGCTTGAAGCGTTTTTCCTTCACGTCCAATAATCATTCCGTTATTATTGCTGTTTATGTTAAATGTCACGAGTTTTTTAGTAGACTGTACTTCAATCGTTCCTTCTAAGCATAAATCATTTAGTAATTGAAGAAGATACTTCTTTCCCTCTTCAATGGGATCAAGATTTAGCCTAACTTCAGCTTTAATATAGGCTCCAATTCGGAATATTCCTTTCTTTTCTTCTAAGACATGAATCACTAAGTGTTGTTGGTCGTGATGAAAATGATTCTGTGCTGCCACAATGATATCATCCATAACTTTTCCTTCGAAGATTTTGGATTTCATTTTAATCACTTCTTTCTTAAAAATATATCCGACTAACGTTTAAATTCATGCTATGATTTTTCTGATTAGTTATTCCAAGTTAGATGATCGATAGATTCTAAATCAATATAATTTTTATTTTGGGATAATATCCATTTTTTTATATAATTGTTCTAATTTATCTTTAAATGTTAAATAATCTAAATCTTTTACACCTTTACGAGCAATGACGAAATAATCGTAGTTTGGATTCATTTCATGCTTATGCTCAGTTGTTACATTACGAATATAGCGTTTAATCTTGTTACGTTCAACAGCTTTTCCAATTTTCTTTCCAACTGAAATAGCGATTCTAAAGTTGTCATTATCTTGTTTGACATACTTATAAACAATAAAATAAGGATTTGCTTTAGAGCGTCCTTTTTTCATGACTTGTTCAATTTCTTGACTTTTTTTAATTCTATACTTTTTTTGCATGCTCTCACCCGCTATATTTTTTTAGCTAGTAAAAAGACCACTTTAAAGAGTGGTCTTATGCACATAACACTTTTCTACCTTTTTTACGACGACGAGCTAAAACATTGCGTCCTCCTGGTGTTGCCATACGAGCGCGGAAACCATGAGTTTTTGCACGTTTACGTTTGTTTGGTTGCCAAGTACGTTTCATCTATAACACCTCCTAAGAGTTTTATACCATAGCATAGTTCAATATTATAGTGAATCCTAACTATAAAGTCAATCATTACTTTTTGGATATATGTGTATGCACAAGTTATCCACTGTGGATATGTGATTAAGAAGAAGTTATCCCCGATTATAAAACTTCATTCCACAATATTATTCACAATTCGACAAGTTGTTTACACTCTACTTTGTGGATAATGGGGATAATTATGATAAACGTTGATATGACGATGTATTAAGCTGTTAATTATCCACTGTGGATTGTCGAAAAGTGTAGGACTTTGTTGGACTACACCACATATCCACAGTCATGTTTATAACTTTTTGTTGATTTTTTGAACATTGTGGACTTTTTTAAGATTTTGTTATGCTATAATGTTGATAGAAGAGACTTTAGGATGAGGTGTATGCGGTGGAAAAATATCAACGAATATGGGATGATGCTATTGATCGACTAAAATCTAATATTTCTCAACAATCTTTTGATATGTTCTTTAGTACTCCTAAAAAAGTATATAAAGTTAAAAATAATAAAATGTACGTTGTTGTTCAAAATAATCATGAACAATTTATGTTAGATAAATTTTATTTAAAAGAGGTAGTTGAAATGATTTCGGAAGTATCAGGATTCAACTACGATGTTAAATTTATTACAAATGATTATGTCAAAAATGATCAACACGCTTTTGATTTAACTAAACCTGATCCGAATCTTCCAAAATATTATCGAGGGAATTTAAATACTACTTATACATTTGATCGTTTTGTGGCAGGAAAAAGTAATCGTTTAGCTTACATGATTGCTTTGCAGGTCGCGGAACGCCCGGGTGAGGTTGCTAATCCCCTTTATATTTTTGGTGGGGTAGGTCTAGGAAAGACGCATTTAATGCAAGCGATTGGGAATTTTATTTTAGATGATAATCCATCATCTCGCATTTTATATTGTACGTCTGAGAAATTTATCGACGATTATCGCCATGCAACATTAGACAATAATTTTGAGGCATTTAAAGAAAAATATCGTAATATTGATGTTTTATTAATTGATGATATTCAATTTTTATCTAAAAAAGAACAAACACAAACCGAATTTTTCAATACATTTAATGAACTTTATAATAACAATAAACAGATTGTCATTACTTCGGATCGCCCAGCATCAGATTTAAAAGATATTATGGATCGTTTAACATCACGTTTTGAATGGGGACTACAGGCGGATATTCAAATTCCAGATACACAAACACGTATTGAAATTATGAAGAAAAAGTTAGCGGGAGAAAATATAAATTTAGAGGAGTTTCCAGAAGAAGTTTTAGAGTTTATTGCAAGTAAATTTAATAGCAATGTTCGTACATTAGAAGGGGCCTTAAAGCGATTAATTTTTTATGCAACCATCAATAATTCAGATTTTACTATTGAATTAGCGAATGAAGCTTTAAGAGACTTATTTAGAGCAGAACAGAAAAATTCAAAAGTAGATGTTAATAATATTATTAAAGAAGTCGGGGCGTACTATGATGTGTCAGTTGCTGACATTTTATCAAAAAAACGCAAGAAAAATATCGCATATGCACGTCAAGTAGCGATGTTTTTAACTCGTGAGTTAACAGGAAGTTCATTTCCTAAAATTGGGGAAGCTTTTAGTGGACGTGATCATACAACCATTATGCACGGTTGCGAAAAGATAGAAAAAGAGCTTAAAGAAAACGATGAACTTAAAAAAGCGATTAGCGATTTAAAACAAATTCTCTCTTAACTTATAAACAGGTAAGTGGAGATTGATAGATAGGTTATCTACAATCTATCCACAAGTTATCCACAGGTCTAAAAGACTCAGCTTATGCTGTTTTTAGTCATTATCCCCTATATCCACAAAAATTATTACTAAAACGATTATAAAAAAGCTATAATATATAACTATATAGGAGTGATTAATTTGAAAATTAAAGTTGACCGTCAATTATTATTAACCCAACTGTCGTATATTAGCAAAGCAATTCCTTCAAAAACACCATTACCAATTTTAACGGGAATTAAATTTGTAGTTTCAGAAGAAGGTCTTTATTTAACAACAAGTGATTCAGATATTACAATTAATACGTTTTTACCACTAGAGGTAAATGATACACAAGTGATTCAAATTGACTCAGTCGGATCAATTATTATTCCAGGAAAATACTTTATCGAAATTATTAAAAAATTAAATGGTGATAATATCGAGATTAGTACATTTGAAGGAAACTATGTCACAATCAAATGTGGGCGAAGTGAGTATACATTAAATGGTTTTGATGTTTCTCAATATCCAAATATTGAACTCATTAAAAACGATGATCCAATTCATTTAGAAAAACAATTACTAAAAACAATTATTCGTCAAACAGTTTTCTCAACAGCTAGTAGTGAAAATCGCCCAGTTTTAACAGGTGTAAACTTCCGTTACGATGCTGATGAATTAATGTGTGTTGCAACAGACAGTTTCCGATTATCTAAAAAGACTATTTTATTAAATAAGTTACATGATCCATTCAATATTGTCATCCCAGGGCGTAGCTTGATTGAATTATCAAAAATATTAGATGATTCTCATGAATCAGTAGATGTTTATTTATCAAATAATCAAATCTTATTCCAAATTGGAAACATTTCATTCCAATCACGTTTATTAGATGGAATTTATCCTGAGACAAAAGAATTTGTTCCAACAACATTCGGTATTGAGATTAAAGCAAATTATCATGAATTGTATAATGCATTTGATCGAGCAGCTTTAATTGCACGTGATCAAGTTTCAAATGTTGTAAAATTAAATATCTTACCTGAGGAAGGGAAGTTATTAATCACAGCTAACTCTCCTGAAGTTGGAAAAGTTGAAGAAGAAGTTCAAGTGGAGATGTTATCTGGAGGAGAATTACGTATTGCATGTAGCGCATTATTTATCATTGATGCGTTAAAAGCAATCAATAACTCTGATGTAATTATGAGTTTTAATGGAGATATGCGTCCTTTCATTTTACGTGATCAATACGATGAAACAACAATTCAGTTAATTGTACCTGTCCGTATGGAATAAAAGAGAGCCGTTTGGCTCTTTTTTTTGTGGATAAGTGGACAGTTATACACAAGGTATCTTGAGTATTTCGATCATTTTTGATAAAAAATGATGAATTTCGTTGTTAGATTCAATCGAACTTTAAAGTAACTTGAAGAAGTAAGCTGTGGACAATGAATGATTAGATTAAACCAATCAAACAAGAGAAAGAATCCACAGAATTGGTTTAGAGTCTAGAATCGTGACTTTTGTAATAATTGATCTTGTGTTAAAAAAAGACCAACTAAAGAGTTGGTCAGAGTAAATTACGATTTTTTTGTTGCTTGAATAAATTTTTTAAATACAGAATCACCTGAGTAATTTAAGATTCCATTTTTATAAACACGTGCTCCGAAGGTTAGAACCAAAATAATAACGACAATATTTAAAGCAATTGAAAGCCAAATCATCGATGTTGATACCGTCATCGTAGCTATGCGTAATGGCATAATGTATGGTGAAATGAATGGAATCATAGACATGATTTTAATAAATGGTGCTTCTGGAGATGTGATTCCAAATATTCCAATGTAGAATGAAACGACCCCGATAATCATGATAGGTGAAATGGCAATTTGATATTCTTCTACGGAACTAATAATCGAACTCAAAATAAGAACACTTACGAGATAGACAAGATAAGCAACAATTGCGAAAATGATGATATAAATGACAATTTTCGCTTGATCGGGTGAAATCATGATAGAAATATTCTCCATGATATCTTCAGGTAAGTTTTTTAGCATCGATTGAAAAGAAACGAGAAAAAGTGCCATAAAAATCGTCAATTGTGTGAGAGCGTATAGGCTATTATAAACAATTTTTCCGTAAAGTTGTTTCATTGGAGAAATAGAAGTGATGATAATTTCCATGACACGAGAAGTTTTTTCCTCCATCACTTCCTGTCCTGCATAAACAGAATAAAGGTATGAGAATAAAAAGATGAACATGATAGAGACATAGGCAATCGCTAGATTACCCATTGATTCTTCTGCGGTTTGAGCATTTTCATCTAAAGAAATTTTAGTCATAGAGAAGTTTTCAGTCAATAAATTAATTTGTTCTTGTGTTAGGCCAACAGATTGCATGGCGATTTCTTTATTGTAGCTAGATAAAAGTTGCTCACCAATCGTGTAATGAGAGTTATTTGAAAAATCCTCAGCTACATAAGTTGCTTCAAGAAGATGTTGATCGTTATAGGCAATGACAAAATAAGCCGAAATCGTTTCATCTTCTATTTTTTGGTTTAGAACTTCCTCAGACTGATTGCTTTGTTCTAAGTGAACATCAGATAATAAATGATTAAAATCTTCTTCAAATCTTGAATAAAGTTGATTTGTTTTATCCACAATAACAATCGTCTCAGAATAATCAAAAGTTTCATTAAAAAATTTAACAATGGTTCCAAGCTGACTCAGCACTAATCCAACGATGATCAAGAAAATATTAAATCCGATGAAGACTTTACTTTTTATTTTTCGAAAATAGTTATACAGTACATAATTCCAAAATTTACTCTTCATAAGCTTGTCCTACCTTTTCAATAAAAATTTCATGTAGTGATGGTTCACAAATCATAAATTTTTCAATTTGATGATTTGGTTTTAAAGCGTCGAAGATAGTAGAGGTATACTGTTTATCATCAATGTGTACACACCATTCGTCAGATTGACGTGTAACCTCGATGACATGAGGGATTGACTTAAGAAAATCAGAATCAATTTGTCCTTGAATTAAGATTTTTCGTGCATTGTAACGTTGTTTAATCTCTTTTAAATGTCCTTGTAGAACCGTTTTTCCTTTTCGAAGAATCGTTACACGATCACAAAGTGTCTCTATATGTTCCATTCGATGAGAAGAGAAGATAATTGTTTTGCCTTGGTTTTTAAAATTAATAATTTCTTCTTTCATCATTTCTAAATTGATCGGGTCTAACCCTGTGAAAGGTTCATCTAAAATAATTAGTTTGGGATTATGGATAATAGCGCAAATAAATTGGATTTTTTGTTGATTTCCTTTTGATAATTCTTTAATTTTTTTGTTTTTATAATGAGAGATTTCAAATTTCTCTAGCCAATAATCAAGTTCTTCTTCAATTTGATCTTCGCTCATTCCTTTTAGCATAGCAAGATAGCTGACTTGAGTTTTAACTGTTAATTTCTGAAGAAGTGCACGTTCTTCTGGAAGATAACCAATTAAATCATTAATGGATTCGTTTATCGGATGATTATCCCAACTAATTTCACCTGACGTCTGCTTATAAAGTCCTAAAATCATTCGAAATGTTGTTGTTTTACCGGCACCATTAGCTCCAAGTAAACCGTAAATCTCACCTTTTTTAAGGCTAATATTTAAATCCATAACAGCATGAGTATCATGGAAGATCTTATTTACATTTTTTAAAACTAGCACTTGTTTCCCTCCCCATTGTTACAAAGTGATCATGCAAGGTTAGTCCAAGACATTGATATGTCTATTATGATATACAACGTTTAAGATGACAACTTTTTTATGCAATAGAATTTGGATACTGATATAGTTTATGGATTTTAAAATGAAAAAAATATAAAAAAACGTCTTATATTATCGATTTTTGTTTACTATTTTAAACACAGATGTTATTTTTATTGTTTATTGTCGAGTTTTAGATGTAAAATAAGAATAGTATTTTAATAGAGTTGAAGTCTAAATGTTTACTGTAAGGAGTGAGCTTTATGATATATGATGTAATCGTCGTAGGTGGAGGACATGCTGGAATTGAGGCGGCTCTTGCACCTGCACGTATGGGTTGTCAGACATTAATGATTACTGGAGATATTAATCGTATCGGACATATGCCATGTAACCCAGCCATTGGTGGACCTGCCAAAGGAATTGTTGTGCGTGAAATTGATGCATTAGGTGGAGAAATGGGAGTTAATACAGATAAAACCCATATTCAAATGCGTATGTTAAACACAGGAAAAGGTCCTGCGGTACGTGCCCTTCGTGCACAGGCTGACAAAGTAGAGTATCCACGTGAAATGCAAAAAACGGTTTTATCTCAGGAAAACCTAGAAGTTAAAGAAGCCATTGTGGATAAGTTGATAGTAGAAGATAATATCGTTAAGGGAGTTCAACTAGAATCAGGTGAACAACTTTTTTCAAAAACGGTTATTTTAACAACGGGAACATACATGCACGCTAAAGTTATGATTAGTGATGAGATCAAATTAAGTGGACCTGATGGGGCTAAAACTTCATTAGGATTATCTCAAAATTTAAAAGATTTAGGATTTGAGTTATTCCGTCTAAAAACAGGAACACCGCCGCGTGTTGCAGCTGATAGTGTTGATTTTTCTAAAACAGAAATTCAACCCGGAGATGATGTTATTCGTGCCTTTAGTTTTGATACAAAAGAACATTTACCACTTGAGGATCAAGTTCCTTGTTATTTAACTTATACAGGAGAAGAAACACACCGTATTATTATGAGTAATTTAGAGCGTTCATCGATGTACTCTGGTGTCGTTGAGGGAGTTGGGCCTCGTTATTGCCCATCTATTGAAGATAAAATTGTTCGTTTTAATGATAAACCACGTCATCAAATCTTTTTAGAGCCAGAAAGTAAACACATTCCTGAAATTTATGTTCAAGGATTTTCAAGTAGTTTACCACGTGAAGTTCAAGAAGAGATGATTCGTACGATTCCAGGGCTTGAAAATTGCCGTATTGTCAAATATGCTTATGCTATTGAGTATGACGCGATCAAACCAGTTCAGTTATGGCCATCACTTGAGACGAAGTTAGTTAAAAACTTATATAGTGCAGGACAAATTAACGGAACGAGTGGATATGAAGAAGCTGCTGGTCAAGGAATTATGGCCGGAATTAATGCTGCGCTTCGCGTTCAAGGAAAAGATCCATTAATTTTAAAACGAAGTGAAGCCTATATTGGAGTTTTAATTGATGATTTAGTTACAAAAGGAACGTTAGAACCTTATCGTTTATTAACATCTCGTGCTGAATATCGTTTATTATTACGTCATGATAATGCTGATTTACGCTTACGTGAGTACGGTCGTCAAGTTGGATTAGTAAATGATGAAAAGTATGAAGCCTTTTTACATAAAAAAGCAGAAATTGCAGCTGAAAAAGAACGTTTATCAGAAATTAAAATTACACCTAAAGGCAATACGAATGATTATTTAGCAACGATTCCATCATCGCCACTTAAAGATGGAATTACAGCTTTAGAACTTTTAAAACGACCAGAAATAACTTATGAACATATTCATCATTTAATCGAAGAGAAAAACGAAGCAATCTCACAAGAAGCAATTGAGCAATTAGAGATCCAAGTTAAGTATGAAGGATATATTAATAAGGCCCTTCAACAAGTAGAAAAAGTTCAAAAGGTTGAAGAGAAAAAAATTCCAGACTCTATTGATTATGATGATGTACCAAACTTAGCTATTGAAGCTAAACAGAAGTTAAAAGATATTCGTCCACTAACAATCGGGCAGGCAAGTCGTATTTCAGGTGTAAATCCTGCGGATATTTCAATTTTAATGGTTTACATTGAATCAGGTCGTGCAAATAAAATCAGTGAATAATAATGAGAGTTAAGGTTGGAGACTTCCTTAACTCTTTATGTAATGTTGAAGGAGTAGAAGAGATGACACCGGAACAATTTTATGAGAAGTTAAAAGAATTTAACATTGAATTAACTGAAGAACAAAAATGGCAATTAAATCGTTATTACGAGTTATTAGTTGAGTGGAATGAAAAAATGAATCTAACAGGTATTACAGAAATTAATGAAGTTTATTTAAAACATTTTTATGATTCATTAATTGGATTTTTGATGTTTAAAGATATCCACAGTTGTCAAACATTATGTGATGTTGGATCAGGGGCAGGATTTCCAGCATTACCAGTTAAAATCGTTTTTCCACATTTAAAGATGGATTTAGTCGATTCCCTCGGAAAACGCGTAAATTTCTTAAATCATGTGATTGCTGAAACAAAACTAAAAAATATTACAGCCTATCATTCACGTGCTGAAGAATATGCGGCAAAACATCGTGAATCATTTGATATTGTAACGGCTCGTGCCGTAGCCCGTTTAAATATTTTATCGGAGCTTTGTGTTCCTTTAGTAAAAGAAGATGGATACTTTATCGCATTAAAGGGGCAAACTGGAGATGAGGAATTAGTCGAGTCAAAAAAAGCCTTAGAAACATTTGGCGTAGAGATTATTGACGTTAAACATATTGAACTTCCAGAAGAAGCGGGATCACGTACTAACATTTATACAAAAAAATACAAAAAAACACCGAAAAAGTATCCTCGAGCATATGGGCAAATCAAAAATAAACCATTAAAATAGGATTACTTGTCACCACGAAGGACATTACTATATAAATTCTAGAAAAAAGAAGAAAAGTACGTTATAATTTAAATATTACGTATGATTTTTGATTTTCATTATATTAAGGGGGATATAGGGTGTTTAACATTTTTTCAAGAGATGATTCACGGAATCAACCTAAAGATGAAGTAACTCAGTTGCCTATCTCGAAAATCGTTCCGAATAAATATCAACCAAGAAATATTTTTAATGATGAAAAAATTTTGGAATTATCAGAATCAATTAAAGAACATGGTGTTATCCAACCCATTGTTGTTAGAAAATTTAAAGATGGTTATGAGATCATTGCTGGAGAGCGACGTTATCGAGCATCTAAATTAATTGGATTATCTAATGTTCCTGCCATTATTCGTGATTATGACGATAAACAATCAGCTTCGATTGCGATTGTTGAAAATATTCAACGCGAAGATTTAACTGCGATTGAAGAGGCAGTTGCTTATAAACAATTGATTGATTTACATGGAATTACTCAAGCTGCATTGGCTAAACAAATGGGAAAATCTCAATCAACCATTGCGAATAAAATTCGTTTATTGAATTTATCTGAGACGGTTCAACAGGCAGTGTTGGAGAGAAAGGTAACGGAACGTCATGCACGTGCATTGTTACTGGTTAAGGATGAAGTGCTTCAATTACAACTTTTAGAGAAGATTATTGAGAAAGACTTAAATGTGTCTGAAACCGAGCGTTTAATTGAAGAAACGTTAAATCCAAAAGAAAAAGCAACTAAGCCGCAAACGATTTCTCGTATGCCAAGAGATTGTCGAATTGCGATGAATACATTTAAACAAGCTATTATGATGGTTGAGAAAACAGGTATGAAAGTAGAGCATGAAACCGAAGAGTTTGATGATTCTTATGTGATTAAAATTTCATTACCTAAACATAAGCGCTAATAAAAACGACAGGTACTTTTGATGCCTGTCGTTTTATTTGCTGTGGAAAAGTAATGGGCTTTAATTCAGAAGATGGAATGGTTATTTTAGAGTTTGTAAGATCAAGTTATCCACAGATAAGAGAATTTCAGGGAACAATTGTTATTTAACTTTTAGGTTTTTTACGATGACAAAAGAGAGTCAAATAAAGTGTTTTGAAAAAAAGTGAGTTGTGGATAACTTCAAACGAGATTTAAATACCTAACGATAAAGAGAATATATTTTTGTAGACGATATCGTAATATTAAGTATTAAAAAGAGAATTATTAATGTTAAAAGTATAAGCTTTTACGACATTTTTAGATGAGTTAGATGATAAAAAAATCGAAGATTGTAAATAATAAGAATCGATGCTACATATTACTTTAAAAAGTCTAAAATTTACTGAGCAAGTTCCAAAATTTTTTTTCATAACTAATCATTTCATGGTAAAATATTAACAAGTATGACTTTAGGAGGGTTAATATGGGGAAAATTATCGCTATAACGAACCAAAAAGGTGGAGTTGGTAAGACGACATCTAGTATTAACTTATCAGCATCCTTGGCTTACTTGGGTCATAAAGTATTACTTGTTGATATGGATCCCCAAGCTAACGCCTCTACTGGTATCGGTGTGTATAAAGGCGATGCTGAGTTAACAGTTTTTGATTTATTAGTGGATGAAATTCCAACTAATCAAGTTATTTTAAAAACAAATGAGGAAAACTTATTTTTAATTCCATCATCACAAGAATTAGCTGGTTTTGAATCAATGATTGTCATGGAGAAAGATCGTGAATTTAAGTTATTACCAAAACTTGAACAGGTAAAAGACTATTTTGATTATATTGTGATCGATTGCCCACCATCACTAGGACTTTTAACAATTAATGCATTATCAGCAGCAGATTCGACATTAATTCCAGTACAATGTGAATATTATGCATTAGAAGGATTAACACAGTTATTAAATACGATTCGTATTGTTCAGCGCCGATTAAATCGAAATTTATCGATTGAAGGTGTTTTATTAACGATGCTTGATCGTCGTACACGTCTAGGATTAGATGTCATTAATGAGGTTAAGTTATATTTTAAGGAAAAGGTGTTTAATACGATTATTCCACGTCTAGTCCGCTTAAGTGAGGCGCCGTCATTTGGAAAGTCAATTATTGCTTATGATCAAAAATCGTCAGCTGCTCAATTTTATATTGATTTAGCTAAAGAGGTGGTTAAAAATAATGTCGACTAATAGATTAGGAAGAGGTTTAGGTGCACTATTTCAAGAGCATGATATTGAAAGTATTGAGTCGTTTGAACAAGTAAAAGAGGGAGAAGTGATCCACCAATTAGAGGTGAATAGTTTAAGACCCAATCCTTATCAACCACGAAAATATTTTGATGAGAATAAAATTAAAGAATTAGCGATGTCCATTAAAGAGCATGGTGTTTTTCAACCAATCATCGTTAAAAAAGATATTAAAGGTTATATTATTATTGCAGGGGAACGTCGCTATCGTGCCGCACAAAAGGCAGGATTAGATACAATTCCAGCCATTATTCGTGAATTTAACGATCATTTAATGATGGAGTATGCCTTAATTGAAAACTTACAACGTGAAGATTTAACTGCGATTGAAGAAGCAGAAGCTTATCGCCTGTTAATGCAAAAATTAGATTTAACACAAGAACGTTTAGGTGAACGTTTAGGTAAAAGTCGTGCATACATTGCAAATACAATGCGATTATTGCAGCTACCACGTGCCGTTCAAGATGATATTGAAAATAATGTAATTTCAGTAGGTCACGGAAAAGTTTTAGCAGGTTTAAAAGATGAAGAATTAGTTTTAAAATTAACCAATATTATTAAAGAAAAACAAATTTCAGTGCGTGAACTAGAAGAACTTGTTAAACAAGTTGGAGCAGAGCAACCTGAAGAAAAGAAACCTAAAAAGGAATTAAACCCACATTTAGAGTACGTGGAATCTAATTTGAAGTCTTATTTCGGAACAAAGGTGAAGATTAAAGAAAAACAAGGAAAAGGTCAGATCATTATTGATTATGTGACAATGGATGACTTAAATCGTTTACTCGAAATGATGGGGTTAGAATAGACTAAGGAGTGAACAATTTGAATGCATTTTTTCTGACTCAGGTACTAGAAAAAATCCAATTAAACTTATCGTCAGTCAATAAAGTACTGGCTGATAAAATCGAAAATTTCATTGCAACGGATCGACTGAATGAAATATTAGTGAATATCGGATTTAAAGTGATTAGTGTTCTTTTAGTTTTAATTATTATGTCAATTATTCGCCGTTTTGTTAAAAATTTGATCAAAAAAGCATTTGCGGTGAATATTGAACGTATTCAAAAAGTGACAGGTGGAACAGAAAGACGTAAAGAAACTTTTGAAAGTTTAGCTTTAAATATTTGGCGTTATACGATTAACATCTTAACAATCTTATGGCTATTATCAATCTTTGTGCCACTCGATAAATTATTAATCGCATCAAGTGGGATCTTTGTTGTGATTGGATTCGCAGCAAAAAGTATGCTAGATGATATTACAATGGGCTTTTTTATCATTTTTGAAGATTTATTCTCAGTTGGAGATTTTATTGAAATCGACGGAAACACTGGAACTGTAACGGAAATCGGATTACGTTCGGTTAAAATTCGCGTCGTAACAGGTGAAACGGTGATTATTCCAAATGGTAACATAGGTAAAGTTATCAATCATTCAGTTTCAAATGGACAAGCACTTTTAGATATTGGAATTGCTTACGAGGCTGATTTAGATAAAGCTATTTCTGTTTTAGAGCGTGTGGGGCAAGAAGCTTTTGATCAATATGAAGAAATCTTACAAATGCCTCAAGTTTTAGGCGTACAAGAGCTTGCTGATTCATCTGTTGTCATCCGTATGACGGCAGAAGTTGAGCCATTAAAACAGTGGTATATTCAACGAGAATTACGCCGATTAATTAAACTAGCCTTTGATCGTGAGAATGTTGAAATTCCTTATTCTAAAATGGTTGTTTATCAAAAAAATGAGGAGAGTGGATCAAATGAATAATGTAACATTTGGTTTAAACGATATTGTTGAAATGAAAAAACAACATCCTTGTGGAACGAATCGTTGGCAAGTTATTCGTTTAGGAGCAGATATTAAAATTAAATGTTGTCATTGTGAGCGTACTTTAATGATGCCACGCCCCGAATTTAAGAAAAAAATGAAGAAGGTTTTAGAGCCTGCACAGTAGACTGAAACGTTATTATTTTTAAAGTAAAAAAAAGCGTTCAAATCGTTGATTTGAGCGCTTTTTATTTGGGATTAACGTGTTAAAAAAATGTAAAATATGCTATAATATATATAGAAAGAAAAAGGTGATTAATATGCGAACTGAAGTACATATTACAAGTGAATTTATTACTCTTGGACAGTTTTTAAAGTTCGAGAATTTAATTGAAAGTGGTGGCAGTGTTAAGTTCTTCTTAGAGGAATTTCCGGTCTTTATTAATAATGAGCAAGATAACCGCCGTGGTCGTAAATTATATCCAGGAGATATTATTTCGATTGAAGAATTTGGTGAGTTTATTATTGTGGCTGAATAGTAAAGGAGATTTTCATTGTTTATCAATCGATTATCACTGAAGCAATTTAGAAATTACCAAGATGCTTCTATAGAGTTTAAGAAGAATATTAATATTATCATTGGAAATAATGCACAAGGAAAGACGAGTTTAATCGAATCGATTTATGTTCTATCAACGACGAAGTCACATCGAACAAGTAAAGATTCGCAGCTCATTTTATTTAATGAAGATTTTGCTCGTATTGAGGCAGATATTACGCGAGCTGTTGATGAGTTGCATTTATCTTTAATTATTTCTAAAAAAGGTAAGAAAGCAAATTATAATGGAGTGGATCAAAAGAAATTAAGTGAATATGTTGGAAAGTTAATTGTGGTGATGTTTGCACCAGAGGATTTATCTTTAGTTAAGGGGGGGCCTCAATATCGTCGCCGATTCATGGATATGGAAATTGGACAGTTATCCCCAACTTACTTATATCACTTAGGTCAATACTCGAAGTTATTAAAGCAACGTAATGAATTACTTAAACAGTTACGTGTGAATCGTACGAATGAGTTACTTTTAGAAGTTTTAACAGAACAGTTAGTACCACACGCTGTTTATGTATTAAATCATCGAATTAAATTTTTAAAAAAGTTAGAGACTTTTTCTAAGAAAGTTCACGGTGAAATTTCAAATCAATTAGAAGAAATTAATTTAAATTATGTCAATTCATTTAAAAATGTCGAATTAAATGAAGAAGATATTTTTAAAAAATATAAAGATCTATATGATCAGGATATTCAATTAGGATCAACTAGTTTAGGCCCGCATCGAGATGACTTTAGTGTTTCAATTAATGGCGTGAATACACATCAATTTGGATCACAAGGTCAACAACGAACAGCTTCGTTATCGATGAAATTAGCCGAAATTGAGTTGATTTATTCAGTTTTAAATGAGTATCCCATTTTGTTGTTAGACGATGTTTTAAGTGAGCTAGATGATGCACGTCAAACACAACTATTAAATACGATAAAAAATAAAGTTCAAACCTTTATAACGACAACTAATATTGATGGAATTGATGAAAATGTCATTGAATTAGCTGATATTTTTACCATTGATAATGCCAAGATTAGGATAGGTGATCAGAATGACGCAAGAAGTATCGAAAACACAACAGTATGATGCTAGTAATATTCAAGTATTAGAAGGTCTTGAAGCCGTTCGAAAACGCCCTGGGATGTATATCGGTTCAACAAGTGGACGTGGATTACATCATTTAGTTTGGGAGATTGTTGATAACTCAATCGATGAAGCTTTAGCTGGATATTGTACTGAAATTAATATTGCGATTACAGAAAATAACGAGATTATTGTTAAAGATAATGGGCGCGGAATTCCAGTTGATATTCATCAGCAAACGGGAAAATCAACCGTTGAAACAGTTTATACTGTTTTACATGCCGGAGGAAAATTCGGTGGTGGCGGATATAAAGTTTCTGGAGGATTACATGGGGTAGGGGCCTCAGTAGTTAATGCGTTATCAGAACATTTAGAAGTTACGGTCAGCCGTAATGGAAAAAAATATTTTCAACAGTTCGAAAAAGGTCAGCCTATAGATGAGTTACATGTGATTGGTGAGGCTGATTCAACTGGTACTGAGGTTAAATTTAAACCGGATCCGACAATTTTTACTGAAACAACGGTTTATGATTATGATATTTTACGTAATCGTATTCGAGAATTAGCTTTTTTAAACAAGGGATTAAAAATCACGTTAGAAGATCTTCGTTCAGATAAACCACAACGTCATGAGTTCCATTATGAAGGTGGAATTAGTGAGTATGTTCGCTTCTTGAATAAAAATAAAGAAGCCATTCACGAAGAAGTCATTCATGTTGAAGGTGAGCGTGATGGAATCAGTGTTGAGATTGCTATGCAATATAACACGGGGGTAGCCGGAAACATTTATTCATTCGCAAATAATATTAATACACATGAGGGTGGAACACATGAAGCAGGGTTCCGTGCAGCATTAACACGTATTATTAATAGTTATGCGAAGAAGTTAAATCTATTAAAAGGTGATGATGCATTAATCGGGGAAGATATTCGTGAAGGATTAACGGCTATTATCTCTGCAAAGCATCCTGATCCACAGTTTGAGGGACAAACGAAAACAAAGTTAGGAAATAGCGAAGTTCGTCGTATTGCTGATAATGTCTTTTCAGAAGGATTTGAGCGTTTCTTAATGGAAAATCCACAATCAGCGAGACTAATTATTGAAAAATCATTAATGGCGGCTCGTGCTCGTATGGCTGCAAAACGTGCGCGTGAAATGGTTCGTCGTAAGTCACCTCTTGAGTCATTAGGGTTTAAGAGTAAGTTAGCTGACTGTCAATCACGCGATGCTAATATTTCAGAGCTATTTATTGTCGAGGGAGATTCTGCCGGAGGATCAGCAAAACAAGGACGCGATAATAAATTCCAGGCGATTTTACCTCTTCGCGGTAAAGTTTTAAATGTTGAAAAAGCTCGTATTGATAAAGTTTATGCTAATAATGAAATCAAAAGTATGATTCATGCAATCGGAACTGGAGTTGGAGATGAATTTGATCTTTCAAAAGCTCGTTATCATAAAATTGTGATTATGACCGATGCCGATGTCGATGGTGCGCATATTCGTACGTTATTATTAACATTCTTCTATCGTTATATGAGACCTTTAGTTGAGAACGGATATGTTTATATTGCTCAACCACCGTTATTTAAAATCGCTCAAGGAAAACGTATTGAGTATGTTTATACAGAAGAACAATTAGAAGCAGTAATGGCGTCTTTACCAGCAACTCCTCGACCAAATGTTCAACGTTACAAAGGGCTTGGAGAGATGAATGCTGAACAGCTATGGGAAACAACAATGGATCCAGAAGTACGTACATTATTACAAGTAACACTTGACGATGCTGTTGAGGCTGACGAAATTTTTGATATTTTAATGGGTGATCGCGTCGAGCCACGTCGAGAATTTATAGATGCTAATGCTAAATATGTTACAAATCTTGATATCTAATTGGAGGCAACTACATCTATAAGGAGGAACGAAAATGTCTGCATATGATCAAATTAAGCCACATAACATCGCAAAAGAAATGAAGACATCATTCATTGATTATGCGATGAGTGTTATCGTATCACGTGCTTTACCGGACGTTCGTGACGGTTTAAAACCTGTTCATCGTCGTATCTTATATTCGATGAATGACTTAGGAATGCATAGTGATAAGCCATATAAAAAGTCAGCCCGTATCGTCGGGGATGTTATTGCTAAATATCACCCTCATGGAGATTCATCGGTTTATGATGCAATGGTTCGTATGGCGCAAGATTTCAGTTATCGTTATCCATTAGTTGATGGACACGGAAACTTCGGTTCTATCGATGGTGATGGAGCGGCGGCGATGCGTTATACCGAAGCAAGAATGTCTAAACTATCGATGGAAATGATGCGAGATATCCACAAGAATACGATTGACTATCGACCAAACTTTGATGGTGAAGAACATGAACCAATTGTGTTACCTGCACGTTTCCCTAATCTTTTAGTGAATGGGACAACAGGAATTGCGGTCGGGATGGCAACTAATATTCCGCCACATAATCTATCTGAGGTTATTGATGGTTGTTTAGCCTATATGGATGATCCAGAAATCGATGTCTTAGGATTAATGCAATATATTAAAGGACCAGATTTACCAACAGGTGCTTTAATTTTAGGAACAAAAGGAATCCGTTCTGCTTATGAAACAGGAAACGGTTCGATTATGATGCGTTCAAAATGTGAAATCATTGAAGGACATGGTGGGAAATATTCAATTCTAGTGACAGAAATTCCTTATCAAGTCAATCGCGAACGTTTAATCGAAAAAATTGCAGAATTAGTAAAAGAAAAACGTATCGATGGAATTACAGATTTACGTAATGAATCAAATCGTGAGGGAACACGTATTGTTATTGAATTACGTAAAGATGTTAATCCACAGGTTATGTTAAATAATTTATTTAAATTAACACAATTACAAGTCTCTTACGGGATTAATATGTTAGCTCTTCAAGATGGGCAACCTAAAGTTTTAAATTTAAAAGAAGTAATTGCTGCTTACATTAAACATCAAGTTGAAGTCATTGTTCGTCGTACAAAATTTGACTTAAATAAAGCAGAAGATCGTGCTCATATTTTAGAAGGATTACGTATTGCATTAGATCATATCGACCGAATTATTGCGATTATTCGTGGTTCATCTAATGACGAAGAAGCATTAAACGCATTAATGTCAGAGTTTTCGTTATCTGATCGACAAGGGAAAGCTATTTTAGAGATGCGTTTACGTCGATTAACAGGATTAGAACGTGGCAAAATTGAAGAAGAATATCAAGGATTAGTGGCTTTAATTGCTGATTTAAAAGAGATTTTAGCGAATGAATCACGCGTTCATCAAATTATCCGTGACGAGTTATTAGAAGTTAAACAAAAGCATGGAGATGAACGTCGTACAGAGATTGTTCGAGGATCAGATTTTGATATAGAAGATGAAGATTTAATTCCAGAAGAACAGGTCATCATTACGTTAACGAATAACGGATATATTAAACGTCAACCAATTTCAACTTATCGTTCACAAAACCGTGGTGGACGTGGAGTTCAAGGAATGGGAACACATGATGATGATTATGTTAAGGAGTTATTATCGACATCAACTCATGATCATTTACTATTCTTCACGAATAAAGGTAAGGTTTACCAGAAAAAAGCTTATACAGTTCCTGAATATGGACGTACTGCTAAAGGATTACCGATTGTAAACATTATTGAAATAGCACAAGATGAGTATATTAGTGCAATCATTCCGGTTAAAGAGTTTAATGAAGATGAATTCTTATTCTTTGCGACACGTTTAGGAGTTGTTAAACGTACAACGTTAGCAGCATTTAGCAACATTCGTACAAATGGTTTAATCGCACTTTCTTTACGTGAAGATGATGAATTAATTGGTGTAAGAAAAACGTCAGGTAATGACGATATTGTTATTGCATCAAGTGGTGGAAAAGCTGTATGGTTTGATGAAACACAGGTCCGCCCAATGGGACGTACAGCAGCCGGAGTTCGAGGAATTTATCTTGATGAAAATGAACTTGCTGTTGGTATGGAAATGGTCACAATGGATCAAGAAATTTTAGTTGTAACAGAACACGGATTTGGTAAACGTACATCGATTAAAGAATATCGTAAAACAAGTCGTGGTGGAAAAGGTGTTAAAACACTAACCATTACTGAGAAAAATGGTACATTAGTTGCTATGAAAGCTGTAAATGGTGATGAAGATTTATTAATCGTAACGAATAAGGGAATTATTATTCGTACACCAGTTAGTCAAATTTCACAAACAGGACGTGCAACGCAAGGTGTTAAATTAATTCGTCTTTCAGATGATCAAGCGGTATCAAGTGTTGCTGTCGTTGAACACGAAGAAACAGAGGAATTAACAATTTCTTCTGAAGAAACTGTTGTGACAGATGATCAAGTAGTAACAGAAGAATAAAATAAATAAGGTCTTATGCGCATATAAAAAGAAACACAAGATATACTAATATTGACAAAAAAAATAGATAATGCTATAGTACAATTAAATAAAAAAGCATTGATTAGGAATAGTACTTTTTACTTCATACTGTAGAGAGTCAGTGGGTGGTGCAAACTGATGTATAAGTAATTAGAAATCAACCTAGGAGTGGAATGAAGAACATTTTTATAAGTATTCATTCACGGTCTAACCGTTATCTTTGTAAGTGGTATCACAATTTTGTTCTACGTGGAACAAAATTGTGGACAACTAGGGTGGCAACGCGGGTTAAGTCTCGTCCCTAATATAGGGATGAGACTTTTTTATTTTCTAGGATGACTAATCAAAATTAATAAATAGGAGGAAAGAAACATGTTAGATTTAAAAAGAGTACGTGAAGATTTACAAGGAACTATTGCTCGCTTAGAAACACGTGGTGGAGATTTTAGCTATTTAAATCAAATTACACAATTAGATGAAAAACGTAAAAACATTATTTTAGAAGTAGAACAATTAAAATCTAATCGAAATGAAGTATCTAAGTTAATTGGACAGTATAAACGTGAGAAAAAAGATGCTTCTGAGTTATTAGCCCAAATGAACGGTGTTGGAGAAAAAGTTAAAGAATTAGATGAGCAATTACGTCTAATTGATGAAGAAATTAAAAATCTTTTATTAGGAACTCCTAATGTTCCATGTGGAACAATCGCTGTTGGGAAAGATGAAACAGATAATGTTGAAATTCGTAAATACGGAGAACCAACAACGTTTGATTTCGAACCAAAAGCACACTGGGATTTAGTTGCAGAGTTAGATATTATTGATTTTGAACGTGCTGGAAAAATTACAGGAAGCCGTTTTGCGGTTTATAAAGGATTAGGAGCTCGTTTAGAGCGCGCTTTAATCAGTTTTATGTTAGATTTACATACTGGAGATCATGGATATACTGAAATTTTACCTCCAGTTATCGTTAATCGTGCAAGTATGACAGGAACTGGACAATTACCGAAATTTGAAGAAGATGCATTTAAATTAGTAGATACGGATTACTTCTTAATTCCAACGGCTGAAGTACCAGTGACTAACTTACATCGTGATGAAATCTTAAATGCCGATCAATTACCAATTAAATATACAGCTTATAGCCCATGTTTCCGTGCAGAAGCTGGTTCAGCTGGACGAGATACTCGAGGAATTATTCGTCAACATCAATTTAACAAAGTAGAATTAGTTAAGTTTGTTAAACCAGAAGATTCTTATGCAGAATTAGAAACATTAACAGCAAATGCTGAAAAAGTATTACAATTATTAGGATTACCATACCGTGTGATCGAGTTATGTACAGGAGATATCGGATTCTCAGCAGCTAAAACATATGATATTGAAGTATGGTTACCATCATATAATGAGTATAAAGAAATTTCTTCATGTTCAAACTTTGAAGATTTCCAAGCACGTCGTGCTAATATTAAGTTCCGTCGTGATGCAAAAGCTAAACCAGAATTTGTTCATACATTAAACGGATCAGGTCTTGCAATCGGACGTACGGTGGCTGCTATTATTGAAAACTATCAACAAGCTGATGGAAGCATCGTGATTCCTGAAGTATTACGTCCTTATATGCGTAATTTAGAAGTTATTAAATAATTTTTTTAAAATGAAAAGGGTACACTTAGTACTCTTTTTATTATGGAAATGATGTCATTACTTAATCAAAAAAGCTCTATTTTAATCAGTGCTACGAAACTTTTATTATTAGTTTGATATAGATTGTTTTCATCAAATTCATCTAAGTCTTAGATTCTTTTTTTGCTAATTTGTGACGTGATAGGGGATTGTACTAGATTCATTTAAGTAAACATGTTAAAATGAATCATCGAAACAAAAAGCTAGCTTAAAAGATGAAATTAAGACCTTAACTAAAGTTTTTTGATAGAAGAATAGGTGATAGAATGAAGGTTTGTGTATTATCTAGTGGGAGTATAGGAAATGCTACAATTATTGAAACAGAACAAACATCTATATTAATTGATAGTGGATTGTCTTTGAAAAAATTACAGGAATTGATTAAAAAAAGTGGATTCGACGAGAATAAGATTGAACATATTTTAATTACTCACGAGCATGCTGATCATATAAAAGGTGTTGGGGTTTGTACACGAAAGTGGAAGTTAAATGTTTGTGCAACCCAAAAAACAATTGATGAAATGTATCGTAAAAATATTATTAAACCAGGCATTGAAAAGGTAATGGCAGTTGAAAAAGATGTTTGGTATCATCTTGGAGATTTAAGTATTATGCCATTTAGAATTTCTCATGATGCAGTTGATCCAGTGGGGTATATGATTAAAAAAGATGAAAAAACGTTAGTTTATGTGACAGATACCGGGTATATTACGGGTGACATTTTAAAAACCTTGAAAAATGCTGATGCATATATTATGGAAACCAATCATAATGTTGAGATGCTGCAAATGTGCAATCGTCCGTGGTCATTAAAACAACGAATTTTAGATGATTGTGGTCATTTATCAAATGAAGATTCGGCATATGCAATGAGTCAGCTTATTGGAGAAAAAACAAAGCATATTTACTTAGCTCATTTAAGCCAAGAAGCAAATTTACCTGATTTAGCTGAAATGACAGTGCGTCACATTTTAAAAGAAGAGAATATTGATTTAAATAAATTAAATTTACATATGACTTATGCGATGCATCCATCAAAAGTGATTAAGTTATAGGAGGAATAGGTATGTATAGTTGTTTAGAACATATTGAAGAATCAATGGATCGTTTTTTAGATGAACACGGGAAATTACCCATTTTAGTAGAAGTAGAAATTGAGCATCGTTGTCATCATTGTGAAAATGCAGCTGTTTATAAGATTATTGAGGGAATGATGATTGATGAGGATGATTCATTCTAAAAAATATTAAACTTTAGAATTCAAATAAAAAATTCCCTACCTATCAGGGAATTTCTTTTCATGTATTGGAGGTTTTTTAATGAATATTACTATTATTTCGGTTGGGAAAATTAAAGAAAAATACATCAAGCTAGGAATTGAAGAATTTTCGAAGCGATTATCTCGCTACTGTAAATTAACAATGATTGAAGTACCAGATGAAAAAACACCTGATAATGCTTCAGATCGTGAGATGGAACTGATTAAAGATAAAGAAGGAAAACAAATTTTATCTAAGATTAAAGATAATATGTATGTTATTGCGATGGATTTACAAGGTGAAATGAAAACATCAGAGCAATTTGCTAAACAATTGAGTCAATTAGCTTTAAGTGGTGATAGTAATGTGGCGTTCATTATAGGTGGATCATTGGGGTTATCTGATGAAGTCAAAAAACGTGCGAATTATAAACTATGTTTTTCTAAAATGACATTTCCTCATCAACTATTTAAATTAATTTTACTTGAGCAAGTTTATCGTGCGTATCGAATTAATAATAATGAACCGTACCATAAATAAGTACAGTTTTTACTAAAATTGTAAATAGATAAAAGCAGTTATAACAATTAAGAATCTTACTTGTATTAAATATACAGGTAAGAGTTCTAATTTAAAATAATGACTTAATATATTTATTGAAAATAGAATAATATAATAAAATATGAAGTAATAACTTACGATAAATTCGAGAATTAAATTCAATATAATAGAAGGGGAGGGCTCAAAATGATTTTTTGAGCTCTCCCCTTTAGTTGTATAAATGAAAAAGACTAGTTTGATACTAGTCTTTGATTAACCAATAAGGTTAATGAAAATGGTAATAATAGCTGAGTTAACGAAGTCAATAAAGAGACCTCCAACGATAGGAACAACGAAGTATGGAGTATGAGCAAAACCAAAACGATTTGTCAATTCATCCATATTGGCGATGGCATTTGGCGTTGCTCCCATTCCAAATCCACAAGTTGCAGAGGCAAAGACGACTCCTTCATAATTTTTACCCATTATTCGATAGATAATAAAATAAGCAAAAATTCCAACTAGTAGGACTTGAGCGATGAGCATGATTAGAAGTGGAAGGGCTAAATCAAAGAGTTGCCAAAGCTTTAGTCCCATCAGTGCCATTGTTAAGAAAAAGGATAGGGAAAGTCCGCCAATCGTTTCAATTTCTTTTTCATAGATTTCTTTTTTTCTAATATCATAGACGTTTCTAATCGTCGCTGCCACTAACATAGCACCGATATAAGATGGGAAGGTGAGACCTGATGTTTGGATTAGCTTAGATATTAGAGATCCAATCCCCATTGCAATGAATAAGAAACAAGCAGCATTCATTAACTTTTTAAAAGATAAGATATTAGGATTTTCTTCATTGAAATCTCCAACTTCAACAGGTTGATTGTTAGACGACTCATCATGTGTTGTTTTAACCTTATATCGAATGATGAGGTTTCGAGCAACAAATCCACCGATAATACTTCCCATGATTAAACCAAAAGTTGCAGAGGCAACAGAAACAGTTGTTGCCTTAGCAACCCCCATCTCTTCAAGCATCGGTCCAAAAGAGCCAGCAGTTCCGTGTCCACCAATCATAGGGATAGAACCTGTACAAAGTCCAAGTAAAGGATTTAAATTAAACAAAGAGGCTAGCGTCACACCGACACTATTTTGCAAGATGACAAGAAGAGCTGCTAAACCTAAAAAGATAATGACTTGTTTACCCCCTTGCTTCAAAACTTTAAAACTAGCGGTAAAGCCAATACTAGTAAAGAAAGTTGTCATAAAAAGATTTTGTAACGTCATATCTAAATTAAGTGTGATAATATCTGAAATATGTAAAAGTAAGGTCAGTAAAGCAAAAATAAATCCTCCAACAACAGCGGGTGGAATACAAAATTTAACGAGAGTAGAAACTTTCCATCTCATATATTTACCAAGATAAAAAATAGTAGAGACTAAAGCCATTGTTTCATAGATGTTTAAATTTAGTTCCATGTATCACCTACTCCTTTCCTAAAGGTATATTTTAATTCTAAATGATTTAATAATTAAATACAACTATTGGTATATCCAGTATAATCCAGTCGTATAAGAAATAGTGTTTTATTAAAAATAATAATCCTACAACTGAGGTAATCCATCTTTAGAGAGTGATTATTAAAAGTTTCTTTTAATAAGTTCCATTTTATATGCGTTCGAATAACATATAAGAAAAAGATGCTAACAGATTTTTATATATTTTTTAAAATTGCTAATTTAATTTTTATTTGTAATAAATTAACGAGATAATTGATTAATAGATCCACTCATAGTTTATCTAGTCCAATGCTTAGCGCTTTTAATATAAAGATGGAGGGTAAGAGATGTGTACAGCAATTACTTTAAAATCAAAGGATCAGCATCACTTTTTAGCACGAAATTATGATTTTGTAAAAGGAGCAGAGCTTAGAGTGGCATTAGCACCACGACGTTTTTCCTATCTAAATAAGCTAACAAATAAAAGCATACCTAGTAAATATGCTGTTTTAGGGATGTCAGTTTCAAGTGATGGTTATTTTATTTTTGCTGATGGTGTGAATGAAAAAGGTTTAACATGTGCTATCTTAGAATTACCTAGTCAAAATATATGGGCTGATCAATTAATAGAAGAAAAAGAAAATATTCTACCTTATGATGTAACTTTTTGGATTTTAGCAAACTTTACAACGGTTAAAGAGTTAAAAGAAGGATTAAAAAATTTAAATATAGTGGCACCTTTAGATGATCAAGGTGCTTTAGCTACACAAGTTCACTGGTTGGTTTCAGATGCAACGGGTGATTCTATTGTTATTGAAAAAACCAGGACTTCATTTCGAGCTTATTACAATAAGGTAGGAGTTTTAACTAATTCTCCAACTTATGATTGGCATTTAACTAATTTAAATAGATATCTCAATGTATCAGACAAACAATCAAATGATGTCAAATGGGGCAATGAATTACTAAAGCCTTATTCTCAAGGTTTTGGAGGATTAGGACTTCCTGGGGATTATTCGTCATCTTCTCGTTTTGTTAAAGCCTCTTTTTTAAGAAATCATATTAATTTAGATGTTAATTATGAAGGAGGAATTTTAGAATGCTTCCGTATCTTAAATAGTGTAGCCATGTTAGAAGGAATTGTTCAAACACGTTCAAATGAGTCTTTTATTACGCTTTATACTTCATGTATATGCTCCAATCAGCAGATTTATTATTATTCAACGTATACTAATCCACAGATCTATGCGATTGATTTAAAAAAAGAAGTATTAGATGGAAATACACTGAAGTTTTATTCTTATCCTGATCAATTAATTATTCATCATCAAAACTAAAAAAAGTTTACCTTATGAATAGGTAAACTTTTTTTGTGGATAATTAAAATTCAGTTTCAGTAACTAAGTCCGAATTCATACTTAAGTCTTCATTAGATACTGTTTTTTCGATTTTTTCAAATGGAATTTTTGGGAATAAGAAACGAACTAGTGGTGAAACGACCAGTAAATTTAATGGAAGAGCCATAATAAAGTTACGTGCAATACATAGAGGATAAATTTTTAAAGTTGTTAGATTAAATCCAACGGCTAAGATGGCCCCATACATTGACATGAATAATACCATTCCGATTACCATACAACTTGAAATAGCTAAAATAATTTTAATTGGTTTTGTTTCAGGTGTTGGTTTCACTAATTTAAAAGCAATTTTCTTAGCTAGTTTTCCAACAATAAAAAGATCAATAATTAAAGCTACCATAAATCCGAGCCAAAATTCTTTTAACAAATGAATAAAAAATTGATTACTTAATCCTTCATTTAAGATCATGTTATAAATCGTCATTCCAAGTACCATAAAGAAGCACATAAGTAATGTAAATATCATTTTTTGAAATTTAGTTTGTCCCATTGTTTTTTATCTCCTTTAACATAAGTCTTTGTCAACTTAGTTTACTAAATAATTATAAGGTTTTTATAATAATATGTCAACTTAGTTTACGTTTTGGGGATCGAAAGAGATATGATACAATAGTACTAAATGAAAGATGAGGTGATGTTTGTGAATAAACATCTAGAAGGATTAAATTTAATTGATTTAATTAGTGAAAAGCATATTGTATTAAGACGTACAGTAGAAGAAAGATGGTCAAGTAGCGAAGAAGAAGAGATTTCACATACAGAAGCCCTACTTTTAGCAAAACTCAATATGGGAAAAATCTCATTAGCAGAAGTTGCTAGATGTGCGAATGTTTCCAGACAAGCAATGTTTAAATGTGCTAAAAAACTAGAAGAAAAAGGATATTTAACGTTTATTAGTCAAGAAGGACATCATAAGTATACACAACTTACCTCAAAGGGGGTTGCTTACTGCGAGCGAAGCCGTCAACTTAAAATGGAAATTGAACAGGAGATTAGTCAAAAAATTGGAGAAGAATCAGTAGAGTTGTTAAAACAATTACTTATGATTGATTGGATTTAAGAATAAATTAGAGTAAAAATGTTAGTCAGATTATAATAAAAAAATAACGAAATGATCTGTTTTTTTACAATGAGAACTAAATATATAAACAAAAATCTTTTTTTAGGTAATTATGATTAATTCAACTTTTTATAGAAAGTATAGTTATAATGTAGGGTAATGAATTAAAGTTTTTAGATTATGGGAAATATTTACAATATTATGGGTAAATGTAAAAAGAATATAAAGTAGACGTCATATAAATATATAGAGCTTAAGTAGCACTAAACATCAATACAATTGCTTAAGACTATATATTATAGGAGCGATCGCAATGGACCTAGCCTTTTTACAAAGCTTTTGTGTACCCACTATTGTTGGAATCTGTTTATGTGTGGGTTACGTTATTAAAGATAGCTTAACCTTTATTCCTAATAAGTATATTCCACTCATCATGGCAGTTCTTGGACTATCATTAAACGTCTTTATTAATAATTCATTAACAGCTGACGTTATTCTTGCCGGATTAGTTTCTGGACTTGCTAGTACAGGAACACATCAATTTTTTAAAGAAATGATGAAAGTTCAAGAAATTGAAGATGAAAACTCTAGTGACGATTCAAATGACAATAATGCTACCTCATAAAGAGGTAGTTTTTTTAATGTTGAAAAAATAAAAATGTGGATAACAGACGAGTGATAATCTATAGGTAGAAAAAAGTAATATATTTTATCTAATAAAGGTACTGTGGATAAAATAGTTCTAATACTAATAAAAAATTTATTTTACTTAGATCTTACTTATCTATGGCATCATTTAATAGATCAAAGATTGGTGAGAAAGATTCAAGAGATGAGTAATTTTTATCCATGTCGTGCACTCTAAGAGTGTTATTATTTTCATATAGTTAAACTCAAAGACACTTTTGAAAAAAATGACGTTTTATGATATGATAATGACTCATGGAAGTCGTTAGAATGGAGGAATGAAGATGTCAGCTTTACCAAATTGCCCTAAATGTAATTCAGAATATACATATGAAGATGGAAGTATGTTAGTTTGTCCAATGTGTGCTCATGAGTGGAGTCCAGCGGCTGAGGCTGAAGCAGCTGAAGCGAATGTCATTCGTGATGCGAACGGAAATATTTTAGCAGATGGAGATACTGTTACTGTCATTAAAGATTTAAAAGTTAAAGGAAGTTCTTCAGCCATTAAGCAAGGAACTAAAGTAAAAGGAATCCGTTTAGTGTTTGATTCACCAAATGGTCATGATATTGATTGTAAAATCGATGGATTTGGAGCGATGAGCTTAAAATCTGAATTCGTTAAAAAAATCTAATTAAAAAGACGTTCATTTCACGAACGTCTTTTTAATTAGAAAAGATTTATAAATAAAGGGTTCCATTTATCAAAAAAAATTTTAAAATTATGATAAAATTGGTTAAACAATGATGTTAAAGAGGTGAATATAATTAGCAAGTTTAAATATTTTATTATCAGTATATTAATGATTTTACTTGTTACTGTTTCATCAATTGAAATTAAAAATCGAAAGTTTATTCATGAGATTCAACTCAGTGCAATTAGTGAAACAAACGATTTTAATTATTCATCAGATTTATTGATGAATAAGCTAAATTCGCCTTTTTTAAGTGAGTCAGATAAGTTATTTATTTCAGGCTATGTGAATTTTATTGATGGGAATGATGAGTTAGCTACTGATTATTTTAAGGATGTAACCACAAAGGATAATCAAATTAATAGTGCCTATAGCTATAAAGTTTTATCTCACTTAAACCATTCCGTCGATGATAAAAAGTCATTAGGTTATGCTAAAAACGCATTTGAATTGATTCCTAAGTCTCAATATGGAAAAAATTATGATTTAATTGAAAGTATTGTTCAGTGTATCTTATTAGATCATGAAAAAAAATCGTTAGCTGTTTCTATTCTAGAACAGGTTGTATCTGATTCAAATCCAATGAGTGATGAGCAACGGTTAAAATATTTAAAGTTGTTAGGAAATGTTCATTATCATAATCAAGACTATACTCAAGTTATTGAAACAAATTTAAAGATTATTAGTTTATCTGATTGGATTAATGATTCATATAGTCAGGGAATGGCTTTGCTTCGTATTGCAACGGTCACTCATCAAATAGGCGCATATGAATCAGCGATGGATTTATTAGAGAGCATCGAATCTAGTGAGATAAAAGATTCTGAGCTAAGAAATAATTTAGAAATTAATCAACTCATTTCATTAGCGCTTCTTAAGCATTATGTAGGAGAAGTGGATGAATCAATTGAGCTCATTTTCAAATTAGATGATTATAAAAATCAGTTATCTGACAAAGAAGTAGAGATTATGAATTTCTATCAAACTGTTTTGTTGGCATTCTCCTATATTGAACAACAAGAGATAGAAAATGCACAAATTCAGTTACAAGTATTAGCTAATTATTTGAATAAGGATTACTCGAGTTATTTTATTAATACGAAAACTATTTATTATTTTATTAATGGTTTATTTCATAAACAAACTCAAAATTATGAAGAAGCTGTTAAAAACTTTGAATTGATATTGCCTTATGTGGATAAGCGACCTAATCTGTTCAATCAAATTTTATATTACGAGCATTTAACAGATGCTTATCAATTGGCAAATGAGGTAGAAAAGGAAGCAAAATATAATCAAGAACTTATTTTATTACGTCAAAAACAAACTAACTTCATTTTAGAGGAATATTTACAATATATAAGTTATCGTTTTGACTACGATCGTTTAATTAACGAACGGTTGTTTTTAACAGTTATTAATTTATTAGTCTCTATTTTATTAATTATAATAACGATAGTATTTGGTGAAAAATTCATTCATCCAAAAATTAAAGTTTCTTCGACTCGTAGAGAGATTCGAAATTATTTAGAAAATGAGAATTATTTCATTGTTTATCAACCGATCGTGAACCCTAAAACAGATGAGGTGATGGGGGCTGAAGCGCTTCTTCGTCTACAAGTAGATAATCAATTAATTATGCCAGATAAAAGCATTGAGCAAATTGAATCTTGTCATATGATGGGGGAAGTAACCACCTGGATTTTGAATAAAGTATTAGATAATTATGAAGTGTTATCTGAAAGTAAGAAGTCTAAGCCATTTTATATTTCCATGAATTTAACGTTTCGAGAAATTGAAAATGATGACTTTTATCAGACCATTGCCAAGGCTTTAATGGAATCTAATGTGCCTAAACAAGCGATTTGTTTAGAAATAACAGAGAGTGTTCGAGGGAATAACGACACGAAGGTTAGAGAAAATATTAGTTATCTAAAAGATGTCGGTTTTAAAATTGCTCTTGATGATTTTGGTATGGAGTATTCAAACTTCTTCTTATTAGATAAGTTCGATTTTAATTTAATTAAACTGGATAAATATTTCATTGATCATATCGGAGAATCATCAAATAAAGCTTTAATTGGTGTTATCTACTACTTATCTCAAACGAAAGATGTTACGATTGTTGTAGAAGGTGTTGAAAATGAATTACAACAGTCCGTAATCAAAAGAATTCCTTTAAATCAAATTTATATTCAGGGATATTTTTATAGTAAGCCTTTGGAGTTAAGTGAGTTTCAACAATTTATTAAAAGTCGATATGAAAATAGTTAAAGAGCTATAACTAATTTAGTTATAGCTCTTTTTTATAAGATAAAGAAGGATGCTGCAATAATGAGATAGACAGAAAGAAGTTGAACGCCTTCTAACCAATTTGACTCTCCATCATGGGCGACCTTATTAGCAATGATAATTGCAGCTAATAGCGCAACTAACTCAAACTCATTAAAGACGATACTCATTGGGGTAAAGAATAAACTTAAAAAGATAAGAATGGGCGCAACAAATAAAATAATCTGTAAACTTGATCCAATAGCAATCTCAAGTGCAACGTCCATTTTATTTTTAAGAGCCATTGTAATGGCTGTACTATGTTCAGCAGCATTCCCGATAATCGGTATTAAAATGATTCCAACGAAAAATTCACTCCAACCTAAACTTTCAGTAATGGGTTCAATTCCACTAACTAAAAATTCACTTTCAATAGCGATCACAACGGTTGAGAGAAGAAGGATGAGGAGAGCTTTTGGTAACGACCATTTCGCTTGATGATTCAAATCTTCTGTTGGTGAAATCGCATAAAGATGTTTATGCGTACTAAATGAAAAGAGAAGACTTAAGGCATAAATGATAATCATAATAACAGCGACAAATAAACTTAATCCTTCATAGCGTGTATTGAGTAAACTCGGATCGACCGTATGAGTAAATAGCGCAGGAATACAAAGTCCTAATACCGCAAATAACAACATACTAGATGAGACATCCGATACTTTTTCATTAAATTTTTGTGTTTTATATTTTAACCCTCCCGCTAACATGCTCGCCCCTAGTACAAGTAAGATGTTTCCGATGACAGCTCCAGCGATAGATGATTTAACGACTTCAAATAATCCTTGTTTTAACGCAAAAAAGGAAATGATTAATTCTGTTGCGTTTCCAAACGTACCATTTAAAAACCCACCAATTTTAGGTCCTGCATAAAACGAAATTTCTTCTGTTCCTTCTCCCATTAATCCTGCTAATGGAATAATTGATAAACAGGCAAGAATAAACATGATCGTTGGTGAAAAGTTTAAAAAATAACCGATGAAACTAATAGGAACAAAAATAAGCATATATTTCAAAAGCTTCATAAATAAACCTCCAGTAGTATAAGTCACCTATTTAGTATCTACTTTTATAATTAAAAAATAAGTAAATGATTCCTATTTTTATTAAATCTAAAAAGAATTATACTGTTTTGGGGATAAGAGTTTTATCTTACTCTTGTGATTAAGATTAAAGAAGATTCAATGATTCTGAAGAAGTTTAGATGTTGTGGATAAGTAAAAGTAGAGGTGTTTTTTCGATAATTTTTTAACTATTTATTTAAAGCGAGACACTTTTATACTATAATCCATAAATAGAGCTAAGTACGAAAGGATGAGTCAAAAATGTCGTTACCAAAAGACTTTTTAGATAAAATGAAGACGTTACTAAACGAAGAGTATGACGCATTTATTGCAAGCTATGAACAAGAAAAATCTCTTGGATTACGTTTGAATACATTAAAAACAAGTATGACACAATTTGAAGGTTTAAATCCATTTCATTTAAAATCGATTCCGTGGGTAAAAGAAGGATACTTTTATCAACAGGCTGAGCGACCTGGAAAACATCCTTATCATGAAGCGGGAGTTTATTATATTCAAGAACCGAGTGCTATGTCAGTTGGAACGTTTGTTGAAGCTGTACCGGGTGAAAAAGTATTAGATTTATGTGCGGCACCAGGTGGAAAAAGTACACATGTTGCTTCACAGTTGCAACAAGAGGGCTTACTCATCACGAATGAAATTTATCCACAGCGTGCTAAAATTCTTTCACAAAATATTGAGCGCATGGGAATTAAAAATGCGATTGTATTAAACGAAAGTCCACAAAAATTAGCGAAGCACTTCCCTGTTTATTTCGATCGTATTGTGGTTGATGCACCATGTTCAGGAGAAGGAATGTTTAGAAAAGATGAGGTCGCACAAGAAGAGTGGAGCCTTGAGAATGTTGAAATTTGTGCTAATCGTCAGCAAGATATTTTAGAAGAAGCTGCTAAAATGTTAAAACCAGGTGGACGTATCGTTTATTCAACATGTACGTTTGCTCCTGAAGAAAACGAGCAAGCCATTGCTAAATTCATTAAAAATCATCCAGAGTTTGAAATTGAGACGATGCAGGCATATGAGGGGTTTAAACCTGGACAATTAGAGTGGGCGAAAGAAGACGTTGAGGGAATTGAAAAAACATATCGTTTATGGCCACATCACATTCATGGAGAAGGTCATTATGTCGCTGTCTTAAAGAAATTAGAAGATGATCATTTTGAAGAACCAAAGCGTCAGTATGTGAAACCGTTAAAAGATAAGAAAAAACTTCAAGAATTTTTAACGTTTGCTAAAGAGACGTTAATCGATGTTCCAAAAGGAGATTATGTGTTATTTGGGGATCAACTGTACATCGTACCTGAAGAGATGTTAACATTTGAAGGATTAAAAGTGATTCGAGCAGGTTGGCACTTAGGAACGATTAAGAAAAATCGTTTTGAACCCTCTCACGCATTAGCTTTATCATTAACTTCACAAGATGTGAAGCATTCAATTTCATTTACATCTTGTGATGAGGCCATTACTGCTTATTTACGTGGAGAGACGATTCCTTTTAACGGAGAAAAAGGTTGGTATTTAATTTGTGTAGATGGTTATTCACTTGGATGGGCAAAGCTTGCTAACAATATGCTGAAAAATCATTATCCAAAAGGATTACGCTGGAATTAATATTATAAATATATAGAAACAGAAATGTAATTCATAGTTTTTAAAATTAAACACTAGTAGTCAAAATTCGTCAAAATCTATGTTAAAATGGTACGTATTAAACAGACATTTTAAAATAGAAATTGAGGCAACTATGAATCAGACAGAATTAAAATTAATTGAAACAGCGATGCGTGAAACA
>artificially_reared_2__coassemble_173_pt1 | contig 42981 bp, 37 predicted proteins | sample artificially_reared_2__metabat2_low_PE_015 | metagenome-assembled genome bin artificially_reared_2 | reverse complement strand
TGTTTAATAAAGTGATAAAAGGATCGGGTATTATGATAAGTTTAAGTGAAAAGAATAAGGAAAGGAGTAGTGTGTCAAATGTTAGGATTAAAACAATGGATTAAAGGAATGAATGATTAGGAAAGGGAGTATGAAAGTAAAGGAGAAGTATGAGTGATGGATGGATCATAGAATTTTTTAAAATAATCAATTGTTTCATAGGGTCTACTGTCCTTAATCGACTGAGGATACGTAGAAGTGATTAAGCGAATAGATGTTTTGTTAAAGGTTTGTAGGAAAGTTAAATGTTAGACTGAATTAGGAGTGTTTGTGGGATGTTTGATTGATTTCGTATCCTCAATATACTGTATGATAATTTAAGTGAGTTGAATGTGTTTTATTCCTATCTAATAAAAAAAACATCTCATTAAGAGATGTATCGTACTTTTTATGGTACCAGTGGCCGGACTCGAACCGGCATGAAGTAAACTTCGGTGGATTTTGAGTCCACTGCGTCTACCAATTCCGCCACACTGGCATTTATAAGACTATTATAGCATAAAAAATTTCTTTTTCAAGTTAAAATGTGGAAAAAATTTTATCAGATAAAAAATGCCCAATTAATTGAAAGGAATTGATTTGATCATGAATTCATTTTAAACAACGATCGATAAGAAAGATGAAACTTTTTTAAGAATAGTTGTTTTTGATGCCATGATGAAGGGATTAATTTTAAAGAAGCAATAGTTAGTGAAGATGATTTAGTTCAGTTGTTATCAAACGATATTTAATAAGAGTTAAATGAAGAAGAACAATAAATTTAATCAGAGATGAAAGTTTATGGAAAAAATTTCTTAGAGAAAAATATTCATAATTTATTTACAAACATCGTCAAATGGTTTATTATACTTAATGTGGAAAACAACAACAAATCATAATCTTAAATGTCTCGGTAGCTCAGCTGGATAGAGCAACGGCCTTCTAAGCCGTCGGTCGGGGGTTCGAATCCCTCCCGGGATGCCATTTTTAAATAATATAAATGATTTAAAATGTTAAAAACAAATGTCTCGGTAGCTCAGCTGGATAGAGCAACGGCCTTCTAAGCCGTCGGTCGGGGGTTCGAATCCCTCCCGGGATGCCATTTATAGACGATAGCGAACTACAAGAATGTAGTTCTTTTTTTATTATCCATTGAACAAAAACTAACTAGAGTTAAAAATTGAATTTTTAAAGACATAGATGAGGTGAACAGATGGGTGAAATTTATGATTTTCAAACAAACTACATCGCAAAAATTGAAGAATCATCTAAATTAATTGAAAAAGGATACATCGATCAGGCGATTTGTATGTTAGAGGATTTTTTAGCTGTAGTCAAAGATCCTAAAATTAAACAGGAAGTGAATAAACAATTAATGACAGCCTATCTGTTAAAGGGAGAATTAGACACCTGTGAAGCATTAATTTTAGAAATTAAGAATCAAAAAAGTTTAGATTTAACGATAGCAGCCCATGATATATTAGTTGCTATGTTTCAAGGGCAAGAAGCGAGTGCCAAACAAAAACAAGAAGAGTATCAACAACTCTTAGGACTCACTGCGTTATCCTCTAAAAATTTAGTGGAACTGATTTATCAATTAAAGACCTACTACGAAAGTGTTTGGTATGAGATGATTGAGAAAAAAATTCAAGTGTTAGAGCGCGAGGGGGATTTGGAAACTCAATTACTTGTCATTTCAGACTTACGTACTGTTGATTCATGGAAACTTCAGTTATTTCAAGAGAAATTTGAACAACTATTAAATCAATGTGAGATAAATATCGTGAAGACAATGTTATTTGAATTGTTAGCTCAAAAAGACATTGAGTGTTCTGTTAACTTCACGCAAGAACAAAATCATCAAACTTTAATCACAACAACGGTCAATTTTGAAGCCTTTTATGCGACGTTAGAAGAAGCTTTGGCTCTTTTAACTGAGATGACGCTTGATGAAGTCACTCGTGAGGTATTAAAACAGCACGTCATTTTCTTTTATCAGTTTTCTTTTCCTTTCATTGAAGAAATGAACCCTCAAGTGGTTATAAATGAATTAGCTCAAGTTTTATTCAGAATGAATTTAACTGAAACTGAGGATGAGGAAGCAGTTGAAAAAACAGAAAAAATAGCTGGAATAAGATACAAAATGAGTCAGTATATCCTAAGTTTATCATCATTAATGTAGAAATTAGAAAAAGCCTATGTTATAATTTAAAAGTTGTTACAAAGATGTAAACGCAACGTTAAAAGATGGAGGTTATGATCATGTCAGTTAAAGTTGAAACAGTAGAAACTAACAAAGTAAAATTAACAATCACTCTTTCAGCAGAATCATTTGATAAAGCATTAGATGGTGCATTCAAGAAAGTATCAAAAAACTTACAAGTACCAGGATTCCGCAAAGGGAAAATGCCTCGTGCAATTTTTGAACAAAAATTTGGTGTAGAAGCATTATATGAAGATGCATTAGATATGTTATTACCAAAAGCATACATGGATGCTGTAGCAGAAACAAATGTTGCACCAGTTGCTGCACCATCATGGGATATTAAACAAATCGGAAAAGGGCAAGAGTTAATTGCTGAAGCAACAGTTGCTGTTAAACCTGAAGTTGAATTAGGGCAATACACAGGAATCGAAGTTGAAGAATTATCAACAGAAGTAACAGAAGCAGACGTAGAAGCTGAATTAGAAAAATTATTACAAAACCATGCTGAAATCGTTGTAAAAGAAGGTGCAGTAGAAAACGGTGATACTGCTGTTATCGATTACGAAGGATTCAAAGATGGAGTTGCATTCGAAGGTGGAAAAGGTGAAAACCATCCATTAGTTATCGGATCAAACTCTTTCATTCCAGGATTTGAAGAGCAATTAATCGGAATGACTGCTGGAGAAACAAAAGATATTACAGTAACATTCCCTGAACAATACCATGCAGCTGAATTAGCAGGAGCTGAAGCAGTATTTAAAGTAACATTACATGAAGTGAAAACTCGTGAATTACCTCAATTAGATGATGAGTTCGTTAAAGATTTAGATCGCGAAGGAATCGAAACAGTAGCAGACTTAAAAGCAGATTTAGAAAAAACAATCAAGTCTCAAAAAGAAACAGCTGCTCGTAACCACGTGATTGATACAGTTGTTGAAAAAGTAACTGAAAATGCTAAATTCGAAATCCCAACTGAAATGATTGATTCTGAAGTTGAACAAATGGTACGTGAAGCAGATCAACGTTTCCAAATGCAAGGATTTAACTTAGATTTATACTTCCAATTCACAGGAATGGATATGGATAAATTCAAAGCACAATTACGTACGGAAGCACAAAAACGTTTAAGCTACAACTTAACGTTAGAAGCAGTTGTTAAAGCTGAAAACATCGACGTAACTGAAGAAGAAGTAGATGCTAAATTAGCTGAAATTGCACAAGCATACGGACGTGAGTTAGAAGAATTAAAAGCTCAATTACCAAGCTTAGCAATGTTAAAAGAAGATTTAAAAGTTCAAAAAGCTGTTGACTTCATCGTAGAAAAAGCGGTTCGTAAATAATTCATAGATAAATATAGGTTTAACTTATAATGAGGCGCGTACCATTCGTGCCTCATTTTGTGCAATATAAGAGGTTGCAAAAAATGTCTAAAATGGACATTAATAATTTTAGGCCTAGTTGAATATATTGATATTAGTTATTCAATAATGAGAGTGGTCACTGTATGGAGGTGTAAAGGATGAATAATATAGATATTACCTGCTCATTTTGTGGGAAAAGTCACGATGAAGTGAATAAAATTATCGCTGGACCAGGTGTATACATTTGTGATGAATGTATTGAAATGTGTTCAGAAATTATTGAAAATGAACAGACGGATGAATTAAGCGAAGAATTTAAAACATTACCTAAACCAAAAGAAATCTATGATTTATTAAATGAGTATGTTATCGGCCAAGAAGATGTTAAGAAAGTTTTGGCTGTTGCCGTATACAATCACTATAAGCGTTTAACTTCAAATAGTGAAGGTGAAGACGATGTTGAAATCTCAAAAAGCAATATCTTATTGCTAGGATCAACAGGTAGTGGGAAAACATTACTAGCTCAAACATTAGCAAAGGTTTTAGATGTTCCATTTGCTATTGCTGATGCAACATCATTAACTGAAGCGGGATATGTTGGAGAAGATGTTGAAAATATTTTACTTCGATTATTACAAGCGGCTGACTTTAATGTTGAAAAAGCCCAACGAGGAATCATTTATATCGATGAAATTGATAAGATTGCTCGACGCTCAGATAACCCATCTATTACTCGTGATGTCTCAGGAGAAGGGGTACAACAAGCCTTATTAAAAATTTTAGAAGGTGTTGTAGCCAATGTACCGCCACAAGGTGGACGTAAACATCCAAACCAAGAATTCATTCAAATTGATACGACTAACATTTTATTTATGGCAGGTGGTGCATTTGCCGGAATAGAAGACGTGGTGAAACGCCGTATCGGTAAAAAAGTGATTGGGTTTGGTGCTGACTCAAAAGCAAACACCATGAGCAAGAAAGAAATTTATAGTCAAATTCAACCCGATGATCTTCTAAAATTTGGATTAATTCCTGAATTTATCGGTCGTTTCCCAATCATTGGGGCATTAAATCCGTTAGAAGTTGAAGATTTAGTTCGTATCTTAACAGAACCTAAAAATGCTTTAACAAAACAATACAAAAAAATCTTTAAAATGGATAATGTTGAATTAGAATTTGATGAGGATGCTATTTCAGCGATTGCAGAGAAAGCAGTTGAACGAAAAACTGGAGCACGTGGACTACGTTCAATCATCGAGTCAATTATGACAGATGTGATGTTTGAAATTCCATCAACCGATAACGTGGAAAAATGTATTATCACACGTGATGTCATTGAAGAGAATAAGCAACCGACATTAGTTTTTAAAAATGATGTAGCATAATTATCATTTACTAATATTTTTGGAGTTTTTTGTGTTATAATAGAGGATAGAGTAAGGAAGCGATAAGCTTCCTTTTCTATATCATCTGAATTGTCCGCTTAAACTATAAATGAAACTGATGACTGTTAAATAACCGTAAAGCAACGAGTTTGAATTCAAAGTCGTTGTAATCGATCCAAATATGTTGTATTAAAAGTACTAGTGAGGTGAGTGGAAATGAGAATAGATGTAAACAGTGTCGAGATGCATACGTTACCTGTTTTACCAGTTCGCGGTGTCATCTCATTACCAAATACAGAGATTCGATTAGAAATTGGACGTCCACAATCAATTGAAGCATTAGAAGCTTGTGAAGCGAATGGGAACTATGTGGTATTAGTGTCTCAAGTCGATCCAAACGTTGAAGTGCCTCAAAGCGATGATTTATTCCAATATGGAACGATTGCGAAAATTACGATGAAAATTAAACTTCCAAATGGACATTACAAAGTAAAGTTTAATTCAATTACGCGCGTTGAAGTGGATGAATATACTCAAGTTGATCCTTATTTTGAAGCTGTTGTCAAAACAATGCCTTCTGTTTTAATGGAATCTGATCAAGAAGAAGCCATGCTTCGCTTATTATTAGACGAAGTATCTGAACATGGAAGTTTACTATTTGCTCATCCAGCCGATGTAACAGCCTTAATTGATGCTGCACAAACAGCTGATAAAGTTTCAGATATTATCGCTTTTTATTTACGAATTTCTGAAGAAGATAAAATGAAGTATTTATCATTAACTTCTGTTGAGGAGCGATTAAGTACTTTATTAAAAGATATTGAAAAAGAAAAAAATATTGCTGAATTAGAAATAAAAATTAATCAAGAAGTAAAACGTTCATTAGATGAACATCAAAAAGAGTTTTACTTACGTGAAAAGATGAAGGCGATTCAGAAGGAATTAGGAGACGATTATTCTAAAGATTCAGTGAGTCAGGAATTTAGAGAAAAAGTTCAATCACTAAAAATGCCAGAAGCTGTTAAACAAAAGGCGTTAGAGGAAATTAAACGCTTTGAAATGCTACCTGCAAACTCGAGTGAATCAGGTGTTGTTCGAACATATTTAGAATGGTTAGTTGCTCTTCCATGGGATGTCAAAACAGAAGATAACAAAGATATTTTATTTGCAGAAAAAACGTTAAATGATCAACACTTTGGTCTAGAAAAGGTTAAAGAACGTATTTTAGAATATTTAGCAGTCAAAATAATGACAGGAAAAAATCCATCGACGATTTTATGTTTAGTTGGGCCTCCAGGTGTTGGGAAAACATCTTTAGCGCGTTCAATTGCGGATGCATTAGGACGTCAGTTTGTTAAAATTTCACTTGGTGGTGTAAAAGACGAATCTGAAATTCGAGGACATCGCCGTACTTATTTAGGAGCTTTACCTGGACGTTTAATTCAAGCGATGAAAAAAGCGGGAACTACCAATCCAGTTTTCTTATTAGATGAAATTGATAAAATGGCAAGTGATTATAAAGGGGATCCAGCATCAGCTATGCTAGAAGTATTAGATCCTGAGCAAAACAGTCACTTCAGTGATCATTATCTTGAAGAAGAATATGATTTATCACAAGTTTTATTTGTTGCAACTGCAAACTATTTAGAAAATATTCCAGCACCACTTCGTGATCGTATGGATATTATTCATGTTGATAGTTATACAGAACAAGAAAAAGCTGAAATTGCGACACGTTATTTAATTCCACGTCAATTAGAAGCACATGGTTTAGAGGCGAGTCAATTAACAATTGCTGATGGTGTTGTGATGGAAATGATTCAGTACTATACACGAGAAGCGGGTGTTCGTCAGCTTGAGCGATTAGTTGGTTCAATTTGTCGTAAAGTAGCAAGAAAATTATTAGCTGAAAACTTAGAAACTGTTCATGTGGATTCAACCATGCTTGTTTCATTACTTGGAAAACATAAGTTTAACCATGGATTAATCGAACAAGAGGATCAAATTGGGGTAGTAACTGGATTAGCCTATACGCAATTTGGTGGAGATATTTTACCTGTTGAAGTGACTTATTATAAAGGAACTGGAAAAATGGTTTTAACAGGTAAATTAGGAGATGTCATGAAAGAATCAGCTCAAACAGCGATTAGTTATGTTAAAGCGAATGCAGAGAAGTTTTCAATCGATCCAGCGATTTTTAAAGATCATGACATTCATATTCATGTTCCTGAAGGAGCAACTCCAAAAGATGGACCATCGGCCGGTGTAACGATGGTGACTGCCCTTGTCTCTGCGTTTACGCAAAAAACAGTTAAGCGTGAAGTTGGAATGACCGGAGAAGTGACGTTACGCGGACGTGTCTTACCAATTGGCGGATTAAAAGAGAAATCAATCTCAGCACATCGTGCCGGCTTAAAAGTCGTGATCATGCCAAAAGACAATGAAAAAGATCTAGATGATATTCCAGAAAGTGTGAAAAAAGAGATTACATTTATTCCAGTTTCTACAGTGGATGAAGTTTTACAACAGGCATTACGATAAGGTGTTGATGATATGCAAATTACAAAAGCAGAATATGTAAAAAGTTGTGTTCGTGCAGAACACTATCCAACAGATGGATTACCAGAGATGATTTTCGCGGGTCGTTCAAATGTTGGAAAATCTTCGTTTATTAATTCTTTAACGAATCGTAAACATTTAGCGCGTGTATCGAGCCGACCAGGAAAAACACAAACGTTAAATTTTTATAATATTAATGATGTGATGTACTTAGTCGATGTTCCTGGATACGGATACGCAAAGGTGAATCGTTCGTTAAAAGAATCATTTGGTCGTATGATTGAAGAATACTTAGTAGAGCGCGAAGAATTAATCTTAGGTGTTTTACTAGTTGACTACCGTCATAAACCGACACAGGAAGACATTGCGATGTATAGTTTATATAAATACTATGAGATCCCAACGTTAGTGATCGGAACGAAGAAGGATAAGGTTAATCGCAGTCAGTATAAAAAGCAAGAAAAATTAATTAAAGAAACATTAGACTTTGATGAAAATGATGTTTTCGTCGCTTATTCTTCAGAAACACATGAAGGTCGTGAAGAAGTGCTAGGTATTTTTGAAGATTTAATTCAACAATATCATGAAATTATAGCTGAAATGGCAGAAGAAGAATAATTCAAAAGCTCCCCAAAACTGGGGAGCTTTTTTGATGAAATCATAATTATATGAAAGATTTGAAACTTTAGAACATTTTTTATATAAATCAGCTTAATTTTATTTCAAATACAGATGAGATAATGTATAATTAGTGGTGAAAAGTGGATATAAAAGCAATCATTCATAATTTTCGGATGATTTTTGATTGTTTATAATGATAAATGATAGTTTCACAATGAATAAAAGATAAAAAGTTTTTTATCTCAAACGATAGACAATAAATAAAGAAATTGAACTTGATATAAAACCTATATCAGAGTTGATTTATAGGAGGTTTCAACCATGTTTAATCACTACTCAGTCTTACTTCATGAATCAATTGAAAATTTAAACATCAAAGAAGATGGAATTTACGTTGATTGTACATTAGGTGGTGGAGGTCACAGTAGCGAAATTTTAAAGAGATTGACAACGGGTCATCTTTATTCATTTGACCAAGATACATTCGCCATTGAAAATGCAACGAAACGATTACAACAAATTAGTGATCATTTTACGATTATCAAAAGTAACTTCGTTCATTTAAAAGAAGAGTTAGCAGCACGTGGCGTTCATCAAATAGATGGTATTATTTTTGATTTAGGCGTCTCTTCGCCGCAGTTTGATACACCAGAGCGTGGATTTAGTTATAATTACGATGCCAAGTTAGATATGCGTATGGATCAAGAAGCCGAGTTAACGGCTTATGACATTGTAAACGAATGGGAATATAAAGATTTAGAATTTATTTTCCGTGTTTATAGTGATGAGAAATTTTCAAAACAAATTGCACGTGCGATTGAGCGCTATCGTGAAAAACAACCGATTGAAACAACGTTTGAATTAGTTGAGATTATTAAATCAGCTATTCCGGCACCGGCGCGCCGTAAGGGAGGACATCCTGCCAAACGTACGTTTCAGGCGTTACGTATTGCCGTTAATGATGAGTTAAAAGTATTTGAGTATGCGTTAAAAGATGCCATGGATTTACTTGCTGTTAATGGTCGGGTAGCGGTTATTACGTTCCACTCGCTTGAAGATCGAATTTGTAAGCATATGTTCAAAGAACGCGGGGAAGCAAAAGATATTCCAAGAGGATTACCGATTATTCCTGAAGAGTTTCAACCAGAGTTTAAGATTGTGACGCGTAAACCTATTGTCGCAACAGAAGATGAGTTAGCCGAGAATAATCGTTCACATTCAGCAAAATTAAGGGTAGCGATGAAATTAAAATAAGTTCTAAGGGGGAAGTAAAGAATGAGTCCAGTTAAAAAACAGTTAGTCCATCAGCAACCACTTCAAGAAGTTCGTTTAAAACCAACACAAAAACGTAAAGTAAAGAAGAAAGGATTATACTCATTACAGGGGATTGTGGCCATGAGTGTCGTTGGGGTGTTTCTTCTTTTATTAGGTAAAGTTCACTTGGATGGACAAATTAATCAGTTACATTATCAAGTCGAGCAATTAAAGCTTCAAATTGATCAACAAGTCGTCGCAAATGAAGAACTTTATTCGAAGATTTCTGAGTTATCGACTTATTCACGTGCCATGGAAATTGCAAAAGCCAATGGACTATCGACTTATGAAAATATAATTACAATTGGAGAGTAACTTCGGTTACTCTCCGTATTTTTATCAGTTAATAAAGAAATGAGTTGTGAGGTAGAGGTTAGTGAAACGAAATAAGCAACAATTAAATAATTTAGGGAGACGGACACTAGTATATATAATAGCTGCTTTTGGTGGCGCTTTTTTATATGTCGCTTTTTGTTTTATAAGAATTGCGGTGACTGGAGAAATTAAAGGGCATGATTTATATGAGTATGCACTAGAAAAGTACTTAGTTGAAGAGGTGGTGACAGGAAGACGAGGAACGTTATATGATCGAGATGGAAATGCACTGGCTGAACAATTAACCTCTTATACGTTATATGCTAACTTGTTCGACGGATATGGAGATTATGTAGAAGATATTGACTATACCGCTAAACAGTTAAGCACCGTCATTGATCTAACAGAAGAAGAGATTGTGACGATTTTATCAAAGGAAAATGTCACACAAGTAGAGTTTGGAACTGCCGGAAAGCAGTTGACTTATTTAGAAAAAGAGAAAATCGATGATTTAGGTCTGAGTGGAATTAAGTTTCGTCAAAATACGAAACGTTTTTATCCTCATGGTGTCTTTGCTTCCCATACGATAGGATATACGAAGCTTAATGATGAAACAGGCTCATTAACAGGTGAAATGGGCTTAGAGCTTTATTTAGATGAATATTTAGCTGGAAAAGATGGGATTATTCAGTACATTAAAGATAAGCGAGGATATTTACAGCCAAACAAAGAGGAATATGTCGTTGAGCAAGCATATGATGGTTATGATTTTTATTTAACCTTAGATTCAACCATTCAAACTTTTTTAGAAGAGGGGATGGATACGGTTTATGAACAAGCGAATCCGGAAAATTTAGTCGCTGTTGTCGCTAATCCAAAAACAGGTGAAATCTTAGCGATGGGAAGTCGATCAAGTTTCGATCCTAATATAAGAGATATCGAAAGTTATAATAACCCGATTGTTTCTGAGCCGTTTGAACCCGGTTCAACGATGAAAATTTATACGTATGCAGCCGCGATTAATGAAGGTAAATACTCAGGAAGTCAAACGTATCAATCAGGATCTCGTTTGGTCAATGGATCAACACTTCGAGATTATAATACGTCATGGGGAACGATTACATATGATCAAGGATTTTATCGCTCATCAAATACAGCAATCATTGATATCTTAAATAATTGGATTAGTCCGGATCAATTTATTGAGTATTTAGAAGCCTTCGGATTTGGTTCAACAGTTGGGGTACCATTACCTTCAGAAAGTTCAGGAACACTACCAACTGATTGGGATTTAACACAAAAGATAACCGCAGGATATGGGCAAGGGATTTTGACGACACCGATACAACATATTCAAGCAATTACTGCGATTTTAAATGAAGGAAAGCTAATGAAACCCCAATTAATTTCACAGGTGTACGATCCAAATAATGAGGAAATCATATATGAAGTGGAGCCTGAACAGGTTGGAACGCCAATTAGCGCACAAACGGCCGAACAAGTGAAGCAATTAATGATTGGGGTCGTCGAAAGTGAAGATGGATCAGGACGTATTGCCTATAGTTTGAAAGATTTTTCAAGTGGTGGAAAAACAGGAACGGCTCAGATTGCGGATGGTACTAATGGTTATTTAGCCAATGAATATGTATATAGTTATATTGGATTTGCCCCAGCGGATGATCCGCAATTAGTGATGTATGTCGCGATGAAAAGACCTGAAACAGGTGGACATGATCAACTAGGACAAATCTATCGATTTGTGATGCAAAATGCACTCATTTATTTAGGGGCTGAAAAAACACCAGTGACAGATATTTCTGACGTTTATCAAAACACAGAAGTTCCACAACTCATGAATGAGTCTGTTGAAAGTGCGGTAACTAAGATTGAGGAACAACAGTTGGAACCGATTGTCATTGGTGATGGGACACAAATTTTTGCACAGTCACCAAAGGCTCAATCGTCAGTCAGTGTCGGAAGTAAAGTGTTTATTCAGACGTCTAAGACGTACTCACTACCAAACTTAACGGGATGGACAAAAGATGAAGTCGTTCAGTTTGCGATGTTAACCGGACTTGACGTCGAATATGTTGGTGAAGGGTATGTCATCGATCAATCCATTCCTGAGGGACAGTTGTTAACGAATCCGATTGGCATTAGAATCACGCTCACGAAAGATACTGAGTTATTAAATGACAAAATAGCAGAACAACATAAACAAGACAATTCGGCTATACAAGAATCGAATACAACGGAAGAAACAGACGAGGAATCTCAAGAATAAGAGAGGCTTCATCATTCGTGATTGAATGATGAAGTCTTTTTTTTTATGTCATTTTTAATAAGAAAGAATACTGGATTTGAAGGAATCATGATGGATTCTTTCATCCATCAGAAATAATTTACATAAAATTAGAATAGTTGTAATAAATTTAAATTAAAAGAATTTTAAAGGGGATGTTTATGTATTTACTTTAACAGGAACTCATATATTTACTATGGATATGAAAAGAAATAATAAACGAATCTCAATTCATCGAATAAGGGGGATAAGAAATGAAACAGTCAGGAGTTATACAGCGAAGACTAGTGATACTACTTTCAATTGTTTTAATTTATTTTGTTGCACTTTTTATACGTCTTGGATATCTACAAATCTTTGATTCTAAAACATTAGTCGATCGAGCTGAGGGATTATGGTCACGTAATTTACCGATTGAAGGACAACGTGGAATTATTTATGACCGAAATCATGAAGCGATTGTTGATAATGAGATCGCTCCCTCAGTCATTGTCATTCCAAGACAGGTAACGGATGTTGAAAGAACTTCTGAAGTATTAGCCGACGTTTTAGAGGTGAGTGTAGAAGAAGCTAATAGACACGTCACACGAAAAGTTTCAATTGAACGAATTCAGCCAGAGGGGCGAAAACTGTCGTTAGAACAAGTTCAGGCCATTCAAGAAGCTAACTTAGATGGTGTTTATTTAGTGAATGATGTGAAGCGAAGTTATCCGTATGGAAGTTTATTAGCTCATACGCTTGGATTTACCGGAATCGATAATCAAGGGATTACAGGTCTTGAGTATGTGTATAACGATTATTTAATGGGAGAGAATGGAGTTTGGAAATACTTTTCAGATAATAAAGGAAATTCATTGCCGCATTTTTCTGATGATTATTCTCTTTCTTCGCGTGGATTAGATATCGAGTTGACGATTGATCTTCATTTACAAGAGATTCTTGAGCGAGAATTTGATAATGCCGTTGCAAAATATAGCCCTGATCAAATGATTGGTCTTATCATGGATCCAAATACAGGAGAAATTTTAGCGATGTCTTCACGTCCAACCTACGAACCAGAAAACTATCAAGACTATGATCAAGAAATTTATAATCGAAACTTACCCATTTGGTCGACATACGAACCAGGATCAACGTTTAAAATTGTTACGTTCTCTGCTGCTTTAGAAGAAGGCGTGATGAAACTAGAGGATCGTTTTATGGATCCTGGATATGCGATCGTTGATGGCGTACGAATTCGTGACTGGAAAGCAGGGGGACATGGTGATCAATCAATGCTTGAAGTTATTATGAATTCATGTAACCCAGGTTTTATTGAACTCGGTCAACGATTAGGAAAAGAGAAGTTGTTTGAATATATTAGAGCGTATGGATTTAATGAAAAAACAGGTGTCGATATGCTTGGAGAATCACAAGGAATTATTTTTAATCCAGACAACATTGGAAATGTTGAGTTAGCCACTTCTTCATTTGGGCAAGGAAACTCAGTGACCCCAATCCAATTAGTAACGGCGGTGAGTGCAGCGGTTAATGGTGGAAACTTAATGCAACCGTATATTGTGAAACGAATGATTCATCCATACACGAATGAAATTTTATATGAACGTGAACCAAGTGTGAAGCGACGCGTCATCTCTGAAGAAACGTCTGAAACGATGCGCTATGCGTTAGAGATGGTTGGAGCACAAGGAAGCGGGAAAGGTGCTTATATTGATGGTTATCGAGTAGGAGGAAAAACCGGAACGGCACAAAAAGCAAAAGATGGGGCTTATATTAGTGGGGAGTATATTCTATCATTTGTTGGAATTGCACCGATGGATGATCCACAATTAGTCGTTTATGTAGCGATCGATAACCCGAAAAATACGATTCAATACGGTGGGGTTGTTGCGGCACCGATTGCAAGATCCATCTTAGCTGAAGCCTTACCTTATATAGGGGTAGAACCAAGTGAGGAACAAATTGAGAAGAACTATTTATGGACGGATACAAAATATGTGACTGTTGCTGATTTTGTTGGGAAAGAAAGAAAAGAAATTGAATCATCGTATCTTTATAACATTGAGTATTACGGGGAAGGTTCAAAAGTTATCTCACAACAACCGGCAGCTTATTCACGTACAATAGAAGGTGGAACCGTGAGATTGTATTTAGGTGATTAATTTGAAGATGGGAGAGATAGTATGAATTTGTATGAGATGAGTGAACTGTTAGGGTGTATTTTTAAAGGAGAAAACAAGCCGGTATCACATTTAACCTACGATTCTCGTGAAGTTGAGGCAGGAAGTGTCTTTTTTGCCATTCGAGGTCAAGACCAAGATGGTCATCAATATATTGAAAAAGCCATTCAAAAAGGAGCCATTGCCGTTGTTGGTGAAGAAGATTTAACACTTGAAGTTCCATACTTTCAAGTGTTAAATACAAAAAAAGCATTGGCCGTTGTATCAAACGAATTTTTTGGAAAACCGTCAAAAGATATTAGTTTAGTAGGCGTTATTGGAACGAATGGTAAAACAACGATTACTTATTTAATTCAACATGTCTTTGAATGTTTAGGTGTAGATAGTGGATTAATTGGGACAAATGGTTCATGGGTTGGGGAAAAGATAAAAGCCACGCATACAACGCCAATGAGTGTTGAGTTAAATGAACTCTTACAAGAAGGCGTGAAGCATAATCTTCCTTATCTCGTGATGGAAGTTTCATCACATGGAATTAAAGAAAATCGCGTGGATCAAATTCAATTTAATCACTTGATTTTTACAAATATTACGCCAGAACATTTAGATTATCATAAGACGTTTGAAGATTATCTGTTTACAAAAATGAGACCTTTTATTCAACTAAATGATTATGATCAAGACAAGGTGGCTATTATTAATTGTGATGATGATCATGCGATGGATTTCATTGGAGCAACCAATGGTAAAATTTTAACTTACGGCTGTCAAAAACGAGCAGATGTCTTTGCTGAAGATATCGTTTATGCGTTAGAATGGACAGAGTTTTCACTTTATATTAAAGGAGAGTATATCACTCGAATGACAATTCCTTTGTTTGGAAAGTATAATGTTTACAATGTGCTATCAGTCTTGGCATACTTTTATTCACTAGATTATGATTTATTGGAAATCGTTTCTTACATTGAAAATGTTTCAGGTATTGAAGGACGATTTGAATATATCAAAACAAGTGATGATATTACAGTGGTGATTGACTATGCTCATAATCCAGATGCTATCTTTCAGGTGCTAACTTGTTTAAATGTCATTGCTGATGGAGAGGTGATTACCGTTTTAGGTGCCGGTGGAAATCGGGATAAAGAAAAACGAAAGATTATGGGAAAACATGCGACTAACTTGTCAGACCATGTCGTTTTCACTAGTGATAATCCACGAAACGAAGATCCACTCAACATTATTTATGACTTATTATCAGGAACAAGTGGTGTGAACTATACTGTCATTGTCGATCGAGCAAAAGCGATTGAAGCGGCTATTAAACAGGCGAAACCCCATGATTTAGTTGTTGTTTTAGGAAAAGGTCATGAAAAAACCCAAAATATTAATGGTAAAATTGTTCCTTTTAGTGATAAAATAGTCGTTGAAGAAGTGATTAGAAAAAGGGGTATCTAGAAATGTTAAAATCAACTTTATTTGTATTAATTTTTTCATTTTTTCTTGCGACGATGATTGGACCATTTTTCATTCCTTTTTTGCATCGCTTGAAATTTGGTCAAGCGATTCGTGAAGAAGGGCCACAATCTCATCGTAAAAAATCAGGAACACCAACAATGGGAGGTATTATCTTCATTACTTCAATTGTTGTGATTTTATTAGTGACTGTGTTCTTTACTCAATATGCAACCATGAGTAATGAGTTGATGATGTTATTATTAACACTTGTAGGATTTGGTGCGATTGGATTTATTGATGATTTCATTATTGTGGTTCGAAAAAATAATGAAGGATTAAAACCCAAACAAAAAATGTTAGCACAACTTGTCTTAGCAGCAGTCTTTTTCTATTTGTTTTTAATCAGTGATTATTCAACTGAGCTATCTTTCTTTAACTTATTTAGCATTGAATTATCATGGGTTTATGGCTTATTTATTTTATTTTGGATGGTTGGTTTTTCAAATGCCGTTAACTTAACAGATGGTTTAGATGGATTATGTGGTGGAGTTAGTGTCATCACGTTTGGAACTTTTGGAATGATTGCGATCGCTCAACAACAAATCGGAATTGCATTATTCTGTTTTGCTGTTGTGGGAGCTTTATTTGGCTTCTTAGTATTCAACTTAAATCCGGCAAAAGTATTTATGGGTGATACAGGTTCTTTAGCGTTAGGAGCCTCTATAGCAGCTGTTTCGATTTTATTAAAGCAAGAATTATTACTTGTAATTGTTGGATTAGTTTATGTTATTGAAACATTATCAGTTATCATTCAAGTCGCTTACTATAAACGAACTCAAAAACGTATTTTCAAAATGGCACCTATTCATCATCATTTTGAATTATGTGGTTGGAGTGAGTGGAAGGTTGTAACCTTCTTATGGGCGGTTGCCTTAGTTTGTGGAGTGATTGGATTACTGATTGCCATTTAAAAAGTCATTTAAACTTTTATTAAAGGAAGATTTTTATGAAAAAGTCAATGAGATATGAAAACAAAAAGGTATTAGTTTTAGGGTTAGCTAAAAGTGGAAAAGCAGCTGCACGCCTTTTACGTCAATTAAATGCCGAGGTTGTCATTAACGATGGGAATCCGTTAGATGGGAATTCAGATGCTGAAGAAATGTTAGCAGAAGGATTTGAAGTCATTGCAGGCTCACATCCTGTTGAGTTACTCGATCGTGGATTTGATTTGATTGTGAAAAATCCAGGAATTCCTTATCGAAAAGTTCCATTATTAATGGAAGCCATTAGACGTCAAATTCCAATTTTGACAGAAGTACAACTTGCTTATGATATTTGTGAGGCACCTTTTATTGGGATTACTGCTTCAAATGGAAAAACAACAACAACGATTTTAATTTATGAGATGTTAAAGGAATCAAACTTAAATCCATTAATTGCAGGAAATATCGGAGAGGTAGCATCTTTAGTGGCTCAACAAGCGACAGCTGATCAAGTGTTAGTCACTGAACTTTCTTCATTTCAGTTAATGGGAATCGATACGTTTAGTCCAAAAATTTCTTTATTGCTTAATATTACGGAAGCACATTTAGATTATCATACAGATCTTAACGAGTACCAACAAGCGAAATTAAATCTGATTTCAAATCAGCAAGCGGATCAATTTTGTGTTTATAACATGGATGATGAAGTGATCGTTAATGGATTATCACGCACCAATGCAACGTGTATCCCGTTCTCTTTATCAAAAGTAGTAGACGGTGCTTATCTTTTAGATGGATGGGTTTATTTTAAAGATGAAAAAATTATAGATGTCGATTCGATTTTGTTAAAAGGAGATCATAATTTACAAGATGTTTTAGGTGCCGTTGCAGTCAGTAAATTATACGGCTGTGAGACAGAAGCGATTAAACGTGTCTTAATGCGATTTGTTGGCGTCAAACATCGACTACAGTATGTTGATGAAGTAGCGGGTGTTAAGTACTATAACAACTCAAAAGCGACGAATGTTATCGCAACACAAACAGCCTTAAAAGCATTTGATCAATCCGTCATTTTATTAGCTGGAGGATTAGATCGTCAGCATGATTTAACGGGCTTAGTTGAATATTTTCCTAAAATAAAAATGATGATCTCATTTGGTGAGACAAAGCATCGATTCAAAGCGTTAGCAGATGAATATTCAATGCCTTGTTTAGTCGTTGAACATCTCGATCAGGCGGTTGCTGAGGCAGCTGCACACTCAAACTCTGGTGATGTCGTCTTATTATCACCTGCTTGTGCAAGTTGGGATCAATATCCAAACTTTGAAATTCGTGGCGATCGTTTCATCGAATTAGTTGAGCAGTTAAAACTTAATCACTAAAAAGGCTTGATGGAATTCCATCAAGCTTTTTTCAATTCTTAAAGATAGGCTCTGTTTTAGAAGCGTGTTGATATTTAACTAAAATCACGAATGTCATGTTAATGTCGTTAAACGATTCATCTGTTAAAATTGGTACAATCAATGCTCTTAGTCATCAACCTTTATTTAAACGCTGTGTTTTAGAAAAGCGTCGATATTTCATACAAAATTTGCATAACTAACCCCTAAATTATCCATTATAATGTTATTAGAACATATGTTTGAGGAGTTTTATCTATGCCAAAAGCAGTTATTTTAGCACTTTTAAAGCGAGTAGCATCCATTGATTTACCAGAAATCTTAGTTGAAGTTGAGAAAGGAATTTTTAAATCTGATTTATCTAAACTCAAAACTGAGATTCAAGAAACCAGGTATTCATCAGGGCAATATAAATGCCCTTTTTGTCATGACGACCATATCGTAAAGAATGGTAAAGTAAAAGGAAATCAACGTTATCTCTATCGTAACTGTGGAAAATCATTTAGCCAACAAACTCAAACGCCAACCGCTTATTCAAAGAAAGAAACAAAAGTATGGATTGATTATATTGAATGTATGATTAAGGGATATAGCTTACGTCGTTGTGCATGGGAATGTAATATTAACCTCGCCACAGCCTTCTTTTGGCGACATAAAATTTTAGATGCTCTTAGTTCATTCATGGGAACAGGAGAAGTGGATGGATTGGTTGAAGCAGACGAATGTTATCTTCGTTATAGCTATAAAGGAAACCATTCTAAAAGTAAATGATTTACAATGCCACGTCCAGCTCGTAAACGTGGCGGAGAATCTGTTGGCAAGCGTGGATTATCAAGTGAACAAGTTTGTATTGGAACGGCATTAGATAGAACAGGCAATATTTTAATTGGTATGATAGGAACGGGACGAGCGAAATATGATAACCTAAAACGTTTCTTTGAAGGGCGTATCGCCCCTCATTCTATTTTGTGTACCGATAGTGCTCATGGCTATGGTAAATTGGCGACTCAATTAGATTTAGAGCATAAGGCGATTCCATCAGGAAAGCATATGAAAGGTATTTATCATATCCAACATATCAATGCATTTCATAGTAACTTCAAATCTTTCTTACAAAAATTTAGAGGCGTTTCAACTAAGCATTTAAATAGTTATTTAATGTGGTTCAAATGGATTGAACTTTTTAAAGATGAAAAAGAACTTCTAAAAATTCAGAAAGCTTATATTCAATCACAAGCGACATATGCAGGGACTTTAATCGAAGAAATTCTTTCAAGGAAACCTGTGTTTGTTTAGATTAAAAAGTTAAGAATATTGTTAATTGTTATTTCATAGTTATTATCGTATACTATTTCTGGATAGGGGGGTATACATGGATAAAAAAAATAATAATATAGTAAAAAAGATATATTTTAAAGTATTGATGGTGCTATTTTTATTTAGTACCGTAATTGTAATTGGAGGTAGCGTAGTTAAAGAAAGACTTGGATATGGTTATGTTTTTCATTCTTGGTTGGATGTTACTTATTTAGTAGCATGGGTTTTAATGATAGGATTAATTTTAATCATAACTTTTAGCTATCTAAATGTATGGCTTGGAGGTATTTTTATACCATGTGTTTTAGTTTTTGCATTTATTTGGGGAAATATTGGATACAGCAAAGAAATTAGACAAGACCAATACATAGTAATCGAGACTCAACAATTAGGCGAAAAAGTTATCCGATACTATGAGGATATTAATATATTTATTATGAAAAGGCATCATGAGGAAATTGTGCGATAACATTTCCAGAACATAGTGAATGTTTTCCGATAATGTTTTTAAGCTTAGTCTTAAAATACGCAAATTTAATATAATGCGAACTAAATAAAGAGTTGTATTTGATTATTCATATAACTCTTTATTTTTTTATTATTCAAAACTTATCTAATTTCAACATTTTGTTAAAACACAGCCTATTTAAAACACATCCTAAAGATAAATAAAAAAACATCTTTTATAAAAAAGATGTTTTTTTAAAAGATGAATCAAAATAAGGACATTTTAATCAAAGTAGAATACATTAGTAGTGGTTAGTAAAATAGGCATTTAAAGAAGTAAGTGAAACACTTACTTCATATAGCGACTAATATTTAAGATAATTCCAATAGATATTAAGGTGATTGTTAGTGACGATCCACCATAACTCATTAGAGGTAAAGTAATTCCTGTAACAGGTAGAAGCCCAATAACAACACCAATATTAATCATGACCTGAATCATGAGCATGGACATAATCCCGACGACAATATATTTTCCAAAAAGATCGTCTGTTTTAAGGATAATATAAGCACATCGGGTAAAAAATAAAATAAATAGGATAAGTATACCAATTGATCCTATAAATCCTAGCTCTTCAGATAAAATAGCAAAAATAAAGTCTGTTTGAGGTTCTGGTAAGTAAAAGTATTTTTGAACACTATTACCTAATCCAGCGCCGAACAATCCACCCGGTGCAATAGCATAGAGGGATTGGATAATTTGAAATCCTGATCCGATGGGATCACTCCAAGGATCTAAGTAAGCTGTAATTCGTTGTAATCGGTAAGGAGCGGAAATAATAAGAGCAACAATACCAGCAACCCCAGATAGAATAAAGTACATGAAGTAGCGAATTGGAACACCACAAATAAATAGCATCACAAATCCAGTTGCTACAAGAACCATCCCGCTTCCGAAGTCTGGCTGTAACATAATGACACCAAAGACGAGTAAAATAAAGAAAAGAAGAGGAAGCACACCTTTTTTAAATGTTTTCGCTTCTTCGACATAGTTACTCATGTATTTGGCTAAGAAGATGATTAGTCCAAGTTTCATAAATTCTGATGGTTGAAGAGAAAAAGCACCAATTCCAATCCAACTTCTTGCGCCCCCGCGAACAAGACCGATTCCAGGCACTAAGACAAGAATTAACAAGACTAAACTAATTAAGAAAAATGGAGTCGCATACTTTTTATAAATTTGATAATCGATACGTGAGACGGCGATCATCCCTACTACACCAGTAGACGCAAACAATAGCTGACGTTTGAAAAAGTAAAAGGCATCGTCAAATTTATATTCTGCCCAAATATAGGAAGAGGAGAGAACAAAGATTAAGCCGATGGTACTAATACTTAAAGCGAGTAGTAGGGTCATAAAATCAATTGAAGGTAATTTGTTTTTCATTCGAATTCCCCTTTGCTTCAAAATATATAGTAATGTATATGTTAGTGCGCAAAAGGAATTGAAGTAAATCTCATAAAATTCAAAAATAAAGTTATAAATTCCCATAAATAACAATATTTTATATGAATAAATGAGAAAAAAAGATGAAATCAGACATTATTTAGATGAATTTTAAATTCCGCTAACGGATTTTGTTTAAAGTATGTTAAAATATAAAATGATAAAAAGACGATTAGTCTAATAAGGAGTGAGAATATGCGCGTCCTTGTCACTGGTGGTGGGACAGGTGGTCATATTTACCCAGCACTTGCAGTTATTCGTGCATTGCAACAAGTAGATGACCAACTAGAAGTTTTATATATAGGAACCGAAAACGGATTAGAAAATAAAATTGTAACTCATGAAGGGTTACCTTTTAAGCATATTGAAATTGCCGGATTTAAACGTTCATTGTCATTAGAAAATGTTAAAACGATTATGAAGTTTTTTAAATCGGTCTCAATTTCAAAAAAATATATTAAAGAGTTTCAACCAGATGTCGTGATTGGGACAGGTGGATATGTTTGCGGACCTGTCGTTTATAGTGCGGCTAAAATGAAAATTCCAACGATTATTCATGAGCAAAATAGTTTACCAGGTGTGACAAATAAATTTTTAGCTCGTTATGTCGATAAAGTAGCGATCTGCTTTGAAGAAGCTCGTTCGTATTTTCCACAACAAAAGGTTGTTTTAACAGGAAATCCTAGAGCGACTGAAGTCGCTTCAACATTAAAAACAGGTAAAAGTAGTCTTGGGTTAAATCCACATAAAAAGACAGTCATGATTAGTGGAGGAAGCCGTGGGGCTGAACCGATTAATGATGCATTTATCTCAATGATTAAAGCATATGAAAAAGCAGATTACGAAGTGGTTTTTGTCACAGGAGATAAGCATTATGAGTCAATTAAAGACCGTATTGAACATGTTGAACAACTTAAAAATGTACATATTTTACCGTTCATTAGTAACATGCCTCAATACTTAGTAAACATGGATTTATTTGTTGGGCGATCAGGTGCAACCTTCTTAGCAGAAGTAACGGCACTAGGGGTACCATGCATTTTAATTCCCTCTCCGTATGTCACAGCAAATCATCAGGAGTTTAATGCACGTAGTTTAACGGATCATGGTGGGGGCGTTTTATTACTTGAAAAAGAGTTAACAGGAGAGCGTCTATATCAAGAAATAGAAAAAATTATGAACGACGATCAATTACGTCTAACTATGCAAAACACCTCAAAGCAACTTGGTATTCCAGATGCTGCGCAACGTTTAATTAAATTGATGAATGAAATTATTGAGAAAAAGTAGGTGTTTTAAATGTTTAAAAGTTTTATAGAAGAGTATACCAAGAATAATTTAGGGTTATTATTAGAAAATGAGCCAATGGCTAAACATACATCTTTTCGTGTCGGAGGACCTGCTCGAGTTTTTGTCACACCAAATTCTAAAGAATCGTTAATTCAAACCCTTGATTTAATTCATAAATATAAGTTGGCCTTTAAGGTCGTCGGAAGAGGGTCAAATTTATTAGCATCTGATCAACCATTTGAGGGTGTCATTGTCAAGTGCGATAAAGGATTAGATCATATTGAAATTAATGATACTCAAGTAACAGTTGGAGCAGGGGTTTCAACGATCTTACTTAGTAATCATGTAGCCAAACAAAATTTATCGGGATTAGAATTTATCTCAGGTGTTCCAGGATCATTAGGTGGGGCCGTTTATATGAATGCGGGTGCCTATAATAAGGAAATTAAAGATGTTTTAATTAAAGCTTTAATTGCTGATGAAACTGGAAAAGTACGATGGTTAACGAATGAAGAATTAGGGTTTACGTACCGTACATCGATGCTTCAAGGTAAGAAAAATTGGACTATTATAGAAGCTGTTTTACAATTAGAGCCTGGTAATTATGAGGAAATTTCGGAACTCATGAAAGCTAGAAAAGTACGTCGTATCGAATCACAACCAACAAAACTACCATCAGCAGGAAGTACGTTCCGTAATCCATTACCTCAGTATTCGTGGAAATTAATCGAGGAAGCTGGGTTAAGAGGATTCCGTATAGGTGGAGCAGAGATTTCAACCAAACATTGTAATTTTATTGTGAATGTAGATAATGCTACCGCACAAGATATCTATGATCTAATTCAGCATGTTCAATCTGTCGTGTTAGAAAAACATGGCGTTGAGTTACACCCAGAGGTTGAAATGTTTAACTGGTAGGTGAGGGGACAATGGAAGTAAAAAAAGTTGTTAAAATGGAACAATATCGGCACAAGTACAATAATAAGCCTAAAAAAAGACTAAAGAAGAAGTTAAAAGGCTTCTTTTTTAGTCTCTTTATTATACTTATTATCGGAAGTATCTTCTACTTTACGTCTTCAATGAGTAAATTATCCATGATTTATTTTGATGGATTAAACTACGTGTCACGTTCAGAATTAATGAAGTTAACGGGATTAAGCTATCAAGATCGGTTTCTGACGTTAGATAGCCAACAAATCGAAGAAAATGTGTTAAAGCATCCCTTAATTATTGACGCCACAGTTAAGAAAAAAGGGTTTAATCAACTATTCATTGAAGTTCAAGAAAAAGACGTGATCGGCTGTGTAGAACTAGACGGTGGATTTCGTTATGTGTTGAGTGATGGTCAACTTGTGGAGGACAATCAATCAGTTAAGGTGACTTGTCAAGGAACGGTTATTTATGGACTAACAAATGAAGCACTAAAAAACTCAATTTTGACTTTGTTCATTCAATCCGTAACTAAACTGGATCCTATTTTCGTGAATCTCATTAAAGAGATTAGTTATGAACCGATGTATGGGGATGTTAATCGCTTTTCACTCTTTTTAAAAGATGGAAATACCATTAAGGTTAATAGCTATAGTATGGTCAATAAGTTAAATTATTATCAAACAATGGTTGATCAAGTCTCAAAGTTATATGAAGGTGTAAAGGGGACGTATCATTTAGATGTGGGGGATCATTTCGAACCTTATACCAACGAAGAAAGTGTATCATTAAGCCAAGAAATGATGGAAGAGCACTCAGAGGAATAGGCTGTGGATAAATAATGTGTATAATGCGTCTGATATTTTGGAAATAGTCTTTTCATTGTGGCAAAAATATAGTAAAATAAATTATGATATTGTGGTAATAGTACCATATGTTAGTGGAGTGGTTTGAGGTGAAAAATAATATTTATGCTTGTTTAGAAATAGGTTGTGCAGAAGCTAGGATAATGGTGTGTAATATTAGGCAAGAACGTTTGTACGTATTATCACAACAATCCATTGTAGCGACTGGGATTGAAAATGGAAATGTCGTAAATGTAAATCAAATTGTAGAAAAGCTAAAGCAACTAAAAGCTAATGTGGAGGCTGATTTAAAGCAGGACATTCAAAATGTCTTATTAGCTATTCCGAGCATAGAATGTCGCATTGATAATGTGACTAACACATTGGACCTTGATCCTAATCAACCCATTAGTCATGCTAACATTAAACAGTTGTTCCGTGATATTATTAATCAGCCAACATATCATGATCAAGTTGCCATTAATATTATACCGCGAGCGTTTGTTGTAGATGATAATCATGCGATTCAAAATCCGCTAGGCATCCTAGGAAATGAATTGACGTTGCATGCCCAAAAAGCAACGGCGTCATCGTCGCTCGTTTATAATTTAATTAACGTAGCGGAATTAGCGGGATTTAGAATTGTTGATATTGTTTTAGGAAGTGTAGCAGAGGCCTTGTATGCTTTATCGCCTGAACAATTGAAAAAAGGAGCGTGTCATGTCAATATTGGGAAAGGCATGACAACGATTACCGTAGTTCATTCAGGTAAAGTAGTCTCTTCTGTTTCATTATCAACAGGTGGTCAAGATGTAACACAAGCGATTAGTGAAGCATTTAAAGTGGATGAAGCAACAGCAGAAATGATAAAGTTAAACTTTGGTCAACTTTATCATGAATCAACGGCACCTGAGATTATCTATGCAGATGAGGGAGATGGGCAGTTTGTCTGCATTACAAGACAAATGTTAACCGACATAATCACATCGCGTTACGAAGCAATTTTTAAGTTGATTAAACAGTATTTAATTGAAAATTGCTATAAACATGATCAAATGGATTACGTATTTACAGGTGGTGCTAGTGAGATAGAAGGCTTTACATGGTTAGCAAAAACGATTTTCACGCAGGAGGTAACTGTTGTTACGCCATCAATGCTTGGAGCAAGACAAGCTAAATATGTAAAATTAATTGGGATGGCAACATTTAATCATGAAATGTCGTTGTTGATCGGACAAAAAAGTAATATAATTGATTTTGACCAATATGCTAATGTCACACCAGATACATTTTCGAATGAGTTGCCTACTGTGTCTTTAAACACTCCAGTTATAGACAAAGGGCGAGAGAAGTCTTTTATGGATCATAAGTTAGAGAACAGTGGTGTACTATTACGTATATTCGATATGATATTTGATGAAAAAGTAGAATAGAACAAAAGAAGTAAGAGGAGGTTTCAGGGATGGAAGGTTTCGGATTTGGAAATGAGTTTACGTATGCCCCAAGAATTATTGTAATTGGTGTCGGTGGTGGTGGTAGTAACGCCGTTAACCGTATGATTGAAAATGATGTACAAGGTGTAGAATTTGTGGTTGTTAATACAGATGCACAAGCTTTAAACCTTGCCATTGCTGATCGCAAGTTTCAAATTGGGCGCGATTTAACTCGTGGTTTAGGTGCAGGTGGAAATCCTGAGGTAGGTCAGCATGCAGCTGAAGAAAACTTAAGCGAGATTAAAGAATTAGTAAAAGGTGCAGACATGGTCTTCATTACATGTGGAATGGGTGGAGGAACTGGAACAGGTGCTGCTCCAGTTATTGCAAAAGCTGCTAAAGAAAGTGGTGCATTAACAGTTGGAATCATTACACGTCCATTCACATTTGAAGGAAAACGTCGTACAGATTTCGCTTTACGAGGAATTGCTGAATTAAAAGCAAACGTGGATACATTAATTTCAGTACCAAATGACCGCTTATTACAAATTGTTGACCGTACAACACCAATGTTAGAGGCATTCCGTGAGGCAGATAATGTCTTACGTCAAGGGGTACAAGGGATTTCAGAAATTATCGCTGTACCAGGATTAATCAACCTTGACTTTGCTGACGTAAAAACAGTTATGCATAACAAAGGTTCAGCGATTATGGGAATCGGTCTTGGAAGTGGTGAAAACCGTGCAACAGAAGCGGCTAAAAAAGCAATCGCCAGTCCATTATTAGAAAACGATATTGATGGAGCAACAGATGCAATCATTAATATTTCAGGTGGAATGGATATCGCCTTATTCGAAGTCGATGAAGCTTTACGTACAATTCGTGATGCATCAACTACAGAAATTAACATTATTTACGGTGCAACGATTAACCCAGATTTAGGTGAAGATTTAATCGTAACAGTTATTGCGACTGGATTCGATGAAACAAATGCAACAGCTAAGCCAGTTGAAATGTTAATCGGAGATAACCGTAATAAAAAAGTTCAACCAGCTCAACCAGAGCAAGAAACACAAACAACTGAACAACAGCAACAATCAAAACCAGCTCAACCTAAACGTCAACCATTCGGTGGCGATAGCGTTGAGATGATTCCAAACTGGTTAATGAATCGTTATAAATAATAAGAGAGAGAAAATCTCTCTTTTTTTTATGCTCAAAATTCTAAAAGAAAGACTAATTAGATGATTTTCTAATGATTAAAAAATTAAAATGAAGACATCATGTTGTTTTATTGCACTCAAAGATCGTACAAGTTATCAGTTAAATTTATGAATGTCTATCTTAATATATGATGAGATAAAGACTAAATTGATGAAAAATAATCTTCTCGCCTCATATATCTATTTTTTTGTTTAGTAAGATGAAAGGAGAAATTTTAACAGACGATTAAGAATGAAATGAAAATTTTTTCAACTTTAAAACTCTTAATGATTAGTTTTTATATTAATTACAGGAAAAATTTTACAAAATAATAGAAGTGTTTCATTAAATAATCTAGGTACACAACAAAGAATTGACAGATTTTACACTAAACTTTATATAAAATATAGAAGTAATAATCGTTAGAAGAAGGAGGGGGTTTATGTATCTTGATCTGTTCATCATTCAAAATTTGGTCTATGATTATCTTATTTTAAATGGTGTAGCTATTTTAACTGATGAAAAATTAAAGCTCTCTCGAGTCAGCTTAGGTTTATTAAGTAGTTTAGGTCTAAGTACACTTCTGTTTATAATGGATTTTACAATGTTAGTTGGATTAGTACCGTTTGTTATGTTAATTCTTGTCTTTCCCAAACAGGATATCAAGCATTTCATGACTAAAGTTTTATATTTTTATTGTTTGAGCTTACTTTTAAGTGGAGGAATTTATACTATTAGTCATTTTATTAAATTTGATTTAACGATTATTCCATATATTTGTACGTTAGCCGCTTTAGCGTTTGTTGTGACAGTGGTATATGTCTTAAAGTTTCGCTGGTTAAATGATCAGCAGTTGATTAATCAATTCGTCTATGAAGTGCGTATTTATTGTGGGCCTTACGAAATAAAAGGAAGTGGTTTTGTAGATACGGGAAATCATTTACTAGATGAAAAAACACAGTTACCTATTATGATGGTTCCAAAAGAGATGATTTCAAACCAATCAATTGAATTTTTTTTAAAAAGGTATCGATTATCATGTTGGCAAACAAGCTACTCTGTCATTAATAGTCAACCACAACAGTTGCTTGTTTTTAAACCAACCTTATTATTAGTTAATGGAAAAGTTGTTCGAAACGTACTCGTTGGGGTCGTAGAAAATTCATTTCATGATTATGACTTTTTGCTACAACCGAGTATCGTTAGAAGTATATAAGTGATAGGGAGTCAAGGGGGAAATAGAATGCAGTCATTCATGATGTTTATTATTAATTTATTCGAAAAGTTTTTCAAAAGAAAGAAAAAGTATGTTAACTACATTCGAGGAAATGAAACTTTACCAGAACCGTTATCAAAGGAAGAAGAATTTAGAATTTTAACGAATTTCCAAGAAGGAGATGAGTTAGCACGACAAATATTAATTGAGCATAACTTACGATTAGTGGTTTACATTGCCAAAAAGTTTGAAAGTTCGGGTGTCAACTTAGAAGATTTAATTAGTATCGGAACGTTAGGTTTAATCAAAGGGGTACAAACCTTTAAAATGGATAAGAACATTAAACTGGCAACTTATGCTTCAAGATGTATAGAAAATGAAATTTTAATGCATTTAAGAAAAACAAATCGAATTAGACATGAGGTGTCATTAGACGAACCATTAAATGTCGATTGGGATGGGAATGAATTATTACTCTCAGATATACTAGGAACAGAAGAAAATGAGGTCTATAAAGACATTGAAGAAGATGTAGAGCGTCAACTTGTCTTTGATGCGATTAATCGTCTAAAACGACGAGAACGTGAGATTATGTATATGCGTTTTGGATTATGTGGCGAAGATCCATTAACACAAAAAGAAGTAGCACAAAAACTTGATATTTCACAATCTTATATTTCTAGATTAGAGAAAAAAATTATTGATAAAATTCGAAAAGAAGTTCTAAAAACTAAATAGTGTGTCGAAAAATAGAAAATGATAAACTGACAAATCATGAATGATATGACGTGATGTTGCTCATACTCTTGGGTAGAAACAAAGTTATGCAACAGGAGGGCCATCATGTCGAAACATAAAGTTGATATTGTCGGTGTAGATACATCAAAGTTAGAGGTATTAACAAATACGGAAATGGTTGATTTATTCAAAAAATTTCAAAGTGGTGATATAGAGGCTCGCGAAAAACTCATTAAAGGGAATTTAAGGCTAGTATTAAGTATCATTAAAAAATTTAATCATCGTGGAGAAAATTTGGATGATTTATTCCAAGTTGGGTGTTTAGGATTAATGAAAGCTATTGATCACTTTGATTTATCACATGAGGTAAAATTTTCGACGTATGCTGTGCCAATGATTATTGGTGAAATTAGACGTTATTTACGTGACAACAACTCACTACGTGTCTCTCGTTCTTTAAGAGACACTGCCTATAAAGTGCTTCAAATGAAAGATCAATTATCGGTTCAGTTGCAACGTGACCCAACAAATGAAGAAATTGCAGCTGCTATCGGGGTTGAACCGATTGATGTCGTCTTATCAGTAGAAGCGATTTCTGATCCGATTTCAATCTATTCTCCTATTTACAATGACGGTGGTGATACTATTCATCTCATTGATCAAATTGGAGATGACAGCATCACGGATGAAAAATGGGGTATTAAACTCATGCTTGAAGAAGGATTTAAGCGACTAGGGAAACGTGAAAAGCGTATTATTCACGATCGCTATTTTATGGGAAAAACTCAGATGGAAATTGCAGCTGAAATTGGAATTTCTCAGGCACAAGTCTCAAGATTAGAAAAAAATGCATTACAAGTCATGGAAGAAATGATGAAAAGTTAAAACATGAAAAAGAGTCACTTTATAGAAGTGGCTCTTTTTTTAAACCAATAAACTAAATTTGAATATTACATATTTAGTCTAGGAGATACATAAAATAAACTACAAAGAGAAGAAGGTGGGGGGAGAAAATGAAAGATTCAATCATGACATTAAGTGATATTGAAGAAAAAGATGTGATTAATGTAGTGACAGGAGAACGTATTGGATTTGTTTCAAGTTTAAGAATTGATACCAATTCAGGACAAATTATCGCTATAACGGTTCAGCAATCGATGAGATTTGTAAACTTTTTCTCAAAAGATGAAGAGTCAATCGTTGTTCCGTGGAATCAAATTCTAAAAATTGGTGAAGATGTCATCATTGTCAATGTTGCTCAACGACTAAATGAATATTAAAGAGTTATTTTAGACTCAGAGCTATAAAAAAAATTTCCATTCAATATGAAATATGGTATAATTTATAGTATCATGCAGTAATATTAGAAGTTGATAGGTGTGTTATATGAATATTTCAAGAAATGTCGAGTTAATCCGACAAAACATCGAGAGTTTAGCTACTCATTCAGAAGCTGTAAACATTGTTGCTGCAACAAAATACGTCAATGCTAATCAAATGGAGGAACTTTTTGAAAGTGGTATCACGATGATGGGAGAAAATAGAGTCGATGCTTTACTTGAGAAAAAAGCACAGATGACGTTACCAATTGAATGGCATTTCATTGGAACGTTACAATCACGTAAAGTGAAGGACATGATTAATGAAATTGCCTGTCTTCATTCACTCGATCGATTATCACTCGCAAAAGAAATTCAAAAATACCGTCAAGAACCACTACCGTGTTTCATTCAAGTCAATGTAAGCGAAGAAGAAAGTAAACACGGACTTAACGTCGAAGAGGTTATCCCTTTTATTGAAGCATTAAAACGGTATCCCATTATTGAAGTTATTGGACTCATGACCATGGCACCACATACGGATGATGAGAATGTGATTCGCGATTGCTTTAAAAAGTTAAAGCAATTACAGACCACTATTTCAATATCTGGTTTTGCGAAAAACTGTTTGATGTTATCGATGGGAATGAGCAATGATTATCAGATTGCCATTGAAGAGGGAGCCACACATATTAGATTAGGTTCAGTTCTATTCCAAGACTAGGGTATATCTAACAGAGAAAAACTAATAATTATAGGAGGAGAAGAAGATGAGTTTTAAAGATAAGATTAAAACAATGATGGGAATAGATGAAGAGGAATACGAAATGGATGATTTTGAAGAGGAGTTCGAAGAACCAGAAGTAGTAAAACCTGCGCCATCAAAGCCGGATTTAACAGTGGTAACGAACCCAACAACGTCAGTTAATCAATCAACAAACAAAGGAAAGAGTACTGTGATGCAAATGAATACAGAAGCAAATAAATTAAAATTAGATAGCAATTTAAATAAAGTCATTATTCGTGAACCAAATGAATATTCAGACGCACAAGATATTGCAGATTGCTTAAAAGAAAATTATCCTGTTTTTATTAACTTACAACGTTTAGAAAAATCACAAGCAAAACGTGTCGTTGACTTTTTAAGCGGAACGATTTATGCCATTGATGGTGATATTAAACGTGTCGGAACGAACTTATTCTTATGTACCCCAAAAACTGTCGAAACAGAAGGTCAAGTGACCATGAATGAAGTACAACCAGAAATCGAGGAGTAACAGCAATGATACAAATCATCTTATTATTTAAAGCGATTTTAAGTCTTTATCAAACGCTCATTGTCATTTATGTTTTAATGAGCTGGATCCCAGAAAGCCGCACGACACAATTAGGTCGTATTATTGGTGAACTTGTTGAACCATACTTATCAATTTTTAGAAAAATCATTCCTCCAATTGGAATGATTGACATTTCACCACTCATTGCGGTTGTTGTGCTAAATTTAGCGATGCAAGGATTGTTTAATATTTTATAATGAGACTCGAACACTTTAGCGTTCATGAACATGAGTTTGTCACTAAGGTTAATGATTGGATTCAACAGGTTTATCATCACGATAAAATTAAAATGACCAAATTTTTAACACCACGTGAGCAGCAGATTGTTCAAATTCTTATTAATGAATATGACGAAATAAATGTCCAATTTGTAGGAGGGTTTAAAGACGCTGAGCGAAAGCGAGCGATCATTATCCCCTCTTATTTATCTCACAGCACATTTGATGATACGGTGGTTGGATATGAGGTGTTGTATCCGATTAGACATGTTACCCTTGAACATCGCCAAATTTTAGGTTCATTAACGGCCTTAAATATTGATCGATCTCTTATTGGAGACATTCTAGTGCTGGATTCTAAAAAGATTTATATCGCTATTTGTGAGGAATTTTCAAGTTTCATTCTTCAACATTTTACAAAAATCGGGCGACATAGTATTAAGTTGATTGAACAAAACATTGATGATTTACAACGAATTGAAAACTACGAAACAAACGAATATATTATTGGTTCGATGCGATTAGATGTGATCGTCGCTAGTTTAATGAAAGCATCTCGCTCGCAAGTTTTTGAATATATGAAGCAAGGAAATGTTCATGTGAATTTTAAGGTGGAACATAATCATTCTTATACTTGTCAACTTGGCGATATCATTTCAATTAAGCGATATGGTCGCTACAAACTATTAACTCAAAAGTCAACGACAAAGAGTGGAAGAGCCGTAGTTATTATTGGGAAAACCGTGTAGTTAGGGGGGACGACATGACGCCAGCAGAAATGTTAAAGACTCAAATGAAAAAGTCATGGGGAAAATTTTCAGATGATGAACTTTATCGTGTCTTTTGTTTATTGATTGAGCAAATAGAAGCATTAGAGAAGCAAAATAAATCGTTAAAAAAAGAAGTTCAAGCGATGCAAGAAAGTTCCGAATCACATTTGAAATCAGAACTTGAGCAAATTGAATTGTTAAAAACACATGCTAAGCGTGATGCGATAAAAATTATTCAAGAGACTGAAAAAATTTCTAAGTTGATGATTGAGCAGGCTATTTGCGACGTAGAGAAAATTATGGAAGAAACAGCACAGTTTGAACAGCAACAACTACAAATCAAAGATGAATTAATCGAATTTTTAAACTCTAAAGTTGACGATATTCGAAATTGTTTTGGAAAAAGCTAAAAAGCTATTGATTTTTTTGACAGAATTCATTAAAATGATAGACAAATATAGTAAATATTAGCGAAGAGTGGACCATGCTATATTATGAACTTTTTCTAAGCGAGTCGGTGGCGGTGTGAGATCGATAAAAAGAATAGTATAGAATCAACCAGGAGCTTTCATGTGATCAAAAAGCATGACGTAGACTATGCGATAAATAGTTTGAGGCAGTAGCTTTTTTTCTTTCTACTGTGAATTAAGGTGGTACCACGGAACTTTTCGTCCTTATGTGATGAAAAGTTCTTTTTTATTTTCGCAAACTATATGAAAACTAACAAGGAGTGATTAGACGATGGAATTAAAAGAAACCTTATTAATGCCTAAGACGGATTTTCCAATGCGTGGAAACCTTCCAAATCGTGAACCACAAATCGAACAAAAATGGTATGAGGAAAATGTCTACCAACGTGTATTAGATAAAAATAAAGATAAAACACCTTTCGTTTTACATGACGGACCACCATATGCAAATGGTAATATTCATATGGGACACGCGTTAAACAAAATTTTAAAAGATTTTGTTGTTCGTTATAAAAACATGAACGGATTTTATTCACCGTATATTCCAGGTTGGGATACACACGGATTACCAATCGAGCAAGCTTTAACAAATAATAAAAAAGTAAATCGTAAAGAAAAGACAATTGCTGAATTCCGTGAGTTATGTCAACAATATGCCTTAGAACAAGTAGAAGGGCAAAAACAACAATTTAAACGTTTAGGGGTATTAGGTGATTGGGATAACCCATATATTACGTTACAAAAAGAGTTTGAAGCACAGCAAATTAAAGTGTTTGGTAAAATGGTTAAAGATGGTTTAATTTACAAAGGATTAAAGCCAATCTATTGGTCACCATCATCTGAGACAGCGTTAGCAGAAGCGGAAATTGAATATCATGATAAAAAATCACCATCAATCTATGTTGCATTTAAAGTGCAAGATGGAAAAGGAATTTTATCAGGTGATGAAGAGTTTGTTATTTGGACAACAACACCTTGGACAATTCCAGCAAACTTAGGAATCTGTGTGAATGCTGATTTAGACTATGCAACGGTTGCAGCGAATGGACGTAAATTCATTGTTGCCGAGGAATTAGTAAAGCAATTAGCAGAAGAGTTTGGGTGGGAAACTTATGAAGTCGTAGCGACTCACAAAGGATCTGAGTTTGAGTATATGACAGCGAAACATCCAATCTTTGATCGTGAGTCATTATTAATTTTAGGAGACCACGTAACACTTGATGCCGGAACAGGATTAGTTCATACGGCACCAGGACACGGGGAAGATGACTTCAATGTAGGTCGTAAATATAACTTAGAAGTGTTATGTCCAGTTGATCACCGTGGATACATGACAAAAGAAGCGTTAGAGTTTGAAGGAATGTATTACGAAGATGCAAATAAAGCCGTTGGACAAAAATTAGAAGAAAACGGTGCGTTACTTGGATTAAAATTTATTACCCATTCATATCCACATGACTGGCGTACGAAAAAGCCAATTATTTTCCGTGCAACAGAACAATGGTTTGCGTCAATTGAAGCATTAAAAGGTCAAATGATGGAACAAATCAAAGAAGTAAACTGGTTACCAGCATGGGGAGAAGTGCGCTTAGGAAACATGATTAAAGATCGTGCAGACTGGTGTATTTCACGTCAGCGTGTTTGGGGAGTTCCAATCCCAGTGTTCTATGCAGAAGATGGAGAAGCTATTTTAGACGAAGCAGTTATTAACCATGTGGCAGACTTATTCCGTGAAAAAGGATCAAATATTTGGTTTGAATTAGAAGCTGAACAATTATTACCAGAAGGATTTACACATCCGGGAAGTCCAAACGGAAAATTCCGTAAAGAGATGGATATCATGGACGTATGGTTTGATTCTGGATCATCACATCACGGTGTGTTAGTTGAGCGTGGATTACCATACCCAGCTGATTTATACTTAGAAGGATCAGATCAATATCGTGGATGGTTTAACTCTTCATTATCAACAGGGGTAGCGATGACAGGACGCGCACCATATAAAACAGTTGTGAGTCACGGATTCGTTTTAGATGGACAAGGACGTAAGATGTCTAAATCAATTGGAAATGTTATCGATCCATTAAAACTAATTAACATTTATGGAGCAGATATTGTTCGCTTATGGGTGGCTTCAGTTGATTATCAAGCCGATGTTCGTATTTCAGAAGACTTAATTAAACAAGTGTCTGAAAGCTATCGTAAAATGCGTAATACGTTCCGTTTCTTATTAGGAAACTTACATGATTTTAACTTAGAAACAGATTTAATGGCGTATGAAGACTTAAATGAAGTGGATCAATTCATGATGATTCGCTTAAATGAATTAACCGCTGAATTAAAGCAAGCCTATGAAGAATATCGTTTCGATGATGTATTTAAATCAGTTAACAATTATATTTCAAATGATTTAAGTGCTTTCTACTTAGATTTCACAAAAGATATTTTATATATTGATGCGGCTGATAGCAAAGCACGTCGTTCAATTCAAACGGTTTTATATCATCATATTTCAGACATGGTTCGTTTATTAGCACCAGTTATTCCTCATACAGCGGATGAAGTTTATTCATATATCCCAGGAAGCACAGAGGTTTCAGTTTACTTAACAGACATGCCTGAAGTAAAAACATATGCTAATGCTAAAGAAGTTAGCGAAAAATGGAATCAATTATTAACGCTTCGTCATGACGTATTAAAAGCGTTAGAAGAAGCTCGTAATGAAAAAGTAATCGGAAAATCATTAACAGCAGCGTTACATTTATATCCAAATGCAGAAACAAAAGCATTGTTAGAATCGTTACAAGCTGATTTAAAACAAATCTTTATCGTTTCTGAATTAGTGATTGAAGACACAGAAGCACCAGAAAATGCGTTACAATTTGATGGATTAGCTGTTTTAGTTAAAGCAGCAGAAGGTCATACATGTGATCGTTGTTGGTTAGTTGTTTCTGATGTCAATGAACAAGGAATTTGTCCACGTTGTTCAGATGTTGTGAATGGATAATTTAAATCAATGAAAAGACAATAGCTAAGGGCTATTGTCTTTTTTAAATGATAAATCGAAGTGAATAAGACTGTAAAGATGGTTCTTTACAAACTATGATATAATTAGAGTCAAGCGATGAAATACTTGTTAGAATTAAAGGGACATCACTCTTTGAATGAAGGAGGAATGATTAAATGCGTGAAAATTATTTAAGCTGGGATGAATATTTTATGGGGATTTCATTACTATCAGCTATGAGAAGTAAGGATCCTCAAACACAAGTAGGTGCATGTATCGTCAATGAGGATCATCGAATTGTAGGAATTGGTTATAATGGATTTCCACATGGATGTTCAGATGTCGAATTTCCGTGGGAGCGTGAAGGAGACTTTTTAAATACGAAGTACCCTTATGTCGTTCACGCCGAGCAAAATGCGATTTTAAATAGTACGATTCCATTAAAAAAATGTCGTCTTTATGTTTCGTTGTTTCCTTGTCATGAATGTGCGAAATATATTATTCAATCAGGCATTGAAGAAATTATTTACATGAGTGATAAATATGCCCATACAGATAGTACGATTGCTTCTAAACGAATGCTTGATGCAGCGGGAGTTAAATATCGTCAGATGAAAGAGGTTAAATTAACGGTTGAAACTCAAATTGATTAAAAAGATTGAGCGTAGTCGATAAAATGGTCACCAAAGTTCAAGTTGGTGACCATTTTTATGATTGATTAAAAGTTCAGATCAAACGTTAGGCAAAAAGGAGTTATGAACTAAAATCAAAAAACAACTAACTTTCGTTGACATTTTTAGGAAAGTCGCGTATAATAAGAGTATGTTCAGTAGTTGTTTATAGCCTTAACGTTTGTGAAATTCACATGTTATTAGAGATTATATTCCACCACTTGATGTAATCTGTAATAATACGTGAATTTTTCATTTATTACAGAAATAAATTTTAGGAGGTACCAATATGAAAGGTACAGTTAAATGGTTTAATGAGGAAAAAGGTTTTGGATTTATTTCTACAGAAAATGGAAACGATGTTTTTGTTCACTTTTCAGCTATTCAAACAGACGGATTTAAACGTCTTGAAGAAGGTCAAAAAGTAACGTTTGAAGCAACACAAGGACCACGTGGGTTCCAAGCTCAAAATGTCGTTCCTAAAAGTTTATAATTAAGAGATCATAAATGAAAGACCGCTGAGTGTTCAGCGGTTTTTTTGTGCTCAAAAAAAGAAAATATGAAAATTAAACTTTAAAACTTCATTTTTGTGAGAGACTATAAAAGTGACATTAAAAATTTTAATGAATGAAACAGATTTAACACCTGATGGAATTAGAGAATCAAATCTAAAAAGAACATGATGTGATCTAATTGCCAATCGTCGAGATAAATAAACAAATCGTTAAGTTAACTTAAATAGTGATTTTTGATTTGAAAGATAGTGATCGTTTTCTCATGAAAAAAAGTGATTCGCAGATGACGTTTCTTACAAAAACTAGTAAAATAAAGATACGACTTGTAAGTGGAGAACGAAGTCATTAAAATTCCAAGAAGTGCTTTCCACTAAAGGTAAATATTATATACAAATAATGAATTGTTTGTTATAATGTTAAAATGTCAAAATAAAACGAATACTAAAGGAGTAGTGAGGTAAATGTGGCTTGTGTTATGGATTGTAGCTGCAACGATTATCATCGATCAATTAACAAAGTTTTTAGTTGTTAAGTACATGACAATCGGGCAATCGATTTCAATCATCGATCATTTTTTATACATCACATCTCATCGTAACGAAGGGGCTGCGTGGGGTATTTTACAAGGGAAAATGCTTTTCTTTTATGTGGTCACTTTAATCGTTATTGGAGTGGTGATTTTATGGATTCGTCGACTAGATGTTAAAAAAGAAAAACTTTTAGTCATTGCGTTATCACTTATTTTAGGTGGGGCCATTGGAAATTTCATTGATCGTGTGATGTATCAGCATGTGGTTGATTTTATCAATACGTATATTTTTGGTTATGATTTTCCAATCTTCAATATCGCCGATAGTGCGTTATGTATTGGGGTCTTTTTAATGGCAGTCGATGCGTTTTTAGATGTAAAACGTGATCCTAAGTCGTAATAATAGCTGCATTTCACTCTACACCTAAGTATCGATATAAAAATAGCAACAAGATAAGTAGTAAATGCATAAATAGCTTTCTGCTTTGTGAAAGGATGGGCGTTTATGGAACAAGAGACAGTCTTAGTACCAAGTGAATTAGTAGGTGTGCGTTTAGATAAAGTGTTAAATGAATTATTTAGCGATTTATCACGTTCATATATTCAACAGTTAATTAAAGAACAAAAAGTATTAATTAATGGAAAACATGAAAAGGCGAATTATAAATGTCGCTTAAACGATGAAATCGAAGTGACAATTCCTGAACCAGAAGCATTAGATGTCGTTCCTGAAGAGATGGACTTAGATATCGTTTATGAAGATGATTATGTTATTGTGGTTAACAAACCATCAGGAATGGTGGTGCATCCAGCTCCAGGAAGTATGAGTGGAACATTAGTAAATGGATTAATGGCTCAGGCTAAAAATTTATCTGGAATTAATGGTGTCTTACGTCCGGGAATTGTTCACCGAATTGATAAAGATACGTCAGGATTATTAATGGTCGCTAAAAACGATGTGGCACATGAGTCTTTAGTAAATCAACTAGTGGAAAAAACAGTGACTCGTCGCTATATTGCGTTAGTTCATGGAGTGATTCCACATGATAACGGAACGATTGATGCGCCAATTGGTCGAGATCCAAAAGATCGTAAAAAAATGACGGTCATCGAAGGTGGAAAACATGCGGTGACACACTTTAAAGTGTTGAAACGTTTTAAAGACTTTACGATGATTGAATGTCGTCTTGAAACAGGTCGAACACACCAAATCCGTGTTCATATGAAGTATATTGGTTATCCATTAGCAGGAGATCCTCAATATGGACCACGTAAGACAATTGGTGGAGAGAATGGACAATTTTTACATGCAGCTATTTTAGGATTTGACCATCCAAATACAGGAGAGTATATGGAGTTCTCGACGCCACTTCCAGCGTATTTTGAAGAGGCATTAGAGAGTCTTGAAATTTTAGGATAGGTATAGGTGATATAAGCATGAGTAATCCAGGTGTGATGAAAGAAATTAGAATTGATATACAAAGTGAATTAGCCATGAATATTATTAACTATTTAATGGTCGAAGAGGATTATATTTATGTAGGGAATGAACGTGATATTTGGCTCGAGAACTTATCTCATCCGACTGTTCAGTTAATCTATGTGAATCAACGTAGCATTTTTAGTGAAGAACAAGCTAATCATTTGTTTAAACAAGTCGATCTCGTTCGTTCACGCATCCGTCGTCGATACTTAATGGGACGCTTGAATGTCATTATTTTAAATTTAGATTCCTATAGTTCACGTATCCTTGACTCTCACCGCACCTATTTAAAGATTGTTCATGTCAACCAATCCACGGATTTAACAGAAAATACGGAGTTACAACCACTTTTTCCTAAATTAAAAAAAGCGGATTTAAATCGTCCGATGGTTGAATTAATTAGTCAAATGCAGCAGTCAACGAAAGAAAAAGCATTAAGTGTTAGAAAAATGTTACTTTTTCAAAATAAATCAATAGTTACTTATTTATTTATGGCTAGTTTAATTGCTGTTTTTGCCTTTTTACAATTTAAGCCTGTTTCACAATGGGGAGCAGCGGTGGCCATTGAATATGGTGCGAAATATAATCCGCTTATTTTAAGTGGACAGTATTATCGTTTGTTGACATCAGCATTTTTACATATTGATCTGATGCATTTATTATTTAATGTTGTCTTTATTTATCAATTTGGAAAAATGATCGAGCAAGTCTTTGGCTGGTGGCGCACGTTAGTCATTATATTAGTATCCGCTTTCTTTGGGAATTTGTGTAGCTATGCCTTTGTCGAAGGACCTTCTTTAGGTGCCTCAACCGTAGCGTATGGATTATTAGGAGCATTACTATTTTTAGGAATTGAAAAGCGCAAAGTCTTTATGCACTTTGTTCGCACGTTAGTTTTTCCTATTTTATTGATTTCTGTTTTTTGGCTTGTGCTTGATCCAAGCATTGATTTTTATGGACATCTAGGAGGCTTTTTAGGAGGCTTTTTAATTGCTAGTATTCTAGGATTGCCAAAGCATACTTATTATCTTTCACGAACATTATTAGCCACAGCAACGATGATTTTGTTGTTAGTAGGATTAATGAATCGTGGGGCAGCTCTTACGGAGCATACCGATTATAATCAAACGAATCAGGCCATGATTGCTTATTACTTAGAAACAGGGCAACCTAAAAAAGCGTTAGAATTTATTAAAACACTTGGTTTAGAATAAAACTCAGGTTTAAGATCAGAGTTTAAAAGTCATAACTAAAAAAGAACTGGATGAGATCCAGTTCTTTTTTGATTTTGTTTAAAAGATTATTTTAGAATTTTTTGAGTATTTGCAAAATGCCACTTCGTTAGTTCTTTTAATTTAGCCTCGCCAAATTGTTTAACAAATTGGCGTCCCGCTGCATCGACTGGACTTCCAGCACCTTTAGGTAAATCAAAGTTTAGTTTTTTACTCATAATATTCATGTATTTAACAAATGAAGCACGTGCTAAAATAGAGGCAGCGGCTACTGCCACGTGAACGGATTCTCCCTTTTGAATGAAGTGAAGATTTTCTTTTACGATGACAGGTTGTTTAGGTAATTGCTTTAAGTATTCAAAATATTTTTTTTCATTCACAAATTCATCCATGATTAAATAATTAGGATAAGTAGGCAATGATTGTGTTAATTTATTAAGGGCTTGATTATGTAAAAACGCCTTAATAGCATTAGCATTCATTCCTTGATCAACCATTTTATTATATTTTTCATTCGGTAAAATAAGCACTTGATGTGGAATTAACGTTTCAATTTGTGAAGCTAACTGACAAATTTCAGGATCTTTTAAAGCTTTAGAGTCTTTAATTCCCATTGTTTGTAATTGATCGATTAAATGTTGTTCAACATAAGCACAGCAAACGACTAATGGACCAAAGTAATCACCGGTTCCCACTTCATCACACCCAACGGCACTTAATGTTTTAATCGTTTCTGGAAGTGAAGATATTGATGCTTTTTTGGATGAAGAAGTTGTAGTTGATGATTGCCATTTAGCTGCTTCGATTTCAGGTGATTTTCCTTGAAAGACAACTTTTTTACTTAAGTAAGCTGTAATCGTACAATGAGAAGTTTTTGCTTGAAAAAGTGTATGATTGGGCACTTTTATAATCTGGTTTTGATAGGTTTGATACATTTTTTCTAATTGTTGCTGAGATACTGTTAGTGTGATTGTTGCCATCTTTACACCGTCCCTTTTTAGATATAAGTTTAGATCCGTCATCTAAATGAACGTTTATCTAACCTTATCCATATAGATATTATAATTTTACCAAAAAACATCTAAAATTCCTATGTCTAATGACAAAGATGGGGTACACTATTGATAAAACCATTGCTAATTAAGCAAGAGTAAAAAGCTTAAAATGAACGCTTATTTCTTAGTTATCGGATTCGTTCGAAGGCTAGGTTTTTATTTGTTTTTATGTTAAAATAAAACAGATCAAATTTTTTCATTTTTTAAATTAGTTGGAGTGAGGTAAATGAAACAAGCCATTCAAATATTAGAATTTAATAAGATTAAACAAACGGTTGACTCATTATGTGCTTGTTCACTTGGTCAAAAACGAGTGGAGTATTTAACTCCATCGGTCGATGAAAAACAAGTGGAGTATGCACTAAATCAATCTGAGGAAGCCTTACGCATTATTTTAGCCTTAGGAGAAGCGCCATTAGGTGGTGTAACAGATATTACAGAAGCGATTAAACGAGCAAAAATTTCAGCAATGTTAAGCGCACAAGAATTATTATCGATTAGTCGTTTATTATATGCGGTTTCTCAATTAAAAGCATTCGCAGAACGTTTAAATGAGATTAAAGTAGAGACGCCTATTTTTTCATCACAAGTAAGTAGTTTAGTTTCTTTAAATAATTTACAAACAGCCATTAATGATTGTATCGATGAAACAGGTTATGTGTTAGATAGTGCATCACCTGAGTTACGTAGTATTCGTCGTGGGATTCAAAGTACAGAAGCACGTATTAAAGAGCGTTTAAATCAAGTCGTATCCGAACGTCGTAATAAGTTAACAGATGGGATTGTGACGATTCGTAACGAGCGTTACGTGGTTCCAGTTCGTGCAGAGGCAAAAAATACATTTGGTGGAACGGTTCATGATCAATCTTCTTCAGGAAATACATATTTTATCGAACCTAAAGAAGTGGTCGATTTAAATAATAAGTTGCAAGAATATCATGTAGAAGAACGTCGTGAAATTGAACGTATTTTACGTACTTTAACAGAAGAAGTGAAAAAGTTTGTTGATGCGTTAGCCGTTAACGTGGATGTCCTTGGTGAAATTGATTTTATGTTTGCTAAAGGTAAATATGCTCGTATGATTCAAGCGACACGTCCGACGATGAACACAAAAGGAATTATTCGATTAGTCGCAGCTCGTCATCCATTAATTGATCCGAAAACTGTTGTTCCAAATGACATTGAACTAGGTGATGAGTATACGACGATTGTGATTACCGGACCAAATACAGGTGGAAAAACAGTCACACTAAAAACAGTGGGATTATTAACGTTAATGGCTCAATCAGGACTTTTAATTCCAGCTCATGAAACGTCACAGTTAGCGATTTTTGATCATGTTTTTGCTGA
>artificially_reared_2__coassemble_164_pt1 | contig 44127 bp, 42 predicted proteins | sample artificially_reared_2__metabat2_low_PE_015 | metagenome-assembled genome bin artificially_reared_2 | reverse complement strand
GATGACACGCTAATGATGGAAGAGTTGTTTGGACCTTTATTACCGACTATGAGTTATGAGTCAATAGAAGAAATTGACGCTCATTTAGCTCGTCATCCTAAACCACTTGCCTTTTATGTCTTTTCAGAAAATAAAACCTTTGCGAATGAACTGATTCATCGTTATGCTTTTGGTGGTGGATGTATTAACGATGTTGTGACACATGTAGCCTCACATTATTTACCATTTGGAGGGGTTGGTCCATCTGGAATTGGGCGTTATCATGGAGAAGCTAGCTTTACGACCTTTACTTATGAAAAAGCTATCGTTAAACGTTCGACGAAGTTTCCAATGTCTTTAGTCTTTCCTCCTTATGAAGATCGATTACGATGGGTGAAAAAGTTCATGAAATAAGCCAACGCTCATAAGCATACTATTTAGTAAAGGAGGAGAAGTAGATGTCGTGTCTTGGAAATTTAATTTGGTTGATTGGTGGAGGGTTTGTCAACGCTTTAATGTGGTGTTTCTTTGGTCTACTTTGGTGCGTCACGATTATTGGAATTCCAGTAGGGCTTCAATGTTTTAAATTAGCAAGGTTACAGTTTGCTCCGTTTGGAAAAGAAGTCATTACCACGAATTCTTCAACCAGTACTTTTTTACTGAATATTTTATGGCTTTTATTTGGTGGATTGGAATTAGCTTTAGCAAATTTAGTGAGTGCTTTTTTCCTAACGATTAGCATTATTGGAATTCCCTTTGCGATTCAATCTTTAAAACTAGCTAAAGTTTCGCTGATGCCATTTGGAAAAGATATTATTTAAAACGTCTCAGTTTGAGGCGTTTTTTAATTTTTATAAGAAAACTGATTAAAATTTGTCTATTTTTCCATAATACTGATGGTGATGTTATGGAAAAAAGAGTGGTTTATATCGCTTATTTAATTATTGCATTTGTGATCTTTGATTTTTGTTATGGATTTAGTGACTGGGTCGCTTCATGGCAAATGTGGAATTGGTATCTAGTGATCTTACTTATTACAATTACCAGTTTATTAATTATTAAGTATAAGCAAAATCAGCGAAAATTAGCACTAGAACAGTATGCAAAAGAAAATGATCGTCGACGAATTCAATTAAGTCAATTGTTGTTATTTGAACAGTTAAATCAACTAAACGAGGAGCTATTTAGTGAGTTGCTACATCGTTTTTTTGAGCTTGAGGGTTATGAACACATTGAACGTGTTAACGACCCAGCTGAGCAAGGCTATGATTTAATCATGTGGAAACAAGGACAAAAAATTATTGTCAAATATTTCAGACGAGTTCCTGTTATTGAAAATGTCTACACCAAAACTGAATCGTTAGACTTAGCATTAGGAGAACTAGTATCTCTTAAAGAAATACGCGAGTTTTATGGTGTTATGAAAGATTACGACGTTCAAGCTGATATTGCGATTGCACTAACGACTAGTGACTTTGAAGAAGATGCGATGTTATTTGGAAGTCGAAATGCCGTGATGCTTATGAATGGAGATGCCTTTTATGAAGTTTTAGATCACTTAAAAGAGGATCAGTTAAAAATGGAGTATGAAAGAGAAGTATTTGTTTCTTAGTCACTCGTTCGTTTAGGTTTAGCATATATTAATGGTAGCAAGGATAGGATGGTGAGCGTATGTTTTTTAGTGGGTTTATGACCGGAAGTGCCCTTACTTTTATAGGTATCGTTATTTATAGTTGTTTAGTCGTCGCCTCTCGCGCCGATGACGAGATGGAAAAAGAGTTCGAAAAGTTAAATAAATAGTTTCACTCACTCTCGGATAAACTAAGTGTAAATATAAAAATTCGAGGGTGTAATTATGAAAGTTCGATTTGGTTATGTAGCAATTGCTATGCGTTTAGATAAGGTGACCAGCTCCTCACCTGTAACGTATAAAAAATATTCTTCACTAGATTCTGAGCGTGAACGGTTAAGTTTACTTAAAAAAGTAACGCAATCTAATTTAAATGATTTAATTAAAATTTTAAATTATAACATTGAAAATGATATCCATTTTTATCGATTAACATCTAAGTTAATTCCTTTAGCAACTCATCAAGAGGTTCTATGGGATTATTCAAAAGTCATTCAAAAACAGTGTGAAGAAGTGGCGCACTTAATTCAAAAGTATAATATGAGAATTGATGCCCATCCGGATCAGTTTAATGTGCTAAATAGTGTAAATGAGTCGGTGATTCAATCAACTATTGCAACGTTGGAGCATCAACTCGACTTATTTGAGCTATTTAAAATGGAGCATGGGAAATTAGTTCTTCATGTGGGTGGCAAAGCAGGAGGTAAAGAAGCCGCACTTGATCGTTTTGAGCAAACGTTTAGGACTTTACCGACTCGCATTCAACAAGCTTTAATTTTAGAAAATGATGATAAGACTTATTCGGCAAAAGACGTGTTAGGTTTATGTCAACGACTTCAAATTCCCATGGTTCTTGATATTCATCATCATCGTTGTTATCATGAAGGTGAATGCTTAGAAGCATTAGTTGAACCTATTTTTAAAACATGGGATGCTGATTTTTGGCCACCAAAAATTCATGTTTCAAGTCCAAAGGAATTTGAAAATGATCGTCGTCATGCTGATTTTATTAATGTGGAGGATATGTTAGGTTTTCTTGATCTCATTAAACCTCTTAATCAAGACATTGATGTCATGATTGAGGCTAAGCAAAAAGATTTAGCATTATATCGTTTAGTTCATGAGATTAAACAAGCACGTCCTCATTGGCAGTGGCTCGATCATACAACACTCGAGATTTAAAGCCATTTTTTTAATTTAGTCTCATTATGCCTATATTCTCTTAACAGGGTTAAAAAGATATAGGCTTTTATTATGGTTAAAATGAGGTATCGTTTGTTCATGATTTAAATCGCGTGTTTGTTTTTAATAGATGAAAATGCTTAGAATCCTGTAATTTGTTTGTTATTCAATTCATGAAGCTAGAGAGGTTTTAATACAGTTTAATAGAGATAGTTAAACATAAAAGGGGAGAAAAGGATGAGAAACTTAGTCGACGAGAGTTTTAATGGGGTTATTTCCATTGAAGAGCATGGCAAATGGGTGTTTAAGCAGGCTTATGGAGAAGCCGATTTAGCTAATCAACGCTTAAATCGATTAGAGACAAAGTTTTCAATGGCTTCAGCGAGCAAAATTTTTATTGCTGTGGCTATTTTACAACTAATCGAAGGTAAATTTATTAAGTTTGAAAGTACCATTGGTGAACTGTTGCCGATGAATTGGCATCATATTGATAAAAGTATTACCATTCGTCAATTATTAACTCATACATCGGGTATTCCGGATTATTTTGATGAATCGAGCGATAGTGATTATGCAAAGTTGTGGGAAAATTATCCTAATTATCGCATGCGAACTGATGAAGAAAGACTTCCATTGTTTTTACATAAGCGAATGATCTTTCCAAAAGGCCAAAAGTTTCAATACAGTCAATCGGGTTATGTGGTGTTAAGTCTAATTATTGAGGCGATCACGCAACTGCCTTTTGAACGCTATTTAGAGAAAATGATTTTTGTTCCTTGTGGGATGGAAGATACGGGGTATTATGAGCTTGATCGATTACCTCTTCACTGTGCCACAGGGTATTGCTTAGATGAAGAATCCCAAACTTATTACAGCAATATTTACAGTCTAGATGTTAAAGGTAGCGGGGCAGGTGGTGCTTATACAACGGCAAAGGACATGGAGCGTTTTTGGAATTCATTAATCAAAAATCGTTTACTTTCTACTTCAATGGTTCATGAAATGTTATCACCCCAAGTAAAGGAAGGGTGGTATGGTTATGGCGTGTGGCTTAAATCACTTGATGATCACGGCTATTTACCCTTTGTACAAGGAAGTAACAAAGGGGTGAGTTTCATTAGTTCTTATGATCGAGAAAAATCTCGTTCGATTACGATAATGAGTAACTTTGCTCAAGATGTCTGGACGTTACATGGAAATTTTTATAAGGCATTAAGTTAGTCATTTTAAATGATTAGAAAAAATTGTATGACACTATAGAACTAGTGTTTGAAGTCACGCGTTCTCCCTTTATTTTACGACAAAGTTTCGGTATAATAAGAAAGTTAAGAATGTAGATAAAGGATGAAACGTATGTACTTAAAAAGAATTGAAACAATTGGTTTTAAATCTTTTGCCGATAAAACTGTCGTTGAATTTGAACAAGGAGTTACCGCTGTTGTCGGACCGAATGGATCAGGGAAAAGTAACATCTCAGATGCGATTCGTTGGGTACTTGGTGAGCAGTCAGCAAAAAGTTTACGTGGAGGAAAGATGGAAGATATTATATTTGCCGGAACATCGACTCGTAAACCACTAAACTTTGCGGAAGTAACGCTTGTATTAGACAACAGTTGTCAAAGTTTACCGATTGATTATGAAGAAGTTAGCATCACGCGTCGTGTTTATCGGACGGGTGATAGCGAGTATTTAATTAATAAACAAAAAGTTCGTTTAAAAGATGTCATTGATTTAATGATGGATACAGGAATTGGTCACGATTCGTTATCAATTATCTCTCAGGATAAAGTTAAATCAATGGTTGAAGCACGCGTTGAAGACCGTCGTGTGATTATTGAAGAAGCAGCAGGTGTTTTGAAGTATAAAATGCGTAAAAAAGAAGCAACGCGTAAACTTGAATCGACAAGTAGTAATTTAAGTCGTGTTCAAGACATTATTTTTGAACTTGAAGATCAAGTAGAACCCCTTCGCAAACAGTCTGAACAAGCTGAGAAGTATATGGTGTTAAAACAAGAATGTAGTGAATCTGAAATTAGTGTTTTAGCGTATGACATTAAAAACTTAAATGATCAAATCGAACGTTTTAAAAAAGATCGAAAAGAAGCTGAATTTGAACACTTAAGTATTAATGCCAAAATTGCTAATGATGAACGTCGTCGTGATTCATTAAAGCAAAATCAACAAGCGCAAGAACGCCAATTAGAACAATCACAAGCTCAGTTAGTTGAGACGTCTGAATGGATTCAAAAACTTCAAGGTCAGCGTGACGTTTTAAAAGAGCGTCATAAAAATGCCTCTACAAATAAAAAAGAGTTAGCTGAACAGCAAACACAACTTGAAACAAAACTCCAATCGTCACAAGATGAGCTGAAAAAAGCTGAAGAGACGATGAAACAAACAAGTGATGCACTTGAAACGAAACAAAACGAACTTGAGACTGTTTCACAACAATATCAACACTTAGAAGAGAATTTAAAGGGTCAATTAGAGACGACACGAGAAGCTTATTTTGAAGATGTGAATCAGTTAGCAAGTGTTAAAAATCAATACATTTCAATTAACCAGCAAATCAAGCGAACAGAAACAACGCTTGAGCGAATTACAGAAGATGAAGAAAAATCGTTACTTGATCGTGACGCACTTGAACAAGAACAACAAGCGTTTAAAGAAAAATGCGAAAAATTACAAGCTTCATTAAAAGAAAAGCGAGAATTATATCAGCAACTTTATAAAGAGCATCAACAAAAGTTAAAACAGTCTGAGATGGAAACGAATCGTCATCGACATTTAACGCATCAGTTAGATAAAATGACCAATCGTTTACAGTGGCTTGAAGATGCTCAAAAAGATTTTTCAGGCTTTAATGAAGGGGTAAAAAAAATCTTAAAAGCACGTGAACAACAGCAAGTGTCTGGAATTGAAGGAGCAGTGGCAGAATTAGTCACGATTCCAAAAGAATTAGAGCTTGCGATGGATGTTGTCTTAGGTCCTGTGATGCAACAAATCGTCACAACGAATGATGATGCCGCTAAAAAGGCAATTGATTTTTTAAAGAAACATCATGCAGGACGTGCGACGTTCTTACCTTTAAATGTTATTAAGTCACGTCTTTTACCGATGGATATTCAAAATCGTATTCAAGGAAATCAAGACGTTGTTGGAGTTGCTTCTCAATTAGTCGGATATGATGAGCGTTATCGACAAATCGTTGAAAATATACTTGGAAGCATTATTGTAACCAAAGACTTAAATGTTGCTAAAAATTTAGCGAAACAGTTAAATTACCGATATCGTATTGTTACGCTTGAGGGTGATGTCATTAATGCGGGAGGAGCGATGACTGGAGGGGCTGTGAAGCGTCAAGGTTCATCTTTACTTCGCCAAAAGAACGAGATTGAGGATTGTCAACGTCAAATCAAGCAATTAACGGACGATCTTAATCAGTCAAAACAGCTTCAAGAAGAATGGATTCAAGTCGTTAAAGAATCGGAAAAAGAACTTCAAAAGGTACAACTCGCAGGCGAACGCATGAAAGAAAAAATGGCCGAAGTGAATCAGCAAAAACTAGCGTTTGAATATCGTGATAAATCACAAGAAGAACGTGAGCAATTACTTCGCATTGAACGTCGTGAACATGAGACTGAGTTGAAACAATTAGTCGATCGAAACAACAAGTTAGCGGATGAGCGCTTAGTGCTTGAAGAGCGAATTGAAGTCGCGAAGCAATCGATTGAAACATTAGAAGAACAGCTTGAGCAACAAGAGGAGTTAAAGTCACAGTTACTACAACAAATGACGGAACTTAAAGTAGAAGTTGCTAAGTTAGAAACAGCCTTACATAACGAATGTGCGACTTATGAGCGTTTAAAAGGTGAAACAGAACAAGCAAGAACTCGTTTAAAAGAGTTATTAGATAAGATTGCTGAAAGTGAACAAGCTTTACTTGGAAATGATGATGAAGTGGTTCAACTTGATGATCAATTAGCGACTAAAAAAGAAGAGCGTGAATCCATTGTTGAGCAAATTCAAAATCAACGCATTACGTTAACAAAAGTGAGTCAGGAGTTAGAAGTGCTTGAACGAGAAGTTCGTGAAAGTCACAAGGTGTCACATAAAATGTCAGATTCATTAACTCAACTAGATGTTTCAATTGGAAAAGTGGATGTTGAGATGGATCACATGATTAAAAAGTTAGAAGAAGAATATCAGATGACATTTGATCATGCAAACGAAAATTATCCGTTAAAAGGATCAGTGGATGAGATTAAATCACGAATTAAAAGCATTAAAGGACAAATGGCGGCTTTAGGTGAAATTAATATGGGAGCCATTCAAGAATATCAACGTGTTAAAGAACGTTATGACTTCTTAACGAGTCAACGCGATGATTTAATTGAAGCAAAGGCAACACTTGAAGAGACCATTAATGAAATGGACCAAGAGATGACGGTTAAATTTAAGGAAACCTTTGATCAAGTTCGTGAGCAATATACTGAAATCTTTAAAAAATTATTCGGTGGAGGAAGCGCAGATTTAGTGTTAACGGATCCCCATGATTTACTTCACACCGGAGTCGAAATTATTGCGCAACCACCTGGAACAAAATTAAAAACATCTAATTTATTATCCGGTGGTCAAAAAGCATTAACGTCTATTGCCTTATTATTCGCTATTTTAAAAGTACGTACTGTTCCATTTTGTGTGCTTGATGAGGTTGAGGCCGCTCTTGATGAGGCCAATGTTGCTCGTTATGCGAATTACTTAAAAGCATTTAGTAGCGAGACGCAATTTATTGTCATTACTCACCGTAAAGGAACGATGGAAAAAGCGGATGTGTTATATGGTGTCACAATGCAAGAGCGTGGAGTAACCAAATTAGTTTCTGTCCGTATGGATAACGTTTCTGACTATATGGATGATGAAAAATAATAGTCAGATGTAAAAAAATGTGATAGAGTAACAGTAAAGCAATAGTTTAACTATCGTACAATATAATAATTGAGGTGGCACTTATGGGTTTATTTGATCGTTTGAAATCGATCGTACGTGGAAAGAAAGAAGTATCTGAGACAGAATTACGTGCTCAGCAACATTATAAAGAGGGTATGAAGAAAACACGTGGGAACTTGTTAAAACAGTTACAATCTGTGTTTTCAAGCTATACAGATGTGAATGAAGAATTATTTGAAGAGTTAGAAGACATTTTTATTATGGCAGACATTGGTGTTTCAACTGTTGTTGAATTTATTGATCAATTAAAAGAAACCGTACGTGAACATAATGTAACGGATCCAAAAGAATTACAACGCCTGATGGTTGATAAATTATTTGAAATCTATGTTAAGGGTGAGATTGTTAACTCAAACTTACGTATGAATAAAGAAGGATTAACCGTTATTTTATTCGTTGGAGTCAACGGTGTTGGGAAAACAACGTCGATTGCTAAGATTGCTCATCAGTTAAAAGCAAAAGGGAAGTCTGTATTATTAGCAGCGGGAGATACATTCCGTGCAGGAGCGATTGAACAATTAGAGGTTTGGGGAGACCGTATTGGTGTGGATGTCGTTTCACTAAAAGAAGGAACGGATCCATCAGCTGTTATGTTTGATGCGATTAAAGAAGCTAAAGCTCGTCAAGTTGATGTCTTATTATGTGATACAGCAGGGCGTTTACAAAATAAAGTAAACTTAATGAAAGAACTTGAAAAAATTAAACGTGTCATTGAACGTGAAGTACCGGGTGCACCACATGATACGCTATTAGTCATTGATGCGACAACTGGTCAAAATGGAATGAGTCAAGCGAAAGCCTTCTTAGAAGCAACGGATGTGACAGGAATTGTATTAACGAAGTTAGACGGAACAGCTAAAGGTGGAATTGTCCTAGCGATCCGTAATGAAATCGGAATTCCAATTAAGTATGTTGGTTTAGGAGAAAAAGCAGATGATTTAGTTCATTTTGATATTGAACAATATATTTACGGTCTGTTTGCTGACTTATTCGAAGAAGAAGCTAACTAATGGATGCTTTTGAAATGGATTGTACTGGGGGCAGAAAAATGCTAGAAAAAGTCAATCGAATGAATGAACTATATGATACGTATCAAGAGTTGCTCACTTCTAAACAAAAGATTTATTTTGAACTGTATTATCAAGATGACCTATCATTAAGTGAGATTGCTGAACAATTTGAAGTCAGCCGTAACGCCGTATTTGATAATATTAAGCGAACAGGAAAGTTGCTTGAGGATTATGAAGATAAGTTACAGTTATTAAGTAAACGTGAGGCACGTGAAAAAATTCTTGATCAGATGATGCTGTCAACATCCGATGAACAGCTCATAAAGTGGATTAGTGAGTTACAGTTATTAGACTAATGATTCATTAATAGTTATTATCGGAGATAGCTTCATTTACTTTTAGCTACAGCAAAATGAATGAACTGGATGATAAAAGACAGGATGATTTTAATCAGTCTAATGAATAGGATTAGTGGTTTTAATTTAGGAGGTTTATAATATGGCATTTGAAACATTATCAGAACGCTTACAGTCAGCGCTGAAAAATGTCACACGTAAAGGTAAATTAACTGAAAAAGACGTTGATGTGATGATGCGTGAGGTGCGTCTAGCGCTATTAGAAGCGGACGTTAATATTAAAGTCGTACGTGAATTCATTAAAGAAGTCAAAGAAAAAGCAATTGGTGAAACGGTTTTAAAAAGCTTAACACCAGGTCAACAAGTTATTAAAATTGTTAATGAAGAATTAACGAAATTAATGGGAGAAAGCGCGGTTGATTTAAACTTTGGATCAGCAAAACCTGCTGTTTTTATGATGGTTGGTTTACAAGGGGCAGGTAAAACGACTCATACTGGGAAATTATCAACGTATTTACGTAAAAAAGAGAAGAAAAATCCTTTATTAGTGGCTTGTGACGTTTATCGTCCCGCTGCGGTTGATCAGTTAAAAACACTTGGAAAACAATTAAATATCCCAGTTTTTGAAAAAGGAACGTCAATGAATCCTGTTGACATTGCTAATGAAGCGATGGCATATGCACGTGAAAATGGTCATGATTTAGTGATCATCGATACGGCAGGTCGTTTACATATTGATGAGCAATTAATGGATGAGTTAAAACAAATTAAATCATTGGTTAAACCTCAAGAAATTTTATTAGTTGTTGATGCCATGACAGGTCAAGATGCGGTTAATGTCGCTGAATCATTCCATCAGCAATTAGATTTAACAGGGGTTATTTTAACAAAATTAGATGGGGACACTCGTGGGGGTGCTGCATTATCTATTCGTAAGATTACTAATGTTCCAATTAAATTTATGGGGATGGGGGAAAAGCTTGATACATTAGAAGTATTCCATCCTGAGCGTATGGCATCACGTATTTTAGGAATGGGAGATGTCTTAACTTTAATTGAACGTGCTCAAGAAAACTTTGATGAAGAAGAAAGCATGAAATTAGCAGACAAAATGATGAATGCGACTTATGACTTCAATGATTTCTTAAAGCAAATGAAACAAATGAAAAAATTAGGAGCTTTTGAAGATATCTTAAAGATGATTCCCGGTGTTGGAAATCAATTAAAAGATGTTAATATTGATCCAAAACAAATGGCACGCGTTGAAGCAATTATTTACTCAATGACTGAAAAAGAACGTAAAAATCCAGATTTAATCAATGCTAGTCGTAAAAATCGTATTGCAAAAGGTTGTGGGTGCGACATTGCAGAAGTCAATCGTTTAATTAAACAATTTACAGATATGAGAAAAATGATGAAACGTTTTTCAAACATGGATCCTCGCCAAATGGAACGCATGGCAGCAGCGATGCAACGTGGTGGAGGAAATCCAATGGCTGGTCTTGGTGGGATGATGGGACCAGGTAAAAAAGGAAAAGGAAAAGGTCGTGGGGGCTTCCGTTTCTAATCACCCTTATTTAATCAAAAAAACCTTAGAACATGGACTACGCGTGTAGTTTGTCTAAGGTTTTTTTATTTCTTTGGAAAGAGAGAGTATACATTTAATTTGATAAAACAAAAAAATAAGCCGCCTAGGGGGAGGCGACTTATTGTTCATACTTTGACCATATGTGAAAGGGAGAGGAGAAGTATGATAGAAGAATAGGGGGGATTATTTTTACAGTAACCTCTCGGCTACAATTATAATATTGACATTACCTTTATTTTTTATACAATTAAAGTAGAAAAATATTAGGAAGTGATAAAATGCGAGTTGTTGCCGGAACATTAAAAGGACGTAGCATCAAGGCGGTTAAAGGAACAAATACGCGACCAACGACAGATAAGGTTAAAGAAAGTATTTTTAATATCATTGGCCCATATTTCGATGGTGGCTTAGCGCTAGACTTATTTGGTGGTAGTGGAAACTTAGGAATTGAGTCGTTAAGTCGAGGAATTGAACGCGTGATTTTTGTCGATCGAGAAACAATTGCGATCAATACTATTAAAGAAAACGTCAAAGATTTACGAATTGAAGATCGTGTAGAGATTTATCGTAATGATTATTTTCGAGCATTAAAAGCGTTAGTGAAACGCCAAGTTCAATTTGATTTAATCTTACTAGATCCACCGTATAAAGGTCAAAAAATTAATGAGATTATTGAATTTATTCATGAACATGAATTATTAGCGGTAAATGGGATTATCATGGCAGAGTGTTTAAAAGAAGATCCATTACATGAAGTTGTTGGAGATATTGAACAAGTAAAGCGTGAAATTTATGGAATTACAGCTATTACGATTTATCATCGAGTAGAGAAGGAATAATTTAAATTATAGAAGTCGTTATGGAGGATGCAAAAGATGAAAAAAGTAGGAATTTATTCTGGAACATTTGATCCTGTCACAAACGGCCATATAGATATCATTGAACGTGGCTACGAGTTATTTGATTATCTTTATGTTACCGTGGCTCAAAATATTAATAAACAAACGTTATTCAGTTTAGAAGAACGCGTTGAGATGTTAAAACGTGCAACCGCTCATTTACCAAATGTAGAAGTGGTTGTATGCATTGATCAGCTAGTTGTTGATTTTGCCAAAGAGGTTGGTGCTAAAACGATTTTACGTGGACTTCGTGCAGTAACCGACTTTGAATACGAGTTTCAAATTGCAACAACGAATAAACGTTTAGCGCCAGAAATTGAGACCATTTTCTTAATGACAAAGGCAGAAAACATGTTTTTATCTTCATCAACGACTAAAGAAGTGGCTCGATTCGGAGGGGATGTCTCAAGTTTTGTTCCAAACTTTGTAAAAGAATCATTAGAAGAAAAATATCGTAAAAAAAGAGGCTAATATAGCCTCTTTTCTTATACGATGTTAATTAATTTAAAATGATGGTTTTAACTTGATGATAAGCTTTAAGTACAAAGTAAAGACTTAATAAAATTATCATCAATGAAATAAGCGATGATGACGTTATGACTTCTGCTGATCCTATCGGTAAGAATGTCTGAACCTCTTCTGTTGAGAGGCTTTTGGAAGTGAAACATAAAATAGTTGCACTGGTTAATCCATGAAGAACACGCATCATCAAATATTTGAAGTATGAAATATTTAGGTTTTTAGCAAACATAAAGCTTTGAGTATGAACAGATAAGCCTGTAAAACTTAAAATAAAGGCTGTTAATACGAGTTTAGTTTGAATCGGTGCCTTTGTTTGAGAGACCTTTGTCACACCTTGTGTGAATTCTAAAATCCCAGCAATAATTGGTTCGGTTGAATCAAGTCCAAACGGACGGATGAAAGGAAGAAGTAACACATCAAGCAGTTGAGTGAAATGGATCACATTAAGTGCTTCTGAAATGAGATAGAAAAATACAATAATTCCACCAACACGAATTAAGGTCTGAATACTCGTTTCAATACAATCTATTAAAATAGTTGAAAATGATTGAGTTGGAAACTCAACAGAAACTTGACGAATACTTCCTTTTGAACGAAGTAAAGGATAACAAAGGATAAATACAGTGAGTGCCCCTAAAATATGAGCCATTAGTAACAAATAGCCAACTTGAGTCGATCCATATAAAACAACACCAACCGTTCCAATAATGAAAAGAGGACTTGAAAAGTTACATACATACATTAATCCTTCCATTTCTTTTGAACTAATTAATTGTTGGTCGTAATAATCTCTCGCCATTTTTGACCCGGATGGATTTCCACTAATCAAACTTAAAAAGATAACAAAAAAAGTAATCGGTGATAAGTGGAGCAGGTATTTAAATAATGGAGCAAGTATTTTACCAATGAGCTGCGGCACTTGATAATAAATCATCAGGCGCGTAAGGACAAAGAAAGGAAAAAGTGAAGGAATAACTTTTTCAGCCCATGTCGTGAATCCAGTTTTTGTAGCTGCAATCATGGGTGCGGGTTGTAATAATAAGATCCCAAGAAATAAAAGAAGAACAACAGATTTCATGATATTTTTCATAGTTCATCACCTATAATGAATGTATTGTTAAATCCGAAGAAGTATGTCTATTTTTTATTGACACAGAGTTACAAATAAAAAAGATCATTTTTAAGAGATATGACCTGATAAACAATGCTTTTTTAGTCATTGAAGAGATTACTTTAAGAAGATTTGAGAAAATCAGATTAGATAATGGTATAAAAGTCCCACTTAAATAGATCCATTGACTCGAAAATAGACAGAGCTTAATGAATATGCTATAATATAGTAAATTGAGAATCGTTATCAACAAAAAAAGGGAGGGCAGAAAACATGAATTTATCGGCACTGAAAAAGGGAGAAACGGCAACTATTTTAGCTTTTAAAGATTTATCAGAGAGTTTTAGTCGCCGACTTTATGATGTTGGGATTTCGATTGGTTCTGAAGTGACCATATTAAACATCTTAAACTTTGGTCAATTATTTTATATATCTATTGATGACGTCGATTTTTGTATTCGAAAAAAAGATGCTAAAAAAATCGCAGTTGAGAAGCTAGAAGGAAATGGAGATGAGTGACTTGCGTTTCATGCTAATTGGAAATCCTAATGTCGGAAAAACAACACTTTTTAATGCGTTAACAGGATCAAATGCCCATGTAGGGAATTGGAGTGGAATTACGGTTGATAAACTAGTCGGAATCATCAAACAAACGGATCATGAGTTAATTGATTTACCCGGAACTTATAGTGTGACGCCAAGTAGTGAAGATGAAGGGATCGTGACGTATGCTCTTTTAAATGAATCATACGATGGCCTTTTAAATATTGTCGATGCAACTCACTTAAAGCGTAATCTTCATTTAACCATTCAATTACTTGAAGCGAATGTTCCAATGATTGTTGCGATGAATATGATGGATGCCTTGACCAAAAAGGGATTTAAATTAAATGTTGAGCAGTTAGAGAAATTGTTAGGAATAGAAGTTGCCTTAATTTCAGCACGTCAAAATGAAGGGGTCAATGAATTAAGTCAACAACTCTCACATTTAACGCTTAAAAAAACGTTTAGTTTATATTATGGGGTTGAGATTGAAACAGCCATTTCACAAATAAAATCTCTTTTAAAAGAAGTTCCCGAAGGAATTGATGCTCGTTGGATCGCTATTCAAGCGCTAGAAGGAAATGATGGGATTTATCGATCACTGAAACTTGTCAATGAAGCTCAAATTAAAGAAATCGTTAGAACAACAGAAGAAAAAATTATTAACCAAAAGATTGCCCTCTCTTTAAAAGGCGCTATTTTTAATAAACGACGCGAATTCATTCATAAAATTTATAAGTCTTGTGTAGAAGTGATTCCTGGAGCGAGACTTGAAACGAAACCTAAATTAACGCAAACGGATCGTTATTTAACCCACCCCGTCATTGGAGCTATTTTCTTTTTAATGATCATGTTCTTCATCTATTCGATTACGTTTGATTTAGTTGGAAATCGTATCTCAGACGGATTTAGTGCAGTTTTAGACAATTGGATTACCCCGTGGCTTTCTAATCTTGTGATTAGTTTAGGGGCTAATCCAGATGGATTTATTTATGGGGCACTCATCGATGGATTAGTAGCCGGTGTTGGAGGTGTTCTTGTCTTTTTACCTCAAATTTTAATTTTATTTTTCTGCTTATCATTAATGGAAGCGACTGGATATATGGCTCGCGTGGCGATTGTCATGGATTATATCTTCTCAGGATTTGGGTTAAACGGGAAGGCTATTGTCCCTTTAGTAACAGGATTTGGATGTAACGTTCCAGCCATTATGGCGACGCGTACGATTCCTGATCGTCAAGAACGAATTAAGACGATGATGGTTGTTCCATTTATGTCATGTTCAGCTCGATTACCTGTTTATGTTTTATTTGTCGGTATGTTTTTTAGCCGCTATCAATCGCTTGTGATTATGGGGTTATACTTACTTGGAATTATCATTGCGTTATTGAGTGCTAAATTACTATCCGTTTCAATCTTTAAAAAGACAGAAGATCATTTTATTTTAGAAGTGCCGCCTTATCGATTACCGCAAGTTAAAAACTTACTCAGTCAAACGTTTGATCGTGGAAGTGACTTTGTTCATACGGCTGGAAAGTTTATTGTCTTAGGGTCGGTTATTTTATGGATTTTGCAAGAGATGGGGCCTAATGGCTTGCATGTTGCAGGAGATGAAAGTTATTTAGCGATGCTTGGTGGAGTGTTAGCGCCAATCTTCATTCCTTTAGGATTTGGAACGTGGCAAGCCGCGAGTAGTTTAGTTGTTGGTTTTTTAGCTAAAGAGCTTGTTGCGTCATCAATGTTAATTATTTGTGGGGCAGAGACAGGACTTTTAACCTTATTTACCCCATTACAAGCTTTTAGTTTCTTAGTCTTTTCATTGTTATATATTCCATGTCTTTCAACGGTTGGTGTGATGTATCAGGAAACGAAATCTGTTAAAACAACGACGTTCATGGTTTTATTTGGATTAGTTGTTGCTTATATCGTTAGCTTTATTGTCTATCAATTAGGATTAATCATAATTTAAGGATAAATAAAAAAGACACAACGCCAAGTGCGTTGTGTCTTTTTTATAAGCTTGTAAAAAGAACGAGTAAGGTTGAAATTAAGTTTTGAATGGCGTGAACACCAATTGAAAACCAAATGTTTTGGTGACGATAATAAACGTAACCTAAGGCAATTCCCATTGCCATATATTGAATTAAATAAACAAAGTCACCTGCGCTCACAACATGAATCATTCCGAATAAAAAGCTACTTAGTAAAATTCCAACCCATGGCTGTTTCATGAGACCACCCATCATGGTAAATCGAAAGACTACTTCTTCAGCTAGTGGAGCACAAAGAACGGTCATGATCGCCATTAAAATTGGATGAACATCCATTAAGTTAGTAATGAGTTGTTGATTGACTGATGTATCCGTTGATTGAGTTAATAAAATAACTATCATTCCAGAGACGTATGATGCAGCAAATAAGATCCCCCATCCTGCTAAAATACCTTTAAGGTAGGTTGCAGGTGAAGAAATACTTTTAAACTGTTCTTTAAGTTCGCGTCCAAAGAAAAGAAAAGACACAGCTACTAAAAAGATGTAAGAAATTAAATTAGCGTAAACTTGAATATCTGCGTCATTAGTTAAAAATATTGATAGCGCATAGACTGAAATCATTGGTAATAAGAACATGACAAAGATATAAGTGAAAATCAATAGCGTTGATTTAGCTTGACGTAAATTCATTTGACACCTCCTATATCTATTATGGTAATTATGATTTATTATAGCATATCACTGATTAAAAAGGAACATGGTATCCTATTCTTCCCAACGAACAGTGGGAGGTCCTTAGATTTATATTTTATTAAAAATGAGAGGCATAGCATGTGTTCATGGTCTCTCACTAAGGCCATTTTTTAAGATCAAGTCTTTTGAGTAAACTCTTAAAGTTAAAAAGTCATGATGACAGATGATTTTCTTAGAACATTCTCTATTGTATAAAAAAAGACATTTAAGTATAATAAAAAACTGATAGGATACGAAGTAAATCGTTCATGAGAGCGTCATGGCGATAGGTGTAGATATTTGTATTATAGTCTAGTGGTAATGTGTTATAATATTACCATAATAAAGAGAGTACTTGAGTTGCCACTGCATCTTTCATATAAAGAGAAGTGCCACTCGAAAATAGGAGGTTCAAACTTATGGATTTTTTACAAGTTGGAAAAATCGTCAACACTCATGCCTTACAAGGTGAAGTGAAAGTCGTTTCAAATAGTGATTTTAAAGAAGATCGTTTTAAAAAAGGAAGTCAATTAGTCATCGATTTTAATGGTGAGCATATTGAGGTTGTTGTAGCGACTCATCGCGTTCACAAAGGAGCCGATTTATTAAAATTCAAACATTTAAACTCAATCAATGATGTTGAAAAATATAAAGGATGCGCGTTATTAGTTTCGGCTGATGAATTAGATGAATTAGATGAAAATGAATTTTATTACTTTGAGATCATCGGATGTAAAGTTGTGACAACAGATGGTGAAGAAATCGGAGAAATCACGGAAATTTTAGAAACAGGAGCGAATGACGTTTGGGTCGTTAAACGTCCTGGACAAAAAGATGCACTCATTCCTTACATTGAAGACGTGGTAAAAGCTGTTGATATTGAAGCAAAACAAGTAACAATTCAAGTGTTAGAAGGGTTATTATAATGAAAATAGATGTGTTAACATTATTTCCAGAAATGTTCTCTGGTGTTTTTAATGATTCGATCTTAAAACGCGCTCAAGAGCGAGGAGCGGTGCAGTTAAATACGGTTAACTTCCGTGATTTTTCAACGAATAAACATAAAAAAGTAGACGATTATCCTTATGGTGGGGGAGCAGGAATGTTACTTGCCCCACAACCTATTTTTGATGCGGTAGAGTCAGTTTGTCAAAATACGATGTCAAAGCCACGTATTATTTTAATGTGCCCACAAGGAGAAAGATTCACACAAGCTAAAGCGGAAGAACTAGCTAAAGAGGAACACTTAATTTTTATTTGCGGTCACTACGAAGGATTTGATGAACGAATTCGTGAGCATTTAGTGACCGATGAATTGTCATTAGGTGATTACGTCCTTACAGGAGGCGAGTTAGCGGCAATGGTCATGACAGATGCGGTTGTTCGTTTACTACCTGATGTGTTAGGGAAGCAAGAATCGCATGAAAATGACTCGTTTTCAACTGGATTATTAGAGTTTCCACAATATACAAGACCAGTTGATTTTAGAGGCATGACGGTTCCTTCAGTTTTAACGTCAGGAAATCATAAAGAAATTGAAAAATGGCGTCATGAACAATCACTTTATCGTACGTATACTCGTCGCCCTGATTTATTAGAAAATCGCGAACTAACAGAAGTAGAAAAGACACTAATTGAGACATTTAAAAAAGAACAATAAAGAAAGAGGCTAATTTTTACAATTAGCCTCTTTTCAGACAAACTTATACAAGTAAGGAAAAAATTAAATAGTATTATAAAAAAAGTCAATCTAAAATACAAAAAAATATGAATAATTATAAAAAATGATTGAATTAACGATCTGATTATGATATGATTTCAAACGTGCCAAAGAGCACTACCCCAAGTTCCGCTGAATTAGTTCACTAATTTAATGAACTTGCGTAATGAAGGAGCGTGAGATTAATGAGTCAACAATTAATCAATGAATTAACACAATCATACTTAAAAACTGATTTACCAGAATTCCGTGCTGGAGATAACGTACGTGTACACGTTCGTATCAAAGAGGGTAACCGTGAGCGCGTTCAGGTATTCGAAGGTTTAGTATTAAAACGTCAAAATGGTAACGGAATTAGCGGAACTTTCACAGTTCGTAAGATTTCTTTCGGATGTGGAGTTGAACGTACATTCCCATTACACACACCAATCATCGAAAAAATCGAAGTTACTCGTCGTGGTAAAGTTCGCCGTGCGAAACTTAACTACATCCGTAGCTTATCAGCTAAAGCTGCTCGTATCAAAGAGCGTCGATAATTTTAATTTTTTAAAACAATTACCTCAATTGCAACCAAGATGCCCTAAAAACTTAGTTTTAGGGCATCTTTTTTTATGAAATACTTCAACTTTATGGTAAAATTAACAGTAAACTGTATGTTTGCACTTGCTTTCGCAAATAATAAAGGGTAATTTTTATTTGAGAAAAGTGCTTAACTGAAAAAATAATGGTGGAGTGAAGGGAATGAAAAAAGTATTTAGTGAAATTTTTGACTGGGTGAAAACATTTGTTGTTATTTTCATCATTGTTACGCTGATTCATAAGTATGTGTTCACGCCAGTAAAAGTTGATGGACCATCGATGTATCCGACGTTACATGATGGAGATTCAGTTATTTTATGGGAATTAGGGTACGAACCTCAGCCGTTTGATGTGATTGTTTTTGAATATTCACCAGACGTTTACTATGTAAAACGTGTCATTGGTGTACCAGGACAAACGATTTCTTATGAGCAAGATCAACTTTATATTGATGGGGTAGCGGTAGAAGAACCGTATCTGGATGAAGGGAAACAATTAGTTTCATATAGTGGTGAATTTACTTGGGATTTTACTTTGCAAGAAATTTGTCAGTTTGATCCATGTAATACGATTCCAGAGGGATATTATCTTGTGCTTGGAGACAATCGTCCCCGCAGTAAGGATAGCCGTCATATTGGGTTGATTAGTAAAGATCAAATTTTAGGAAAAGCGACATGGATTCAATGGCCTTTATCAAATTTTGGCCCTATCAAATAAAATAAATTGTATTAAAGTTTTAAAAATGTAAGAACCTAATGATAGGTGAGCATACAGCTAGGAGTGACAAGATGACAGTACAATGGTTTCCAGGGCATATGGCAAAAGCCCGTCGTCAAATTCAAGAAAAATTACAATTAGTCGATATTGTTTATGAATTATTAGATGCACGTATTCCATACTCATCAAGTAATCCAATGATGAATGAGATTATTAAGCATAAGCCAAAATTAATTATTTTAAATAAAGCGGATATTGCAGATCCTAATGTAACGCAACAGTGGTTAAATTATTTTAAACAAAAAGGGCAGCCAGTTATTACGATTGATGCTTTACATCAGAATGCGATTAAGCAAATTACAGAAGCCTCAAAAGAAATTTTAAAAGCTAAATTTGAAAAAGAAAAAGCTAAGGGATTACGTCCACGTCCAATTCGTGCCATGATTTTAGGTATTCCCAATGTTGGGAAATCAACGTTAACTAATAATTTAGCTAAACGTAAGGCAGCTCAAACCGGAGATCGCCCAGGTGTAACAAAAGCACAACAGTGGATTAAAGTTGAAAAAGAGCTAGAACTATTAGATACACCGGGTGTTTTATGGCCGAAGTTTGAAGAAAAACGTGTCGGTTATAATCTTGCAGTCACAGGTGCGATTAAAGATACGATCTTGCACTTAGATGATATCATTTTATATGCTTTAGATTATTTAATTAAGCATTATCCTGATCGCTTAATTGAACGTTATCATTTAAGTGGTCAATTTGAAGATAAAGTGGCTGTTCTTGATGAGATTGGGCAAAAGCGAGGATTTTTACAATCAGGTGGCTATGTAGATTATGATAAAGTGTACGAAATTTTACTTCGTGAAATACGCAGTGTTAAATTAGGTCGTTTATCATTTGAAACACCGAGTGATCTTTTGCCACCAGTAGAAGAAAACTAACCTAATAAAAAAGGAATCAGTGAAACTACTCATTGATTCCTTTTTTATTAGCCGTTTTTTGTTAAAAGTTTAAGAAGAAATGATTAATCACTTCAAAATCTGTTCATAATGTGAAAGTTAACCTTATTTTCTGAAAAAAATAGTAAAATTTAACTAGAATCCCTTATAGAATGATGTTAAAATAAACAAGTGCAAATTTGCAAGAAACTCGTTTTCTCAACAAAATAAGACATAACTTACATGAAGTTGACGAATAGAAAAAACATTGATAGAATAAATAAGTTATCGCTTTTTATCTTAGAAAGGTGAGCTGCTCAATAATGGAAAAATATACAGTAGATCAAATAAAAAAAATACTACAGCAAGACGTTGTTGATGAATCATTTGTTGAACAACTCAAACAGGACGAACGTTCAAGTGTTCAAAAACTAGTCAAGCAGTATGAAAATAAAATTCAAAAAGAATATGATGAATTTCAAAAGTTTATCACTATGTCAATTTATGAAAATGAACTACGCTACAGTGGGGTTGAACTCATCGCTGGGATTGACGAAGTAGGACGTGGACCATTAGCCGGGCCTGTCATTGCAGCAGCGGTTATTTTACCTGCTGATTGTTGGCTATTTGGTATTGATGATTCTAAAAAGTTATCCGAAGCTAAACGTCTTTACTTTTATGAAGAAATTAAAAAACATGCCATCAGTATTGGAGTTGGCATTTGCACGAGTGAGGAAATTGATCGATTAAATATTTATGAGGCAACGAAAGTAGCAATGGAGCGTGCGGTGGCTCATTTAGATCCTAAACCTCAACATTTATTATTAGACGCTATGACCTTACCAAGTGTTGATATTCCTCAAACTCCAATTATTAAAGGTGATTCAAAAAGTGTATCTATTGCAGCAGCAAGTATTATCGCTAAAGTGACGCGTGACGCCTATATGAAACACTTAGGACAAAAATATCCAGCTTACGGATTTGAGCGTCATGTTGGGTATGGAACTAAGGAACATTTACAGGCGATTGAAACTCATGGAATTATTTCAGAACATCGTAAATCGTTTGAACCTATTCGTTCAAAGTTTTAAAAGAGATTACCTTTTTGTGATCTCTTTTTTTGTTGTTTAAAAATTAAATTTAAATGAGTCAATTCTATGTTTTAGATAAAGATTAATTAAAGCGATAAAAAAAGATGTTCAAGTGTGAACATCTTTTTAGCATTATTTATGAGCATAAGATTTTATAAAATTTTGCAAAGATGATAGATCTTCCGAGATACTATCTAACGTATTGCCATAGGTTTTCGATAATGTTGCTCGATCAAAAGTTATAGTTTCCTGATTTTCAATATTGAAACTTACAATTTCTGCATTTTTCACAAGCGATAAGATCATCATTGAGTTGCTTTGTAAGATCTCGTTTAAGGAAACTTTTGATGTTGAGCCATCTTCTAACTCAATCGTTGCTTCGTCGAAATTTTTATAATTGATTGTAATACCATACGGTTCTTGGCTCGTTTGTAATTCAAAACCATCTAAATACTCATGAGCTGGCAATCTTTCAATAATATGACCAACCGCAGCATTGTCACCAATGTAAGAGCCTTTGTAATTTAGTAGCTCAGTCATAGGATTAGATTGTTTACAACCGACAAGAGCTAATAAAGTTAACATCAAAACCATCATTAATCGCTTCATTTTTATCCCCCTTTATCTTCTATTACATATCTTAATCCATTTTTTACAATTTATTCAAGTCTTAATCCTTAGTTTATTAAATTAGTTTTTTTAAACAAAGTCTTAACGAAAAAGAAAAAAACTCTGAATCTAAGTTTTTTGAAATGACGAAAAGAAAATGAATAAAACATTCGTATAGTAAGTTAGGTGATAAATATGGATTTAAGAGATCGACTCATTACACTCAGCGTCATGAAAAATGGAAACTGGTTCAAGATGTATGAGGTATTAACACAAGATATCCAGTTAAAACAAATAACTGATAGACAAGTCAAGGAGGCTTTGGAAAAGCTTAGAACAACTCAAACATTAACGATATTAGATGAAGATTATCCAAAGAGTTTAAAAGAGATGCAACAGCCACCGTTTGTGTTGTATTATCAAGGTGATTTAGCTCTTTTAAAGAAGAAAAAGATAGGAGTCATGGGAAATCGAAGACCCTCTGTGTATGGAATAAAATCGTGTCAGTCCATCATTGGTGAATTAGCTTCATCAGATGTTGTCGTCGTAGGAAATTTACAACTCGGAATTGATGCCATTGCACATCTGTTATCAGTCAGGCAAGGAAAAACAATCGCTATTTTATCCTCTGGTTTTTTACATATTTATCCGAGTGAAAACTTTGATTTATATAAACAAATTGCACAAAATCATTTGGTGTTGAGCGAATATCCACCTTTTGTTTATCCAAGTGCTCCCCAGTTTTATCGTGCTCATCAACTGATGCAAGAACTGAGTGAGGTAATGGTCGTTATAGAGTCGGTAAAAGATGATAAGCGCTTAAAGTTAGTTGAACAATTAGTAGAGGAGGGAAAAGTCATTTATACGCTACCTGCCGAGTATAACTCGATTCATTCAGCAGGTAGTTTAGCATTAATTAAAAAGGGGGCTTACTGTTTAACACATCATGAAGAAGTACTAGATGCCTTAGAGTGGGTACATGATTAAAAATATTAAAGATTAGTCTATTTTAACGTTCGCTTAAAATAGACTTTTTTATTTGAGGATCTTAAATAAAGGAGGACAATATATCATTGAACTTTAGTTACTTTTATGATACCGATGTCAGTCACTTCAAATTTATTCTTAAAAGAAATGGATAAATCGATAAAAACAGTTCAGACTAAAAAATTAGAAGTGAAAATAAGAAAAATAAGTTTAATCATAAAAGTTCAAAAAATGTAGAAATAGTTCATGGTTTAATGGGAATTTATAACGAAATTGTTGACAAGTAGCAAAGAAACAAGTAATATTTTTTGTGTTTTATTTGGATTGGTTGTAAAAAAATTTCAATTAAATCATTTAAGAATAACAAGTTAAAGAATAATCAAACGTTTGGTGAGATTGTTTATTCATTAATTATTGAGATAGAAAAGGTGGTAGACATGGGGAAAAATTTAGTAATTGTAGAGTCGCCTGCCAAAGCTAAAACCATTGAAAATTACTTAGGATCTGACTACACGGTTCTTTCAAGTGTCGGTCATATTCGTGATTTAGCAACAACGGGTCCAGGTGGATTAGGAGTGGACGTTGAAGACCATTTCAAACCGAATTATAAAAATGTGACTGGAAAGTCAAAGGTCATTAAAGAGTTAAAGCAAGCATCTAAAAATGCAGAAGTTGTTTATCTGGCAACCGACCCCGATCGTGAAGGAGAAGCAATTAGTTGGCATTTAGCTGATGTGTTAGGTTTAGATGTTAATTTAAATCGTCGTGTGGTTTTTAATGAGATTACAAAAGATGCGATTCTTGAAGCGTTTAAGCATCCACGTGCCATTGATATGGACTTAGTTCGTTCTCAAGAAAGTCGTCGTATTTTAGATCGTATTATTGGATTTAAACTAAGTAAATTATTACAAAGTAAAATAAAAAGTAAAAGTGCAGGACGTGTTCAATCTGTTGCTTTAAAATTAATTGTTGAACGAGAAAAAGAAATTCAAAAATTTGAAAGCAAAGAATATTGGTCAATTCATGCGATGTTTGAGCGTGAAAGTGCCAAAATTGAAGCAGAGCTTGTCAAAAAGGCAAACAAAAAGATTGCTATTGCTAATGAAGAAGAAGTTAAGGCCATTTTATCTGAGTTAAGCGATCCGTATGTTGTTGAAAAAGTTGAGAAAAAGAATAAATCAAAGCAACCGAAGTTACCATTTATTACGTCAACTCTTCAACAAGAAGCCGCAAGTAAGTTAGGATATAATGCGAAAAAGACGATGACGATTGCTCAAAAACTGTATGAAGGAATTAATATAGGATCGGAGACGGTCGGATTAATTACTTATATGCGTACCGATTCAACGCGTTTAGCAGATAACTTTGTTGATGCGACAAAATCGTTCATTAAGCAAACATACGGTGCAAATTATGTAAAAACAGGTGCAACGAATACGAAAAAAGTTAAGAATGCTCAAGAGGCTCACGAAGCGATTCGTCCATCATCTGTCACACGAACACCAGAAGATATGAAACCTTATTTAAAACGAGACGAACTTCGTCTATATAAATTAATTTGGGAGCGTGCCGTGGCAAGTCTTATGAAGAGTGCGACGGTTGAAGCGACGACGATTGAAGTTCGTTCAAATGATTATTTATTCCGTGTGAATGGACAAATTTTAGTCTTTGATGGTTACTTACGTGTCTATAGTTATGAAGAAACTAAAAATGCGGCACTTCCTCGATTAACAGAAGGGGATACGTTAGCTTTAGTTGATGTCGATCCTCAACAACACTTTACTCAACCACCCGCACGTTATAGTGAAGCGAAGTTGATTAAAGAAATGGAAGAGTTAGGGATTGGTCGTCCTTCAACATATGCTCAAACGATGGAAACTTTAAAAAATCGTGGGTACGTGACGTTAGAAGATAAAAAATTTAAGCCAACTGATCAAGGAATTTTGACGAGTGACAAATTAGCCGAATTTTTCTCAGAGTTTATTAACGTCGAGTACACGGCTGAAATGGAAAATAATTTAGATGAAATTTCTAAAGGTCAAAAAGTTTGGTATGATGAATTAAAAGGGTTTTATGATCACTTCATGCCAATGCTTGAGAACGCACAAAAGAACATGGAAAAGATTGCTCCAGTCGAAATTGGAGAGGAATGTCCAGAGTGTGGAAGCCCGCTGGTTGTTCGACGTGGCCGTTATGGTGAGTTTATCGCTTGTAGTGGATATCCAACGTGTAAATATATTAAAAAAGAGGCAAAAGAAGAGGCCGCTCCTATTTCAACGGGTGTTAAATGTCCAAAGTGTGAATCCGGTGAAATTGTTGAGAAAAAAACAAGACGTGGAAAAGTCTTTTATGGATGTAATCAGTATCCAGGTTGTGACTATGCACTTTGGCATAAACCAATTGATAAAAAATGTCCGAAATGTGATAGTTTATTAGTTGTTAAAGGAAAGAAAAACGAAGTTCAATGTCCGAATAAAGAGTGCGACTATAAAGAAGAATAGTAAAAACCACCTATTAAAGGTGGTTTTTACTATATGTGCTTGAAACCGAGAAATCCACTGATAGAAAAATCTTTTAAGAAATGATAAAATTTTTCAGATTACGATTTAATTTTTGTTGATGATAGAGGAGTTATGATAAATTTTTTTAGCACAAGTGAGATTTTATGATATAATTCTCAGTTGTAATGAGGTGTTAATTCACAACTTAGGAGGCAAGTAAAATGAAATTTGTAAATGTTATTGGAGCAGGTTTAGCTGGTTCAGAAGCAGCCTATCAATTAGCTAAACGTGGCATTCAAGTTAAGTTATATGAAATGAGACCCGTAAAAAATACACCAGCCCATCACACACAAAACTTTGCGGAACTTGTTTGTTCAAATTCACTTCGTGCAGATGGATTGGCAAATGCTGTTGGGGTTTTAAAAGAAGAAATGCGTATTTTAGATTCTTTAATTATGAAGGCAGCTGATGAAAATGCTGTTCCTGCAGGTGGAGCGTTAGCGGTCGATCGTGAAGGCTTCTCAGGACAAATTACAGAGTATTTATCAAATCATCCAAATATTGAAGTCATTCGTGAGGAATTAACTGAAATTCCTGAAGGACCAACTATTGTTGCGACAGGACCGTTAACGAGTGATGCGTTAAGTGCACATATTCGTGAAATGACAGGACAGCATTCATTTTATTTCTATGATGCAGCTGCTCCAATTATTGAAAAAGATTCAATTAATTTTGATAAAGTTTATTTAAAATCTCGCTATGACAAAGGAGAAGCAGCTTATTTAAACTGTCCAATGTCAGAGGAAGAATTTAATGCATGGCATGAGGCTTTAATTAATGCAGAAGTTGTTCCGGTTAAAGAGTTTGAAAAAGAAGTATTCTTTGAAGGATGTATGCCAATTGAAGTCATGGCCAAACGTGGACGTCAAACCGTTTTATTTGGACCAATGAAACCAGTTGGGCTTGAAGATCCGAAAACTGGAGAAACGCCTTATGCTGTTGTTCAGTTACGTCAAGATAATGCAGCGGGAACTTTATATAACTTAGTTGGATTCCAAACGCATTTAAAATGGGGAGAACAAAAGCGTATCGTGCAAATGATTCCTGGATTAGAAAATGCAGAGATTGTTCGTTATGGTGTAATGCATCGAAACTCATTTATTAATTCACCTGTCTTACTTCGTCCAACATATCAATTTAAAACACGCGATGATTTATTCTTTGCAGGTCAGTTAACAGGTGTTGAAGGATATGTAGAGTCAGCCGCATCTGGAATGGTAGCGGGAATTAATATGGCAAAATATATTTTAGGTGAAGAATTAATTGAATTCCCACGTGAAACAGCTATGGGATCAATGGCTTATTATATTACACATACCTCACAAGATGGTTTCCAACCGATGAATGCTAACTTCGGATTATTCTTAGATTTACCTGGGCGTGTTAAGAAAAAAGAGAAAAAAGCCTTATATGCAGTTCGTGCGATTGAAAAAATTAATGAATGTAAAGCATTAATTTAATCATCATTAGGTGATAAAATCGAATGAACGAGGGGATTTAAGTGAACCTCATTTAAATAATAACTGATAGATAAAGAAAACAGTACATCATGTACTGTTTTCTTTGTAAATGAAAGGGAGTGATTAGAGTTGAAGTGTTATTTTGATGACTATTTTGAATATTTAACCTATGAAAAGCGTTATTCTTCGCATACCATTTTAAGCTATCAATTAGATTTAGAAGAGTGGCAATCGTTTTGTGAAAAAGAATTGATTCAACCACTAGAAGTAGAATATGGTGAAGTGAGAGCTTATTTGAATGAGTGTTATTTACAAAAATTAAGTCGAAGTACAGTGAGTCGTAAATTATCTTCTTTACGTTCCTTTTATCAATTTTTATTAAAAGAGGGTGTAGTCTCTAACAATCCGTTTTCTATGATTAAAGCTCCAAAAGGAGGGCAAGTCTTACCTAAGTTTTTATATGAAGAAGAGATAGAAGCTTTATTTAACAGCATTGATCAAACAACCGTTTTAGGTTGTCGTAATTACGCATTGTTAGAAATTTTATATGCAACAGGAATTCGCGTATCGGAATGTTGTGGACTGACACTTAAACAATTAGACCTCGATTCTGGCATGCTTCTTGTACATGGGAAAGGCGGGAAAGATCGTTATATTCCATTAGGGGCGTTTGCTTTAGAATCTATCGAAGCTTATTTAAAAAAGAGTCGTTCCGCTTTATTAAATAAATCGAAAGTTGAAACGGATCGATTGTTTTTGAATCATTACGGCCTTCCTTTAACAGAACGCGGCGTGCGAGATATTTTAAATCGTTTAACGAAGCAAACAGCCGAGCATATTAAGTTAGCTCCACATATGATTCGACATACTTTTGCCACACATTTACTTAATCATGGGGCTGATTTACGATCAGTTCAAGAACTGTTAGGGCACGAGCATTTATCAAGTACCCAAATTTACACCCATGTTTCAAAGGATCATTTGCAGCAAGCTTACGTCATGGCTCATCCAAGAGCTAGAAAAATGGAAAAATAATGAAATAGGTATAAGGTGAATATATCAAATAGAAGCTGAATCTGTTATAATCAATAAGTAGTGAGAATGGAGTGAGAGAAAATGGTCAGTTTAACGAGTCTGGTTTCAGGAATTCCTTCGATATGGATCTGGTTAGGGGTTGCTATTGCGTTTGCACTAGCTGAGGCACTTACTTTAGGAATTATTTCAATATGGTTTGCCATGGGGGCCTTAGTGGCGATGTTAGTTGCCTTTGTGATTGATTCGTTTTTAGTTCAACTTCTTATCTTTTTGGTTGTTTCTTTAATCTTAGTTGCAACGACCCGAAAAATAGCCGTTGAAAAACTAAAAGTTGGACAAACTAAAACAAATATTGATGATTTAATCGGGAAAGAAGCGATTGTTGTTAAAGCCATTGAGCCTCATGTCCCAGGTGAGGTCAAAATAAATGGTCAATTTTGGCGAGCGGTATCTGCAAGTCAACAATCATATAAGGTTAACGACATTGTGACGATCCTACGCATTGAAGGTGTCACAATCTTTACGAAATAAAAGGAGATGAGAGCATGATTTTTGTACTTGCTGTTGTTATTATCATTATTTTGTTAGTATCAGCTAACATTAAAGTTGTTCCACAAGCAAATGCTTATGTTATTGAGCGATTTGGTGCTTATGCGACGACTTGGAACGTTGGGTTACATGTGAAAATTCCAATTATGGATCGGGTGGCGAACAAAGTCTTATTAAAAGAGCAAGTGATTGATTTTAGACCACAACCTGTCATTACAAAAGATAATGTCACGATGCAAATTGATACGGTTGTCTTTTTCCAAATTACAGATCCTAAATTGTTTACTTATGGCGTAAGTAATCCGTTTGCTGCCATTGAAAATTTAACAGCCACGACATTACGTAATATCATTGGTGAGCTTGAGTTAGATGAAACGTTAACGTCACGTGATATTATTAATACACGTATGCGTGCTGTACTAGATGAGGCAACAGATCCTTGGGGAATTAAAATTAATCGTGTAGAAGTTAAAAACATTGTGCCACCACAAGATATTCAAGCGGCAATGGAAAAACAAATGCGTGCTGAACGTGAGCGTCGTGAGAAAATTTTACAAGCTGAAGGAGAAAAAACATCGGCGATTTTAAAAGCAGAGGGATTAAAAGAATCTCAAATTCTTGAAGCCGAAGCCCATAAACAAGCGATGATCTTATCAGCTGAGGCGGATAAAGAAGCCGCGATTCGTCGTGCTGAAGGTGAGGCAGAAGCTATTTTAAAAGTTCAAGAAGCTACAGCAAAAGGACTTCAAATGTTAAATGAGTCTTGTCCAACAAAAGAAGTTATCACGTTAAAATCATTTGATGCTTTAACGAAAGTAGCTGATGGTCAAGCAACTAAATTAATTATTCCATCTGAAATTCAAAACATTAGTGCATTAATTGCTTCATTAACTGAAACATCAAAAATGGTTAAGGAAGATGAATAACGAAAATGGCCTTCAATGAAGGTCATTTTTATTTATCCAAAAATCAATCCATTTGATTAAATGAGAAACGTTAGATGAGGTATGAGGATGATGAAAGTGTAAAAAATAAAAAGGTTAGTCGTAAAAAATATCTTTTCTTGTTGATTAAGGAGTGTAGTCTTATAACTGCTTACTACAACGGGACATACGAGTTTACAGAGTTAAAAAACATAATAGTTTAAAAGGTTTTTGAATAAAAAATAGGTAGCCATGTTGTTAAAAACATACAAGTCGTTTTAGTAGAAAAAGACGAAAAAGGTATGATATCATAAGGTACCTAATTCAAAGGGTATTCTTAAAGGGGTGGACATATGAAACAAAACTATATTCAGCTAAATAATGAATTAATGCAAAAAAAAGATGGTTTTTACCAGTTAGCTAAAGATCGAGAAGCTGTGCAAGTATTCATTGAAGAAGTTGAAGCAAAGATGAAGCGATTTGAAAGTGAAGAAGAACGTTTAAAATGGTTAATTCGAGAAAATTATTATGAAGATTTTTTAAAGATGTATCAACTAGAAGAGATATTAAAAGTTAGTGAAGTCGTTTATTCTTATCAATTTAAATTTCAATCGTTTATGGCGGTTTCTAAGTTTTATAAAGATTATGCGTTAAAAACAAATGATCATGAGCAATATCTTGAATATTATGAAGATCGAATTGTCGCTGTGGCTTTGTATTTAGCTCAAGGCGATGCGAAGAAGGCCATGCAATATGCTAAGGCGATGATTGAACAACGCTATCAGCCGGCAACACCAACGTTTTTAAATGCAGGGAAAGCACGTCGTGGAGAAATGGTTTCGTGCTTTTTACTTGAAATGGACGACTCCTTAAATTCAATTACTTATAACCTTAATACTTCCATGCAGTTGTCTAAAATTGGAGGAGGCGTGGCGTTGAATTTATCAAAGCTTCGTGGACGAAATGAAGCCATTAAAGGGATTGAAAATGCGGCCAGTGGTGTGTTACCTGTCATGAAGCTATTAGAAGATTCATTTAGCTACGTTAATCAACTAGGGCAACGCCCAGGTGCAGGAGCGGCCTATTTAAACATTTTTCACTGGGATATCGAGGAGTTTTTAGATACTAAAAAAATTAATGCCGATGAAAAAAGTCGAATTCAAACCTTATCGATTGGATTAGTCGTTCCAAGTAAATTCTTTGAACTAGCAAAAGCAAACGAACCGATGTATGTATTTGCACCTCATACGGTTTATCAAGCTATCGGTCAACATTTAGATGATTTAGATCTTGATGAGAAGTATGATGAGCTAGTCAAAAATGAAGCGATTAAAAAACGTACAATTGATGCAAGAAGATTATTAACACATATTGCTAAAATGCAATTTGAATCAGGCTATCCATACATGGTGTTTAAGTCAAATGCTAATCGGGCTCATGCCTTAAAAGAGATGGGTCAAATTAAGATGTCTAATCTTTGTACAGAAATCTTTCAATTACAAGAAACTTCAACGATTACAGATTATGGTGAAGAAGACATCATTGCCCGAGATATTAGTTGTAATTTAGGCTCACTTAATATCGTAAATGTCATGGAGCGGCAGTCCATTCGTGAAAGTGTTCATATTGGAATGGATGCTTTAACGAGTGTTAGTCAATTGTCTTATATTCATAATGCGCCTGGTATTAATAAAGCAAATGACGAGTTACATGCGGTTGGATTAGGATGCATGAACTTACATGGTTTTTTAACAAAAAATAAAATTGCTTATGAGAGTGATCTAGCTAAAGAGTTTGTGCGCACCTTTTTCATGATGATTAATTATTACTCGATTGAACGTAGTATGCAGATTGCAAAGGAAAAAGGGCAAACATTTGTTGGATTTGAAGAATCTGAATATGCAAATGGAAATTACTTCAAACGATATCTAGAAACAGATTACACGCCAACTAGTGATCGAATTAAAGAACTTTTTAAAGGAATGGAAATTCCAACAACGAAAGACTGGGAAGCTTTAGCAAAAGCTGTTAAACAAAATGGAATGTTTCATGCTTATCGCTTAGCGATTGCTCCAACACAAAGCATCGGTTACGTTCAAAATGCAACCGCTAGTATTTTGCCGATTGTTGACTTAGTTGAGCGTCGAACGTATGGAAATGCAACAACTTATTATCCGATGCCATACTTAGCGGAAGATAATCTGTTCTTTTATAAGTCAGCATATCACATGAATATGATGAAGGTACTCGAGTTAGTGGCGGAAATTCAACCTCATATTGATCAAGGAATTAGTACCACACTTTACGTCGATAGTAATACAAGTACTCGTGAGTTAGTTCGCTATTACTTATATGCCCATCATTTAGGGCTAAAGAGTTTATATTATACACGAACAAAAAACTTAGCATTTGAAGAATGTTTAACATGTTCAGTTTAAAAGGTAAGGGTGAAGAGTCATGAAAAAGCAATATCAAGCGGTGAATTGGAACGCACCAGATCATCAGTTTTATGATGAGTTATATTTAAAGCAAACAGAACAATTTTGGTTACCAGAAGAAATTCCCGTCTCAGAAGATAAATCGACATGGGAGACACTAGACCCTAAAGTCAAACAAGCTTATGAACGCATTTTAGCTGGATTAACATTACTCGATACCGAGCAGTCAACGGGCATACAAAAAATTGCTGAAAAGTCTTCAAATCTTTTTGTAAAAAGTATTTTAGCGCTGTTTGCTGGGTTTGAAAGTATTCATGCGCGCTCGTACTCGACTATTTTTCAAACCTTATGTACAACAGAGCGCATTGACGAACTGTTTTTATGGGTTGAAGAAACAAAATTACTGCAACAAAAAGTGGATCACATTATGAAAACCTACTATACAATTGAAAATGATGAATCGTTATTTATGTCTATGGTTGGTTGCCTTTGTTTAGAGGGAATTTGTTTTTATAGTGGCTTTTTCTTACCGTTATGGTTAGCGGGTCAAGGTCAGATGGTTAATAGCGGTGAAATTATTAATTTGATTTTACGTGATGAAAAATTACATACGGTAGGGGTGGGCTTCTTCGCACAAGAGCTCTATCAAACTTTTGATCAGGTGAAGCAAGAGGAATTAAAAGCAAAAACTTATTCGATGATTCAAGAGATTTATGACATTGAATGTGAATATTCTAACTTATTGTATCAAGAGGTTGGGATGTTAGAAGAAGTCAAAGTTTATATCCAGTACAATGTCAACTATGCCTTACAGTGTTTAAACTTTGAACCATTATTTCAAACAACAGAACAAGACATTAATCCAATCGTGATGAATGGAATTTCAACTGAAACTAAAAATCACGATTTCTTCTCAACGAAAGGAAATGGATATATTAAAACGACAAAAGTTGAAGCTTTACAAGATTCAGACTTTGAGTTTTAGAATAGTTATTAAATCAGATACTCCAACACAATCATCCCTTTTTTCTACAAAATAAGCTATTTTCAAAAAAGATAGCTTATTTTTTTGTGAAATAATTATCTAAAAGAGCATAATTTGTCAAATTATCGGTAGAAAAATGTCGAAATAAATCGTGTTTTTGTGAAAGTGTAAAACAACGTCAAAATTAAGAAAAAAAACTCATAATATTGTTGATTTTGCCTTCTGAATTCGCTAAAATTCTTATATAAACGAAGCCAAAAAAAGGTAACGAGGTGATATCGTGCAAACCGTAATGTTGTTTAGTATCATCATCATACTGGTTATTGGAGTAGGGCTTTTTATTTACTTTTTAATTCCCAGGCAAGATGAACAACAAGTCAAGGATGAAATTGAGGATCACTTCGTAACTAGTGATTATTATTCGAATGAGCGTGTGACAATTGTCGATGTACAATTTAAAGGATATAGTGGGAGATTTACATATGCGATTATGCAGCAAGATATTAAGAAAGGGCAGTATGTCTTAGTTTTGACGCAAGATGGAATTCGTTGTGCAAAAGTTGTGACTGATCCTAAATGTATTAAACAAAGTCAACTTTCATTTCCACCATTTTTGTTACAAAGTATTATTTGTGTAGCAGATGAGGCGGATTTAGAATACTATAATTAGGTAAATAGAAGATGATAACCTCAAAAACTTTCTCAAAGAGAAAGTTTTTTTAATTTAAAGACAAAAAAACTAAATAAGCGATTGAAAAAAAAGACGAAGTATGATAAATTAGTTCATGGCATAAAAATACACACACATATGGAGCAAATTGTCGAGTGCTATGACATCATAGTGGCAATAGGTGAAGAAGTATGTGGCGGCCGAACAAATTTTAATTTAGGAGGAACTACAATGGCTATTATTTCAATGAAGCAATTGTTAGAAGCAGGGGTACACTTCGGACACCAAACTCGTCGTTGGAACCCAAAAATGAAAAAATACATCTACACAGATCGTAACGGAATCTACATCATCGACTTACAAAAAACAGCTAAAAAATTAGATGAAGCATACTATGCTTTACAAGAAGTAGCTAAAGATGGTGGACGTGTTTTATTCGTAGGAACTAAAAAACAAGCTCAAGAAGCTGTTAAAGAAGAAGCTATCCGTGGTGGACAATTCTGGGTTAACCAACGTTGGTTAGGTGGAACTTTAACTAACTTCAAAACAATCCAAGCTCGTATCGCTCGTTTAGAAGAGTTAGAAACTATGGAGCAAGATGGTACTTTTGAAGTATTACCTAAAAAAGAAGTTATCACATTACGTAAAGAAATGGATCGTTTAAATAAATTCTTAGGCGGAATCCGCGATATGAAAGAATTACCAAGCGCAATCTTCGTAATCGATCCTCGTAAAGAGCGTATTGCAATCGCTGAAGCTCGTAAATTAAACATCCCAGTATTCGGTATCGTTGATACTAACTGTGATCCTGAAGATGTTGATTACGTAATCCCAGCTAACGATGACGCTATCCGTGCGGTACGTTTAATCGTTGGTAAAATGGTTGATGCAATCATCGAAGTTAACCAAGGTTCTACTGAAGAAGTAGCTGCTGAAGAAGTAGTTGCTGAAGAAGCAGTAGTAGCAGCTGAGTAATTTGATAATGAATACCTTTTTCTCACTATGAGTTAAAGGTATTTTTTTTGAAACTTACTTGCTCAGGATGAAGGTCAAACTGATAAATTTAAATTAAATGAATAAACCCTTTAGAAACCTGTTACAATAGATAGGGAGTATTTTAGATTGAATTCGTTTAAATAGGTCATTGAAACATGGAATGACTTGCAATATTTGTGTTTTTTTGTTATTATCAAGAAGATGCAACTACAAGCAAACTCTAAATCTTTAATAAAATTTTAGGAGGAATCATAATGGCAATTACAGCAGCTATGGTTAAAGAATTACGTGAAAAAACTAGTGCAGGTATGATGGACTGTAAAAAAGCATTAGTTGAAACAAATGGAGATATGTCTGCTGCGATCGATTGGTTACGTGAGCGCGGAATCGCTAAAGCAGCTAAAAAATCTGATCGTGTAGCAGCTGAAGGATTATGTTCAGTAGCAATCGAAGGAAACACAGCAGTTATCTTCGAATTAAACTCTGAAACTGACTTCGTAGCTAAAAACGAACAATTCTTAACTTTATTAGATAAATTAGGAAACATCTTAGTAGCTAACAAACCAGCTACAGTTGAAGAAGCATTAGCAATCAATGTTGATGGAACAACTGTAGATGCAATGTTAATTGAAGCAACTTCAACAATCGGAGAAAAAATCACTTTACGTCGTTTAACAGTTGTTGAAAAAGCAGATAACGAATTCTTCGGATCTTACTTACACATGGGTGGACGTATCGCTGCTTTAACAGTTGTTGAAGGTAAAGAAGAAGTAGCTAAAGATGCTGCTATGCATGCTGCTGCAATCAACCCTCAATACTTAACTGTAGAACAAGTTCCTGCAGAAGTTGTAGCTAAAGAACGTGAAATCTTAACTCAAGAAGCATTAAACGAAGGAAAACCAGCTAACATCGTTGAAAAAATGGTTGAAGGACGTATCCGTAAATTCTTAGCAGACGTATGTATGTTAGAACAACCATTCGTTAAAGATGGTGATGTAACTGTTGCAAAATATGCTGCAAACAACGGATCAACTATCAAATCATTCATCCGCTTAGAAGTTGGAGAAGGAATTGAGAAAGTTGTTTCAAACTTCGCTGAAGAAGTAATGAGCCAAGTTCGCGCATAATTACGATTTATATTTAAGGGACACATCACTGTGTCCCTTGCTTTGGATATAAAAGGATGAGAAAGTGGGTGCCGTAATGTCTGCATATAAACGTGTAGTTTTAAAGCTTAGTGGTGAAGCTTTAGCAGGAGGAAAAGGATTCGGAATTGACGCCGAAACAGTACAAGAAATTGCCTTACAAATTAAAAATGCCTACGAAACAGGTGTTGAAATTGCCATCATCGTTGGTGGAGGTAACATTTGGCGAGGTAAAACGGCAAGTGAAATGGGAATGGAGCGCTCAAGTGCTGATTACATGGGAATGTTAGCAACTGTCATGAATGCTTTAGCTTTACAAAATGCTTTAGAAGGATGTGGGATTCAAACACGTACCCAAACTTCAATTCACATGAATCAAATTGCTGAACCATACATTCGTCGTCGTGCCATTCGTCACTTAGAAAAAGGTCGTATTGTTATTTTCGGTGGAGGAACAGGAAATCCTTATTTCTCAACAGATACAACGGCTGCACTTCGTGCGGCTGAAATTAATGCCGATGCTATTTTAATGGCTAAAAATGGTGTTGATGGAGTTTATAACGCGGATCCTCGTTATAATCCAGAAGCAACTAAATACGATGAATTATCATATTTAGAAGTATTAAATCAAGGATTACAAGTGATGGATTCAACAGCAGCTTCTTTATGTATGGATAATGATATTGAATTATTAGTGTTTAATATGAATGAATCTGGGAATATTAAGAAAGCTGTTGCTGGCGAAAAAATTGGAACAATTGTAAAGGGGAGATAATCATGCCTAAAAATGTATTAAATAATGCTGAAACTCGTATGAGCAAAGCAATCGACTCATTAAAACGTGAATTTTCTGTATTACGTACAGGACGCGCAAGTGCTGCTTTATTAGAAAACATTAAAGTAGACTACTACGGAATGCCAACACCAATTAACCAAATGGCTCAAGTGACAGTTCCTGAAGCTCGTCAATTAGTAGTTAAACCATATGATAAGTCAACATTAGCTTCAATTGAACGTGCAATCAACGAAGCAAACATCGGGTTAACACCAAACAACGATGGTGAAGTTATTCGCTTAAACGTTCCTGCTTTAACAGAAGAGCGTCGTCGTGAGTTAGCTAAAAAAGTAAAAGGATTTGCTGAAGATGCAAAAGTTGCTGTACGTAACGTGCGTCGTGATGCAAACGATGAATTAAAGAAATTACAAAAAAATGGTGATATCACTGAAGATGCATTAAAAGGATACACTGAAGATGTGCAAAAGTTAACTGATAAAAAAATCAAAGAAGTTGACGCTGTTGCAGATGAAAAAGAAAAAGACATCATGTCAATCTAATGTTATAAAGGACTGCTAAATTAGCAGTCCTTTTTTTATGATCATCAAGAGTGAAGTTATAAGAAGAGGATTCATTGACTCAAATAAAGTTTTCTTAGCCAATTCGTTTTAAATGCCTAATTAGGTACTTAAAATTGAACAAAAGATGTGTATATTTTTTTCATCTTTCTAACACATTTGACGTATGATGTTAAAGAAGTAAGGTTAAGGACACGAAAGGTGTTGAGTTTAATGTTTCAATTTAAAGAAGTTGGCTATTTGACAGATGGAGAAATTGATTTAATTATTGAAAAAAAAGTGCCGGCACACTTAGAAAAATTTGCAGCTCCATCGTATCATTTTCAAATTAAAAAACATCTCATGCCTTATGAAATTGGCAAAATAGATATTCGAATTGGCTATAATGAAAATACGTTTTATGGAGGAAATATTGGCTATGAAATTTATCCTCCTTATCGTGGTCATCATTACGCAGCTAAAGCATGTGAAATTATTAAAAGAGTCGCAAAAATTCATGGAATGAACTACTTATATATTAGTTGCCTTCCGGATAATATCGCCTCTAATAAGACTTGTCAATTGTTAGGGAGTCGTTGGTTAGGAAGGTATGTCGTTCCTTTTTACTTAGAGATGTATCTGATGGGAGTTCGAGAGATCAATGTCTATGAATGGGATTTAAACATGAATTAAAAAGCCATCTCTTAGCGAAAGATCGTGTATAAAATTCGACAAAAAAACCAAAATAACATTGTCATCGTTCTTACACGCTAAGGAGGTCGTCATATGGCAAAGCAATTAAAGAAAAATGCATTAAACATCGATCTATCAAAAATGGATACTGAGTTAGGAACCGAGTTTTTTGATGATACGAAACGAGAACGAGTAAATCATAAAGTTGAAACACGAGTTAAAACGAGTGCACAACGTTATGGATTTTTCAAACAAGAAGATTAATTAAAATAAATTAATCATGAACGAAAAAGATGATAAATTTATTAAATTATCTTTTAGTAAGGACATCAAAAAAAGCGATGTAGAGTTAAGCCGCGACATTTCCCCACTAATGAAAGAAGAAGTTTCTCGAATTAAAAACAAAGCTCAAAAGCGAAAATAAATACTAATATAGTATGAATGGATGTCATGAGTTTATACAGTGTAAGGCGATGATTTCAAATAGATAAAGCTGCTAAGATTTGATCTTAGTAGCTTTTTTTATTTCTTGAGTTGCGAATAAGAATATTGCGCGGTTTTATGAAAAAATAAAGCAAACTTTGATCAAACTGTATTTATTTGTATAATTCTTGAATGTCAGTGGAAAAAAGATGTTAAGTGTATTAAAATATATAAGATAGGTTAAATTTATGAAAGGCGGTTTCTTGAATGTTCTTTAAAAAGAAGAGAAAGTTAAAGGTAAATCAAGAGCAGATTTTAAAAGCTCCGTTACCTCAACATATTGCAATTATTTTAGATGGAAATGGAAGATGGGCTAAAAAGCGTGGACTTCCAAGAACAGCGGGACATCAAGAAGGAGCAATGAATGTTCGAGAAATAACAAAGCTATGTGCCACAATGGGAATTAAAGCTTTAACAGTATATGCTTTTTCAACAGAAAATTGGAAGCGTCCAGAGGAAGAGATAAAATTTTTAATGAAATTACCCATCAAATTTTTTGATGATTTTGCTCCAGAACTAGTTGAACATGAGATTAGACTGAAAGTGATCGGAAATGTTGAACAACTTCCAAAAGATTTACAACAAAAAGTACAAGAAATTACGGAATTAACGAAAGATAATAAAAAGATGACCTTAACAATTGCTCTAAATTATGGGTCACAAGATGAGATTAAACAAGCAATTCAAAAAATTGCGTTAGAGGTTCAAAACGGTGAGTTAGCCGTTGATGAAATTGATGAGTCTGTCATTGAGCAGCATCTAATGACGTGTGATTTACCACCACTAGATTTAATGATTCGTACAAGTGGAGAATTACGTATTAGTAACTACTTATTGTGGCAATTAGCTTATGCAGAATTATATTTCACCTCAGTTGCCTGGCCTGACTTTAAAGAGGAACAATTATATGAGGCCTTAGCAGATTATCAAGCACGTAACCGACGATTTGGTGCTTTAAACGAATCAAAATAAAGGAGTGGTTAATCAATGAAGCAGCGTGTTATAACAGCTATCATTATGATTGCAATTTTACTACCTATTTTAATTTATGGAAAACTTCCATTTATCATTCTAGGAATCTTGTTAACGCTAGTCGCAACGCAAGAGATGATCGATATGAAAGAAACTAGAGCGAAAACACCGATTGAAGTGAAACTTTTTACAATGGTTGCCACGTTAATGCTTGTATTTAGCTCATTTAACTTTAAAACTTTATCATTTACGAATACACTAACGGTTGGACTAGGAACGATGTCTTTATTATTATTTATCTTATTACTAGTGGTCATTATTCGTAAAGAATTTACAGTTAATGATGCGGGTTATTACTTATTAACGATTTTTTATGTAGGTTCGACGTTTCATTCCATGTTATTTATTCGCTTTTTAGGATTACCATTATTTTTCTTTATGATTTTAGTGGTTGCGATTACCGATTCAGGAGCGTACTTTATCGGACGCAAGTTTGGAAAACGAAAGCTAGCTCCTCGAATTAGCCCAAATAAAACATTAGAAGGTTCAGTTGGAGGAACTTTATCGGGTGTAATTGTTGGGGTTTTATTTGGAGTCTTAACAGGTGTTTCAACAAATGTTGTGACATTAATTATGATGAGTTTAGTTGTAGCAGTGGTGGCTCAATTTGGAGATTTAGTGGCCTCTTCTATGAAGCGTGAATATGGAATTAAAGATTTTGGTAAGCTATTTCCAGGGCATGGTGGTGTCCTTGATCGTTTAGACAGCCATTTATATGCTTCTTTAGCGCTTTATATCTTGATTAATGTTTTAAATGTGGTGATATAGATGAAAAATATTTATTTATTAGGTGCAACAGGTTCAATTGGAACGCAAACATTAGATGTAATCAGACAACATCCTGATCAATTTCGCTTAGTTGCTTTCTCAGCAGGGCGTAATATTTCATTAACTCAATCCATTATTGAAGAGTTTAATCCAGCCTATGTATCAGTCATTCATGAAGAGGATGCGAAGCAACTAGCCACTCTTTATCCAAAAGTAACCTTTGGGTTTGGAGATGAAGGTTTAGTGAATGTTGCCACTTATGATTTAATTCCAGCCGATGAACACTTTGTTTTATCTGCGGTGATGGGATCAGTGGGGTTATTACCAACATTAAAAGCCATTGAAATGAGACGAACGATTGGAATTGCTAACAAAGAGACGCTTGTCACAGCAGGGCATCTTGTCATGGAAAAGGCGAAACAATACGGGGTTGAGTTATTACCTGTTGACAGTGAGCATTCAGCGATTTATCAGTGCTTACAAGGTGAAGATTCAAAGTCTGTTAAAAAACTCATCATTACAGCGAGTGGAGGATCTTTTAGAGACTATACAAGAGACATGCTAAAAGGTGTGACACGTGAGCAAGCGTTAAATCATCCTAACTGGTCAATGGGAGCTAAAATCACGATTGATTCAGCATCTATGATGAATAAAGGACTAGAAGTCATTGAGGCGCATTGGTTATTTGATATGCCTTATGATCAAATTGAAACGATTTTACATCGTCAAAGTATTATTCACTCGATGGTAGAGTTTGAAGATACGAGTGTCATTGCACATTTAGGAACACCAGATATGCGTATTCCGATTCAGTTTGCGATGAGTTATCCTAAACGCATTGATTTAAAACAAGCTAAATCTTTAAATTTAGCCGAAGTTGGAACGTTAGAGTTTAAACCGATGGATTTTGAACGTTTTCCATGTTTAAAAATGGCTTATGAAGCAGGTCGTCAAGGTGGAAGCTGTCCAACGGTTTTAAATGCAGCAAATGAAGCGGCGGTTGATTTATTTTTAAAGGATAAAATCAGTTTCTTAGAAATTGAAGACGTCGTGTATCAAGCTTTAGCCTCGCATCAAAAAGTGGTAAGTCCAACGTTAGAAGAGATTTTAGCAATTGATAGTGATGTTCGTCGACAAATCATGACGAAATATAAATAATGGAGGAAGAATAGATGATTGGAATATTAAGTTTTATTTTAGCACTAGGTATCATTATTTTAGTTCATGAATTAGGACATTTTCTTGTCGCAAAGCATTACGGTATTTTATGTCATGAGTTTTCAATTGGAATGGGACCGACCATTTGGAGTAAGAAAAAGGGGGAGACAACTTACTCTGTTCGTGCGATTCCATTCGGTGGATATGTTGCGATGGCCGGTGAAGAAGCAGAAAAAGAAATGGTTAAGGTTGGACAAGTAGTTGGCTTAGATTTAACAGGAAATGGGCTAGTTAATAAGATTTACTTAAAACCACAAGGGAATCAACCCATGATTCAAGGAACCATTCAATCGGTTGACTTATATAAAGAATTAGTGATTTGTATTGAAACAGAAGACGGGGGGCAACAAGAGTATCGAGTAGAACCTAATGCTCAGTATATTCTTGAAAAAGGAACTCAACAAATTGCACCTTATGAACGTTGTTTAGAAGCTAAATCGAAATGGGCACGTTTTGCAACAATGGCAGCGGGTGCAACGATGAATTTTATTTTGGCACTTGTTTTATTTTTTATTGTTGGCTTATCAGTTGGAATGCCGACCTACTCAAATATTTTAGGTGGAGTATTAGAAGACTCATCAGCACAAATTGCTGGCTTACAAGCGGGTGATCAAATCGTTTCATATAATGGGCAAACGATTAGTAATTGGGAAGAGTTAACTAATGCCATTCAAAGTACAACAGAAGTAGCTGATTTAACTTATATTCGTGAGGGGAAAACATACACCGTTCAAATTGAACCTCAGATGGTTGATCGTGAAGGTTTAAAAACAGCTGTTTTAGGAATTCAGCCGGAATATAAAAAATCAATTGTTGGTGGATTTGAATATTCAATTTATAAAACAAAAGAAGCCTTTTCTCAAATTTTCTTAACATTTAAAATGTTATTTGTAACAAAAGAAGCCGGAATTGGCGATTTATCAGGACCCGTTGGGATTTATAAAATGACCTCAACCGTTGTTACTTATGGATTAACCTCACTGTTAATTTGGATTGGTTTTTTAAGTGTCAATATCGGAATTATGAACTTATTACCGATTCCAGCACTAGATGGAGGACGTATTTTATTCGTTTTAATTGAGGCGATTATTGGGCGACCAATTGATCGAAAAATTGAAGGTTATATTCATATGACAGGTCTTCTTTTATTCTTTGGATTATTTATTTATGTCACTTTTAACGATGTCATTCGTTTAATTGGTGCATAAAAAGATTGAAAAGGTCGGTAAAAGATGCGATAATGAACAATTAGAGACAGTAATTTGTCGATATAATATAAAGCATAGTAAGTTTTAGGAGGATCAAACATGAAACAATCCATGATGTTTATTCCAACGTTACGTGAAGTGCCAAGTGATGCAGAAATTCGTTCTCATCAATTCTTATTACGTGCTGGATTTATTAAACAAGTTGCAGCGGGAGTTTATACTTACTTACCGTTAGCAAAACGTGTTTTAAATAATGTCGAAGGAATCGTTCGCGAAGAGCTAGATGCGATTGGCGGAAATGAATTATTAATGCCTGCTTTACAACCTAAAGAGTTATGGGATGAGTCAGGACGTTGGGAAGTTTACGGTTCAGAGTTAATGCGATTAACCGATCGTAATAACCGTGAATTTGCTTTAGGGCCAACGCATGAAGAAGTCATTACACATGTTGTGCGTGACTTTTTAAATTCATACAAAAAATTACCATTAACAGTTTATCAAATTCAAACTAAATTCCGTGATGAGGCTCGTCCACGTTTCGGATTAATGCGTGGACGAGAATTTATCATGAAAGATGCTTATTCATTCCATGCGACACAAGAATCATTAGATGAAGCTTATAATAACTTTGTGAAGGCTTATACGAATATTTTCACACGTTGTGGATTAAACTTCCGTATGGTTGAAGCAGATAGTGGGCAAATTGGTGGTTCTCAATCAGCTGAGTTTATGGCATTAGCTGAAGTTGGAGAAGATACAATTGTTTATTCAACAACAGGATCATTTGCTGCTAACATTGAAGTTGCTGATTTACCAGTTGGTGCGCCATCTCCAGATGGAGTCGGTGTCGTTGATCATGCAAAAGGAATCGAAGTTGGGCATGTCTTTAAGCTAGGAACAAAATATTCTGAGCCTATGAATGCTGTTTTCTTAGATGAAAATCAAAAGAAACAACCTATCATTATGGGATGCTATGGAATTGGTGTAAGCCGTGTTATGATGGCTGTCATTGAACAAAACAATGATGAAAATGGAATGATTTGGCCAAAATCAATTGCACCATTTGATATTCATGTTGTTCCTGTTGATGTGAAAAAAGCCGATCAATTAGACGCTGCACAAAAAATCTACTCAGACTTAAAAGCTATCGGATTTGATGTCTTATTAGATGATCGTAAAGAACGTGCAGGAGTTAAATTCTCAGATGCAGATTTAATCGGTTTACCAATTCGTATTACAGTTGGACGTGGAATCTCTGAAGGATTAGTCGAAGTTAAAGTTCGTCAAACAGGTGAAACTCAAGAAGTCGCTTTAGCTGATTTAATGACATTTGTTCAAGAAAAATACGAAACATTAGCTTAATAAAAAAAGTTCTCTCATTTAAAATAGAACCTATAAGCTAGACACTTAAAAAAAGTGTGAGCTTATAGGTTC